>Ga0315532_1001036_pt1 | contig 21694 bp, 20 predicted proteins | sample SalMarWE160370MG_FD_203082 | JGI IMG/M metagenome (GOLD analysis project Ga0315532, IMG submission 203082) | Salt marsh sediment microbial communities from the Plum Island Ecosystem LTER, Massachusetts, United States - Salt Marsh Sediment WE1603-70 ...
TAGATTAGCGTTGGATACTTGAGGAAGAATTCTATCAGTTCGATATTGTTTACGATGCGGGCGAGCTTTAATCACTTAACTGATAGAGTTATTCAATTCCTCTACTCTTGGCACGCTCTCAGGGAATAGCAATTTTGCATGGGATACTAATTTAAGATGATAGGGGGCGATATATAGAACCAATAAAGGTGTATCAATCGATAAAGTTTCAAAATTATTAAGGAGGTTATAATTTAACTATGAATGCAAGAAAAAGTTTGTTAATTTTTTTAGTTTTCACTTTATGTTTATTGTTGTCAGTGGGAACTGCTTTGGCACAACCGGTAACTATCACTTTCTGGCATGCCATGAGCGGGTCGCGTCTTGGGGTATTAGAGTCGATTATTGAGGGCTTTAATGCCACCCATCCCGAATTTGAAGTTAAGCCGCTATTTACCGGCTCCTATGCGGAAACACTAACCAAATATGTTGCGGCATACCCTAGTAAAACAGGACCAAACATCGTCCAGAGTTATGAAGTAGGTACCCAGACCATGATTGATAGTGGTGCCATTACTCCTGTCTATAAAATCCCTGAAATGTTAGGAGAAACCTGGGATTGGGCACAATATGTTATCCCTATTACTAACTACTATTCGGTCGAAGGGAATCTTTGGTCCATGCCTTTTAACTCCTCTACGGCCATGCTTTACTATAACAAAGATCTTTTTGAAAAAGCCGGACTTGATCCGAATAAGCCGCCTACAACCTGGAAAGAGATGGAAGAGTGTGGAGAAAAATTCCTGGCAAGCGGGGTAGTGGATCATGTCTATTCCACCGGTTGGCCTGATTGGATCTTCGAACAAGTCCTTGCCATTCATGACCATCTTTACGCAGACAATGATAACGGACGATCCGGATTAGCCACAAAAGTGGTCTTTAATGATGATTTTGGTCAGATGGTATTCGAAACCTGGACAAGGCTGCACGATAAGGGAATTTATATCTTTGGTGGAGCAGAGTACTCGGCAAACACAGCTTTTAATTCTGGGCAGATCGCTATGCTTATCCAGTCTACTTCATCACTGGCTGGCATTATCAAAGCTGCTGAATTTAAGGTTGGCACCAGCTTCTACCCTCGTTTCGAAGGATATCCGGTAGGAAACTCTATTATCGGAGGCGGAAGCCTTTGGGTTACCAAAGGACAAAGCGAAGAAGAACTCCGCGCTGTTTGGGAATTCCTTAAATATCTTGGCCAAAAAGATATTGCTATCCAGTGGCACAAAGGTACCGGATACTTTCCGGTGAGCGGAGCCGCACTTAAAACTTTATTAGACGAGGGTTGGTTCTCGGAAGATCAAGCCTACCTCACTGCTTTCCTTCAGATCCTTTCCGGTAAACGGGATACTGCAGCATCTACCGGAGTCCGTTTAGGACCTTTTGTGGCCATGAGAGAAGATCTTGTATCTGGTTTAGAAAAAGCACTTGCCGGTCAACTTTCTCCGAAAGATGCTTTAAATGAAGCGGCAGAAAAAATGAACCTAAAATTAAAAGATTACTTAGAACTACACGGCAAATAAAAGTATACCGTACTACGGGAGCAAGTTTAATGCTTGTTCCCGTAGTTTTTTAAACTCCTGATGTACCAAAAGGAGAAAGAATGAACGAAGATAAATTTCCCGGACACAAATTTTTACCTTATATACTTATTACTCCTTCTATTGCGGTAATTATAATTTTTTTGATCGGTCCTTTTATTCAAAGTGTATATACATCTTTTTTTGTATCAACCACCTTCGGTACGAACACTATCTTTGTTGGGCTTCGCAATTATATCCGTTTATTTTCTTCCCCAGACTATCTGAACAGTGCTGTGGTTACTTTTAAGTTCGCAGCTTTTGTTATCATTGTCGGGCTTTCTATTGCACTGGCCATTGCTCAATTACTTAACCAGAAGATCAGAGGAGTGGGTTTTTATCAAGTCGCTCTTATCTGGACTTACGCCATCTCTCCAACCATAGCTGGGGTTATTTGGGCTTCAATGTTTGCACCCTCTACCGGCCTTATCCCTTATATTATTTCTAAAATCTCTGGCGGATATACCTTAAATTGGATGACCAACGGCCAGTTAGCGTTATTTATAGTCGCTGCTGCTGCTACATGGAAGATGTTGGGTTATAATATTATTTTTTTTCTGGCAGGATTGCAAAACGTGCCGGATGAATTTTTAGAAGCCGCCCAGATAGATGGCGCAAACCCCTGGAAATCATTTTGGCGTATCACTTTTCCCCTGCTTTCCCCGACTACCAGCTTTTTATTATTTGTTAATATGCTTTATGCTTTTTTCCAGGTTTTTGGGTTGATTGATATTATGACACATGGTGGACCGGGAAATGCAACAGAAATTTTGGTTTACAAGTTATATCGTGATGGTTTTATTCATCTGAATACCGGATCTGCTTCAGCCCAATCCTTTATAATCTTTTTTGTAATTTCTGTGGTAGCTATTATTCAATTGAGAATAGTTACCAAAAAAGCTATTTATTCTCGGTGAGGTAATATTTTATGACAAAAAAAACCCGACACGAAATTTTTATTCATGCAATACTTATTTTATTGGTTATAGTCCTGTCTTTTCCGGTATTTTTCGCTTTGGTTACCAGTACTTTAAGCTTACAGGAGTCCTACCAGTTTCCACCGAAACTTTTACCGGGAAACCAATTTATGAACAATCTTAAAGATGCCTGGGAGCGAATTAACATGGGAAGGCTCTTTTTTAATAGTACTTTGATTTCAGTAGTAGTAGCAATAGTGAAGACTATCCTGGCATTACTAGCTGCCTTCGCCTATACCCACTTTAAATTTCGCGGTCAAGGTCTCTTATTCTCTATGTGTATGATCACCCAAATGCTTCCCCTCCCCGTCCGTATTATTCCAACTTATCAATTAATGGCCAGCTTCAACTGGATAAATTCTTACTATGCTTTGATGGTACCGTTTTTTGCCAGCACAACCGGACTACTTCTTTTTCGGCAGTTTTATATGACTGTGCCTGCAGACCTTCCAGACGCTGCCCGGGTTGATGGAGCAGGCCCCATGCGATATTTCTGGCAAATTTTAATTCCTATCTCCAAGACTAACATTGCTGCACTATTTGTTATAGAATTCATCTTCATGTGGAGTCAGTATCTATGGCCCTTAATTGTCACCACTACCTCTGAAATGCGGGTTATACAAATTGGTATCAAAATGCTCCTGGCCAGTGAACAGATAGCCCCTGAGTGGAATATCATTATGGCCGCCACGGTGATAGCTATGCTGCCTCCGCTTATAGTCCTTTTAGTTTTGCGGAAAAGCTTTGTTGAAGGAATTGCCATGCAGACAGCTAAATAAAAAGAGTAAGGAGTAATTGCTAAATGCGCACACAACTGAACTGTGCCAGCTGTATAATAGATGATTTATGCGGTGCTTTACAGTTAATTCCTTTGGAGGAAAAAATTAAAAAGGAGATCTTAAAGGAATCTTTTCAATTTTTAGCTCGAGAGTTCTCCACAGAAAAAATTCCTTCTTACTTCATCACTGAAGTCCATAGAATTTTAAAGAGGATATCAGGAATCGAAATTCCTTTTAAGGAAAGAAGGGATAAGTGTAACCAGCTGGGAATAGAGATGGCAGAAAAGATTGCTTTGGAAGCAGAGGGGCTGGAGGAATCGGAAAGGTTTTCATTTTTGGTTAATTGGGCTATTGCCGGCAACCATCTTGATTTTCGGACAGTAGGAACCGGTTATGGTTTTCAAATGGCTGAAATAATAGAGGAGCTTCGGTCCTGTGTTTCGGAAGGCTTAAGAATAGACCGGAGGGCTGAAATTTTCCAGATAGTTAAAAGCTCGTCCAAAATACTTTACATCCATGACAATGTTGGAGAAATTTCCTTTGATAAGCTTTTGATAAAAGAGCTCAGAAGATATGGAGCTTCAGTAACTTCCGCTTTAAGGGGAGGGCCTATTACCAGTGATGCCACCATAGAAGACGGAGAAACGGTAGGACTCCAGGAGGCTGCCTCGAAAATTATTTTAGCCGGACCCGATACACTGGGTATTTCTCTTCATGAAATGTCTGACCAGCTAAAACGAGAATTTCAGATTGTTGATCTGGTAATTGCCAAAGGCCAGGCTAATTATTATGCCTTGACTGAATACAGATCAAAAGTGCCCGGTGAAGTTGCCTGTCTTTTTAGAACCAAATGTGAGATTGTCTCAAATGACCTGGGGGAAACAGGAAAAATAAATGTCGCTATTTTACTCTAAATATAAGAAAAGTTAAAGGTCAATTCGCCAGATTTTTTTAATTTCAGAAAAAATTTATCCTCCCATTACAATTCAAAAAACCTCTTTATTTAGCTTTAGAAAAATTTTCTATTTCTGTCATTGCAAGGAGTGAAACGACGCGGCAATCTCTATTTCCCTAACCGTCAACCGAAAACTTGGAAGAAATTGAAATTAATGATATCGATGTTAGCCAGCGACTGGAAAGAGAGCTGAAGCGCGATTATCACATCATCACTGCGGAAAAACGTCTCAATCAAATTGCCGAGGATTTTGTCCAGCACTACACCACTTCTTGGGAGGCCGGCAAGGCGATGTTTGTGTGCATTGATAAACGAACCTGTGTGCGGATGTATGAATTGATCAAGCAATACTGGGAACAAAAAACAGAGGAAATAGAACAATCTTGGAAAATGGCCGCCGGAGAAGAAAAGGATTATTTTTCTAATCAGCTCATCTGGATGAAAGAGACAAAGATGGCGGTAATTGTAAGCGAAGAGCAAGGTGAGGTAGAGAAGTTTAGAAAATGGGGTTTCGATATCACACCCCATCGGCGACTTATTAAGAATGGTTTTGAGCTCTCCGATGGAACGCGAATTGATGTGGATTCTGCTTTTAAGAAAGAAGAACATCTCTTTAGAATTGCCATTGTCTGCGCGATGTGGTTGACCGGGTTTGATGTACCGAGTTTGGCAAACCTTTATTTGGACAAACCGCTCAAAGCCCATACGCTGATGCAGGCGATTGCCCGCGCCAACCGAGTCAACGGCGATAAAAACAATGGTCTGATTATCGATTATTGCGGTATCCTCAAGAATTTACGCAAAGCACTCGCTACCTTTACCGGTACAGGCGATACCGGCAGAACAGGCGGCCTGGGGCCGGGTGAATTAGATCCAACCAGAACTAAAGAAGAATTACTTGAAGAGTTAAAACAAACGATTGACTTGGTAAGTGATTTCTTGAGTGAGCGAAAAGCGCCGCTTGATATAATCATCAATACCAGCGGATTTGAGAGAAATAAGGCTATTGTAGCGGCCAAAGAAGCGGTGAACGAAAATGATGAAACCAGAAAGAAATTTGAGGTCATGTGCCGTGAGGTATTTATTAAATTCAAGGCGTGTCTCACGATTCCCGGAGTGAATGCTTATCATAACCAATACAACGCGATAAATATCATCTACAAAAGCTTGCAAAAAGACATTGAACGAGCAGATATCAGCGATATCATTAAAATGCTGCATAAAATTATTGATGAGTCGATTACCGTGAAGCAGGGCAAAGGAAAAGAACCCAACAAGCCGTATGATATTAGTAAAATTGACTTTAAAAAGCTGCACGCGGAATTTGTACACGACTTTAAGAAATCGAAAGAGAAAAATACCATCGTGCAAAGTCTTAAAAGCGTGATTGAGAAAAAACTGGAACAGCTCATCCAAAGAAATCCTCTCCGAACTAATTTTCAAGAACATTATGAAAAGATAATTGATGAGTACAATAACGAAAAAGATCGTCAAAATATTGAAGCCACCTTTGAAGCATTATTAAAATTTGTGCAAGAGTTGGATGAGGAAGAAAGCCGAGCTGTGCGAGAGGGGCTGGATGAGGAGACACTGGCTATTTATGACCTTTTAGTAAAACCAGATTTAAAACCCCAGGAAATCCAAAAGATAAAGAAGGTAGCCCAAGGACTGCTAAAAACATTGAAAGGAAAGTTAAAGGATATGTATAAGTTCCAAGACAAAGAGCCAACACGAGATGCCGTAAAAGTTTTAATTAGAAATTTCTTATGGGACGAAAAAACCGGATTACCTATAGAGAATTACTCCCAAAATGATGTATATAAAAAAGCCGATGCTATTTTTTATCATGTATTTCGTGCATACCCGACGGTGCCATCGCCATACTATGCTTCGGTGGCAAGTTAGGGAGTGGTATAGGGGAGCACATCCCATTTTTTTCTAATTAATATTTAACTTTTTAAATTAGATAAATAAAGGAAGTTCCCTGACGGGAATGTCATAGGGACGGTTCTATTGACAATCTAAAAAAAGCGCATAAATAAGAATTTATTACCCTCCGGAACCCTTTGTTTACAAGGGTTTTAGACCCTCTTCAGGAGTGCCCTTTTAACGCACGTAGAGTGCCTTTAAACGGGCCTCAATTTTCGAAAAATTGGCAATTACGACGTTTTTTTTAGCCTTTTTTGACCTCCCCGAAAATCTGTAACCCTTACAGGAAGCCACTTTCAGGTTTTGAGGGAGGTGAAAATAGGCCAAAAAACACCTATTTTCCGAGGGTAAAACCATAGGTTTAGGCAAAAAAAGCGCTTACAATCAAAAATACGAAGCCTACCCTTGAGCCCTTATTATACAAGGCTTTCCTGAGCACGATAGGAGGCGGTTTTGTGATTAAAAAGGAGAAAAATAGAGGAATATGAAAGTTTATTTAGCTAAGTAAAGTATATATAGAATTAGAGGATTATCAGTTTTTATAGGAAAAAATAGTAAGACTCTAAAACGTAGAAAACATAAGGGTTTTTGCGTTTTTTTGTTATATGAGATGGTGGTTGTGATTCTAAAATAGGGAGAAAATAAGGCAAAAAAGGACTAAAAGTGGGATTTTTAGGAAGCTGAAATCCTTGCAATATAAGGGTTTTAGCGAAATATTGTCGTAGCGGCATTTCTTGAAGGGGGTTAAGGTGATTGGTCATATTTTTAAAATAGGCGCTTAAAAGGGCTTAGAATAGCTTATTTTCGATGTAGGCGGAAAGCCTTATTTTATAAAGGTTTGAGTAAGGTTAAATTTGAAAGTATTATAAAAAAGAAGGATTTTAAGAGTTTTGTAGAATACATATAAACAGTATTATAATTAAAAAGATAATTTACGATTGCAAAAGCAACATATAGAAGAAAAAAGTAATAGAATTTTATTAATAGTAAAGGGATGCAGGTCAAGTATTTATTTGACTTGATCAAAGATCTTATCTATAATTTAGCAAACTTCTTATTTGAATATAACCATTTAAGAAGAAAAAAGGGGAATTGCTTATCAGACCCCTTACGAAAAGTTAGAAAAAGTTACCAAATTATTGAGTTAGTACATTAATTTAACTTACAAAGAAAAGGGATTTACCAAATATGAAAAAATATTCTTTGGGAAAGACAGGAATCAAAGTAACCGAGATGTGTTTTGGTGCATTACCTATCGGGCCCTTGCAGGCAAATATATCTGTGGAAAAAGGGGCAAAGCTTATTCGTGCCGCTCTGGAGAAGGGTATTAATTTTATTGATACAGCGGAAGCTTATAAAACTTATCCTCACATTAAAAAAGCTCTGGAAGGTTACAATAAGGAAGTAATTATTGCCACCAAATCAAGTGCAAAAACATACAAAGAGATGGAACAGAGTATAAAATATGCCCTGACATCTCTTAATCGAACTGACATAGATATTTTCCTTTTACACGCAGCCAGAGTCACTCCTTCGGTCTTTGAAGAAAGAGCGGGAGCATTGCAATGTTTGAAAGATTATAAATCAAAGGGAATTATTCGGGCAATCGGAATTTCAACTCATGTAGTGGGGGTAGTTAGACGAGCGGCAGAAATTAAGGAGATCGATATTATATTTCCTATTATCAATAAAATTGGTATTGGAACTGTAGGTGGTAGTATTGAGGATATGATTAAAGCAATTTCAGAGGCATATGAGGCAGGGAAGGGTTTGTACGCTATGAAGGCCTTAGGTGGAGGACACTTAATTGATCAATTAGAAGAGGCTTTTAATTTCGTGAGAAAGATTAAAGGTATTAGTTCTATTGCAGTTGGCATGGTTAATCAAGAAGAATTAGAAGTAAACTTAAAAATATTTAATGATGAAGAAATACTTCAAGAGCTGTTAACTCAAAAAATTAAACCCAGCAAGAGATTATTTATTTCGCGTTTTTGTAAAGGCTGTGGCACCTGTGTTAAGGCCTGTCCTAATAATGCCTTATCTTTAAAAAATGGAAAAGCAGTGGTTGACCATAAATTATGTATTTTGTGTGGGTATTGCAATCCGGTATGCCCAGAATTTGCTATTAGATTGATTTAAGTATTTCAAACTGCCTGGTAGCAATAATTAATTTTTCAATTCTTGTAGGGGCGTATCGCCATACGTCCCTACTAATGATTATAAACCAAAAACTTTTCCCCCACTCCATGTCTCGCACCTTGACTCTCATATCTTGCAACTGTAAACTGATGACCGATGACAATTTATTTTTATAAAAAAGAAGGACTTTTAATAGTTTTGTAGAATATAATTATAAATGATGAGGATACCAAAATGATAAAAAATAGAGAAATAGTACAAAAGTTTGAAGAAGAACTGATAAAAAAAGAGAAAGTAAATTTAATAAAAAACTTTCAGATAATGGATGCAATGTATAAAGAAGCACGAGCCTTAGGGGTAATTCCTATGAAAGATCCTCTTGATGGATGGGGTATTGATGCAAAGATCGCTCTGGTGGTGAACTATGTTCAAAAAACTTCTCAAAAAAATAGCCAATGAATTAAATGCTCATAATATTCCTTATATGGTTATAGGGGGACAGGCGGTTCTTATTTATGGAGAACCAAGATTAACTAAGGATATTGATATCACTTTGGGCGTGGGAGTTAGCAAGCTAAATGAAATTAATAGTATTGTTAAGAAGCTTAATTTAAAAATTCTTGTTGACGAAAATTTTGTCCAAAATACTATGGTATTACTGGTAATTGATGAAAAAATAGGCATCCGTGTTGATTTTATATTTTCTTTTTCACTATACGAAAAACAAGCGATTAAAAGAGCAACTGATATAAAATTCGGTAACACTATAGTTAAGTTTGCTTCTCTTGAAGACCTGGTTATTCATAAGATAATTGCTGGAAGGGCAATAGATATTGAAGATGTAAGGTCAATTATTTTAAAAAATCCAGATTATGATGCCGAATATATTAAAAGATGGCTGCAAGAGTTTGACAAATCGTTAAATGAAAAATTTTTAAAAGTATTTCAGAGGATAGTTAAAGAGATTAGATAGAATCGCTGAAAGAAAAACTATACAATCTCCTAATGTACTGATAAGAGTGATTAAATTAAAAATAAGTAAAGGTAAAAAAATCTGTCCCCCCTTTTTTTCTCTCCATTTAATTCTTTAAAAAATATTTCAAAAAATATTGTTAGAGAAACAAAAAAAGCAATTTCTTCTTGACATAAATCATTTTATATTATAAAATAATTTCAAGGATTGCAAATTATTTCATATTTAGGGAGAAATATCACATAATGAAAAGAAATACTTCTTTAGTTACTGAGATATGTAGAATGTATTATCTGGATAATTTAAGTCAGGATAAGATATCATCTGATTTAAGAATATCTAAATCAGCTGTATCCCGTTTACTAAAAGAAGGAAGAGAAAAGGGGATAGTAACCTTTCACATTAAGGATTATGAAGATCGCTTAAGTTCTTTAGAAGATAAACTTGAACAATATTTTAAATTAAAAGAGGCAGTTGTAGTTTCTGATGAAGGAATAAATTCTGAAGAGGCTATAAAAAAGAAAGTAGCAAAAGCAGCAGCTTTACTTCTACAAAGGAGAGTTCGGGAAAATGACACTATTGCCGTTTCATGGGGAACTACTTTAGCTGAAGTATCAAGATCATTAAATCCTTCAATCCGTTTAAATGTAGATATCGTTCCTCTTTTAGGAGGAATTGATATAAGAGGAAGAGATATCCATTCCAATGAGATAGCAAGGCAGGTAAGTGAAGCCTTTAAGGGGAAATATTACGTATTAAATGCTCCGGTATTTGTTAGTAATTTTCGGACAAAAGAAACATTTGAGAAAGAAAAAAGCATTAAAGCAGTTATTGATAAAGCTAAATCAGCTGATATAGCAGTAGTGGGTGTAGGTAGTCCCAAACAAAGCTCTACAATGATAAAACGAGGATATTTTTCTATTAAAGAATTTACTAAACTGACTGATAAGGGAGTAGTTGGAGATATCTGTACTAACTTCTATGATATCCAGGGAAATATTATTAAATTTTCCTTACATAATAAAATGATAGGTTTAGGATTAAAAGAATTGAAGCACATACCCATTGTGATAGGTGTGTCATGTGGTGAAAATAAAAAGGAAGCTATTTTAGGTGCGTTACGTGGTGGTTATGTAAATATAATTGTTACTAATAAAAAGGCAGCGGAATACCTAATAAAAAATAAATAATTAAGATTAGTTTAGTACATATTTAAAAAAGTAATAAATAAAAATTTAACAAAGGATTATATGTCTAATATAAATAATTTAACAAAAAAAGAAATATTATTAGAAAAGGTTTATCGATTGGCTTTTGATTTTGAGAAAGAAAAACATTACTGCTCACAGTGTACTGTTGCTGCTCTTCAAGAAGTTTTTCAGATAAAAAGTGAGGAACTTTTTTCAACTTCTTTCGCTCTCGGAGGAGGATTAGCCAATACTTGTGAGGGGACATGTGGAGCTCTTGCCGGAGGGGCAATGATAATAAGTTATTTTTACGGACGCCGACGTGAAGAATTTTTTAAAGGCATTTCGAATAAAAAAGCAAATTATTTAACTAAAGAACTTTACGATAGATTTGTTCAAGAATATGGAAGCTGTCTATGTAAAGATGTACAAAAGAAAATATTTGGACGTTCTTTTAATTTTTGGGATGAAAAAGAGAAAGAATTATTCGAAAAATCTGGTGGACATATAGATAAATGTCCGTCAGTAGTGGCTAAAGGGGCTAAATGGACTGCAGAAATCATCTGGGATGAACTACAAAAATAAGATTATAAATTTCAAATTATTTTAGGAGATTAACATTTCTATATAAGGGAGCGAGGGAATGACAATAAGCAAAGAAGAAAAAATAAAGATGTTTGAAAGCATGCTTAGAATTCGTGAATTTGAAGATATGGTTAAACAAATATACCGGGATGGAAAATTGAATGGACATCTACATACCTGTCACGGAGAAGAGGCAATTGCTGTTGGTGCCATAGAGGCTCTTTCCGAAAAAGATATTATCTTTTCTAACCATCGAGGGCATGGTCATTATTTAGCCCGAGGAACTTCTCCTAAGAACATTATAGCTGAGTGCTATGGTAAAGTTACCGGGACCAATAAAGGAAGAAGTGGCAGCATGTATCTTGTTGATACAAAAAGAGGAATGCCTGTAGCAAGTGGAATTGTTGGAGGGAATATTTGTGTAGCTACTGGTTCAGCTTTAGCAAGTTTGATTAAACAAGATAATATAGTAACTTTAAGTATTTTCGGAGACGGGGCAACTAATATAGGATTCTTTCACGAAGCATTAAATATGGCTGCGTTGTGGAATTTACCTATTGTTTATTTATGTGAAAATAATCAATATGGCGAAGGGACTAAAAGAGAACAACACCAAAAAATAAAAAAAATATCCGATAGGGCTATTGCTTATGCCATGTCAGGGTTAACTGTTGATGGAACAGATGTAATTAAAGTCTATGAAACAGTTAAACAAGCAGTAGAAAAAGCACGTAGTGGAGGTGGTCCTACTTTAGTGGAATGCGTAGCTTATCGGTTAAGTGGACATTCAGCAGGGGATTTAGGTATTTACAGACCAAGAGGAGAAAAGGAAGAATGGGAAAAGATTTACGATCCCATCAAAAAATATAAAAAACAACTTCTTAAAGAAGGAATGTTAACTCTTCAGGAAACAGAAAAAATAGAAGAGGAAATACAAAAAGAGATAGAAGAAGCAGTAAGGTTTGCCGTTGAGAGTGAAATGCCACTTGCTGAGACAGTTGGCAAGTATGTGTATCAGGAGGACGAAAATAATGAGTGAAATGATGTATATTGAAGCCCTAAGGACTGCTTTAAGAGAAGAGATGCGTAGAGATAAGAGTGTTTTTATTATGGGAGAAGACATAACCAGATATGGATTTGGTGTTAATAGAGGATTACTAGAGGAATTTGGTCCAGAAAGAGTAAGAAATACTCCTATTTCTGAAGCAGCGATTATCGGATCAGCAGTAGGAGCTGCTCTGCGGGGCATGAGGCCAGTAGTAGAAATAATGTTTGTGGATTTTATTATGATCGGAATGGATCAAATTGTTAATCAAGCTGCCAAAATGAGTTACTTATCTAATGGTGAATTGTCTGTTCCTATGGTTATTCGAACACCTGAAGGAACAGAATGGTTTGGTGGAGGAGCACAGCACTCTCAAACTCTTCATTCTATGTTTTTGAATATTCCCGGATTAAAATTAGTTATTCCTTCTGATCCTTATGATACTAAAGGCCTTCTTAAAAGTGCTATCCGAGATGATAATCCGGTGATTTTTTTTGAACATAAAGAACTTTATACCCAAAAAGGAGAAGTTCCGGAAGAGGAATATACTATTCCTCTCGGTAAAGCAACAATTAAGAGACAAGGAAAAGATATTACTTTAGTTGCTACTTCCTGGATGGTTAAACATAGCTTAGAAGTTGCTGAAGATTTAAAAGGGAAAATAAGTATAGAAGTAATTGATCCTCGCACCTTAGTTCCATTAGATAAAGAAACCATTATTAATTCCGTTAAAAAAACCGGGAGGTTGTTAGTTGTTGATGAATCTCCGGTAAGCGGCGGGGTACAAGGAGAAATAATTTCTGTGGTTATACAAGAAGCTTTTTGGAATATGGAATTCCCTCCCAGGAGGATAGGCTCCTTAAATACCCCAATTCCTTTTAGCAGCACCTTGGAAAAAGAAGTTATTCCTACCAAGGGAAAGATTAAAGAAGAAATTCTGTCCATGTTTTTCGATTAAAAGAAAGGAAAAAAAAATAGAATATGTGGAAGATCCAGATTCCTAAAACAGAATCAAAAGTTGAAGAAGCCACTCTTTTTAAATGGCATAAAAAAGAAGGGGATAGGGTTATTAAAGGAGAACTTATTGCTGAAATAGAAACATTTAAGGCGGTAGTAGAAATAAATTCTCCTAATACTGGTATTATTTACAAAATCTTTGTTAAAGAAGGAGAAACCGTAGCAGTAAATACGGTTATAGCAGTCATTGTTAAGGAAGGAGAGAAAATTTCATCTGAAGACATAAAAACTTTTTTACAAAATCAAAAAAAAGACAGTAATGCTGTAAAAAAAGAAAAGAAATATTCTCCTCAAAGAGATTCAACGCAAGGAATTGATGTTAAAAATGAAAAGATAAAGGTAGCACCCATTGCCCGCAAATTAGCTTTAGAAAATGGAATAGATTTGTCCTTAATAAATGGTACCGGACCAGGAGGAGCTATTAGCAGAAAAGATGTAGAAAGATTTCTTTCCAAAAAAAGAGGATACAAAAATTCCACTATTAAAAAAGTTTATCAATTAACTAAAGTGCAAAAGCTAAGTGCCGAAAGGCTTACTGATAGTTATAAAAATATTCCTCAATTTACCCTTTGCAGGAAGATTGGTATTGGTTCACTTATCAAAAAAAGAAAACAGTTAAATACTCAATTCAATCAACATCTTTCTTTAATTGATTTCGTTATTGAAGCCCTCATTCCTACCTTTAAGAAGTTCCCCGAATTTAATGCAATTATCGATCAAGAAGGGTATAATTTTATCAAAGAGATTAATATCAATTTAGCTGTAGCGACAGAGAGAGGATTGATGGTTCCGGTACTTAAAGATTTAGAAGGAAAAGATATCTCTGAGATAGCAGAGTTAAGAAGAGAGATTACCGGTAAAGCCTTAGAAGGAAAATTGCAACCTGAAGACTTTGAGCAAGGGACATTCACAATTACTAATTTAGGTTTACAGGGCATAGAATATTTTACACCTATCATAAATCCTCCACAGGTTGCTATCCTTGGTATAGGTAAGTCAGAAGGGACATCTCTTCCGATAAGTATTTCGATGGATCACAGGATAATAGACGGATCTAAGGGGGCTGATTTTCTAGAATTTTTATCCAATCAATTAGCTATTGATGCAGAAGGAGGTGATTAAATAAATTGATTGAAACTTTTGTCTATAAGGAGAGAATATTAAAATGAAAAAAAATGGAGGTTTATTATGAAGAAATTAATTATTTTAGGTTTACTCATCTTAGGTATACTATCTTTAGGATTATTTGCTTCAGCTTCTGAGGGTGTGACGGAAATAGCTCTTATTGTTAAATCAGTAAATTCTGAGTTTTGGCAATCAATGCTTGATGGAGGGGAACAATATGACAAAGAAAATGAAAATGTTAATGTTACCCCTTACGGCCCAGAATCTGAAACAGACATAGAAGGAGCTATTACAATTTTGGAGAATGTTGTAACTAGCGCTCCTGACGCAATAGTAGTTGCATCACAGTCAGGAGAGGGCGCTATACCGGCTGTAAAGGATGCCATGAGTCAAGGGATCCCCGTGATAACCACTGATACTATTATCCCGACTGAGGTAATAAGTCACTTAGCAACAAATAATGTTGCCGGAGGAAAAACTGCTGCGGATGCAATGGTTAAGGCCCTTGAAGAGAATGGTATTGAAAAATCAGGAATTGTAGTTATTATGCATGTGGTGGTTTGCGATACGGATACACAGAGAGGTGAAGGTTTTCATAAGCGTATGACTGAAATTGCTCCGAATATTAAAATAGTACATTCTCGTTATACTGATGATGAAGTAGCCCAGGCAATGACAGCTACAGAAGACTATATTACTACCTATGATGATCTTATCGGGATATTCGGAATTGATTACAATATTGGAGAGGGAATAGCTTTGGCTATAGAACAAGCAGGCCTTCAGGATTCTGTTATGGTAGTGGCTTTTGACGATTCACAGGCTGAAATCGAAGCATTGAAAAAAGGCGTTATTAAAGCTCTAATTGTTCAAGATCCTTACATGATGGGATATAAAGGGTGTGAATTCGCAGTTCGTGCTTTAAAAGGCGAAGAAATACCTAAACATGTAGACACTGGTGTTAAAGTACTGAAGAAGGAAGATGTAGAGAAATAAAATATAGGTTATAATAGTGTGTAAAAAATGTTGTAGCATTATTATATCCAATAGGTTTACGGGCAATATTATTAATGAATATTGCCCGTAAAAAAAATTGGGGTTGTTTAATATACATAGTCAGTATACTATAGGAAATTAATTATAACCAAATGGAGATGTATGATTATTGAGTTAAAAATAATAGTCATTTAATTTTTATAGTATTACCTATTATTAATAGGAGTGAGATAAAAGTAACCTATGAAAAATTTTGTTAACCCTAGTATTTCCCCTAACAAAGCTGGAGGAACCAAATGGTTTCAGCGCGTAAAGAAATAATTAGAATGGAAAGAATTTCTAAACAATTCCCTGGTGTAACCGCACTTGATGGAGTAAATTTTCAAATTTATAAAGGACAAATTCATGGCATTGTAGGTGAGAATGGTGCAGGTAAGTCCACATTAATTAAAATACTTACTGGAGCTCTTCAACCTAGTAGCGGGAATATCTTTGTTGATGGTAAAAAAGTGATTATTAGTAATCCAATTATTGCTCAGAATCTTCAAATTGGTGCAGTCTATCAAGATTTGACTGTTGCAAAAGATTTAACTGTAGCTGAGAATTTTTTTCTTGGACAGATTCCCAAGAACCGTTTTGGGTTTATTGATTGGAAAAAAATGGTCCAAAAAACGGCTGCGGTTTTAAGGGAGTTGAATATTGAAGTTGATCCTAATATGATTCTTGAAAAACTTACTGCAGCTCAGAAAGAAATGGTACTAATTGCAAAGCAATATTTTAAGCAGTACAGGGTAGTTATATTTGATGAACCTACTGCACTTTTGACCAGTAAAGATACAGAAGAGTTATTTCGAATAATAAAAAAATTGAAAAAAGAAGGTGTCGGTATTATTTATATATCACACCGTATTGAAGAGGTTTTTGAGATTTGTGATACAGTAACGGTGCTGCGCGATGGTAAGAGAATTACGTGTATTCCTATTAACGAAACTGATATAGATGGTCTTATTTCGAGAATGGTTGGTCGAAATATTGATGATATGTACTCCATAACTCATCAACATTTAAATAAAGAAGTACTCAGGGTTGAGAATTTATCAAAAACCGGGGTATTCAAAAATATTAATTTCACCGTTAATCATGGTGAGATTTTTGGGCTTTTTGGACTGGTAAATTCTGGAACAACAAAAATAGCAAGGGCTATATATGGAGCTGATCGGTTTGATCAAGGTAGTATATATGTCGATTCTAAAAATATCAGAATAACTTCCCCGTCTATAGCAGTTGCTAATGGCATTGGTTTTCTCCCGGAGGACAAAAAAACTGAAGGGCTGGCCGTAAAATTATCTGTTAGACATAATATCAATTTAAGTTCTTATTCAAATATATCGAGAATGGGTTTTGTAAACGGAAAACTTGAAAATCAAAATGCCCGACAGCAGATTAAATCTTTGCGAATTAGAACACCAAGTGCAGAGCAAATAGTAATAAATTTAAGTGGCGGGAATCAGCAGAAAGTTGTACTTGCGAAGTGGCTGGTAAACCAGTGTAAAATTTTTATCTTTGAGGAACCCACTGCAGGCATTGATGTTGGAGCAAAAGAAGAAATATATAAAATTTTGGAGTTACTGATTAAAAAAGGGAGTGCTATTGTCATGATTTCTTCCTACTTACCTGAGCTAATGGGTATAGCTGACCGGATTACAGTAGTTTACGAGGGAACACAGATGGGGACTCTATCAAGGAATGAATTCGATGAGAAAAGGCTTCTCCAGCTTGCTTCTGGTGTAATATAAAGGGGGATAAAATAGATGATTAGAGGTAAAATTAAGAAAAAAGCAACCCGATTCCACGAAATGAATATATTTTTAGTATTAATCGTTTTAATTATTTCTTTGGCATTAATAAATAATAGATTTTTGAGCTTTGGGAATATTACTAATCTTTTAAGATCGACATCAATGATTGGAGTAGTAGCAATTGGTATGACATTTGTTATTATTTCCGGTGGTATTGATCTTTCTGTGGGATCAGTTTTGGCCTTGAGCAGCGTGATAGCGGCAAAGTTAATGGTATCAGGTACTTCAATATTCTTATCGATTATTATTAGTCTTGCAAGTGGAATACTAGCGGGACTTTTGATGGGTATCATTATCTATGAAGCCCGAGTTCCCCCGTTTATTGTAACATTAGCAGGATTAAGTGTTTTCAGGGGTATTGCGATGCTTTTGACAGGAGCTAAAAAAGTAGTTGGTCTCCCTGAAAATTTTGCCAATTTTGCTGTTATAAGGGTTTTTGGCTTGCCAGGCATGGCAATTGTTTGGTTGCTTATTATTGTTATCGGAGTGATTATGGCTCGTTATACTGTGTTTGGCCGAAATATCTATGCAATTGGTAGCAATCCGGAAGCTGCGCGATTATCTGGTATAAATATCAGGGCTTCTATTTATAAGGTTTATGCTTTTTGTGGATTTACTTCAGCAGTTGCAGGCATTCTTATGGCGGCAAGGCTTTGTGGAGGATCTCCTAGTGCAGGAAGTGGATATGAACTTGATGCCATTGCTGCTGTTGTGCTGGGAGGAACATCACTTACTGGAGGAATTGGGGGAGTTTTCGGGACATTTTTTGGTACTATGATTATTGCAACAATTTCTAATGGGGGCAATATCATGGGTGTCAATCCTTTTGTTCTCGAAATTGTTATTGGCGTTTTGATAGTAATAGCAGTAGTATTTGACCATCTTCAAAAAAATAAATGATTATTTTTCATATTAGAAATGAATTATTAATAAATATATAAGGAAGGAGATAATTGCCGCATGTCTATAGATAAAAAAACATTCAGTCAGTTATACCAAAGAGAAGAACCTCTTTTGGATTTAGATGGGAAATCAGTAGTAATTACAGGTGCAGCTAGAGGAATTGGAAAATCTATTGCCTTTCTTTTGGCTTCGCTTGGAGCAAAAGTTGGCATAATTGATATTTCTCCCAATGGTGTTTCTGTTGCAGAAGAAATAAAAGAGGCCGGAGATAAGGCAATTTATGTTCAGGGGGATGTAACTGATAGTATTCAAATTGAAAAATGTATGACGCTAATTGCTGAAGAATTTGGCGGGATTGATTTCCTGGTAAATAATGCCGGTATATCCAGTAAAATACCTTTTGAGAGTTTACAAATTGAAGATTGGCGTCGGATCATTGAAGTAAACTTAACAGGAGCTTATATATGTACAAAATCAGCAATTAAGCATTTGAAAGAAAAAGAATCTTCAAGTATCGTAATGTTTTCATCTGGATCTTCGATAACAGGGACCGGGGGATGTGCTGCCTATGCTGCTGCCAAGGGAGGAATAATCAGTTTGACTCGAGCCCTGGCACGTGAGCTTGCTGTATATAATATACGTGTTAATGCTGTATCTCCGAGAACTGTTAGAACGGAGATGTTAGAGACTGTTTTTACTAAAGAAGACATTATTGAAATGGAAAAACATATACCCTTAAGAAGATTGGGAGCAGAAAAAGAAATTGCCGATGTTGTTATGTTCTTGCTGAGTAAATTGTCCAGTTTTATTACCGGGGAGACGATATTGATTGATGGCGGAAGAACGTTTTGTGGTTAAGGCGATAAGTAGGTAGGTATGACATATGAACGAAAAGTATATATTGGGAATTGATTGTGGAACACAGTCGACGAAAGTTGTAGTATTTGATTTTGAAGGGAAAGTAATCACCTCAGCAAAAGAGGGCATTTCTCTCAAGAGAATGAGGTCTGATTGGGCAGAACAAAACGCAGAAGACTGGTGGAATTCTCTTTGTTCAGCTTTACGTTTGGTGACAAACGATATAGATAGAAAAAAAATTGTAGGTTTGGCTTTGGCGTATCAGCGCGAAACATTTGTGCCAGTCGATTTAAAATTTAATCCCCTTAGACCTGCTTTTCTTTGGATGGATCAACGTGCAACCAAAGAAGTAATAGAGGTAAGAAAAGTCATATCAGATAGTCAATTTTCCAGTATAACTGGAAAATTTCTTAACCCAACTCCCTCCATAATGAAGATTAAATGGATAAAAAATAATGAACCTCATATTTGGGGAAAGATACACAAAATTCTTACAGTAGGGGCTTACATCAACTACAAACTTACCGGTAGAATTATTGATTCAGCTGCAGGTACAGATACAACAGGATTGTTTAATATCAGAACAGGTAAATGGTCTGATGAGCTGCTATCCATTAGCGGTTTGAATGCAAATCAGCTTTTTGATGTGCGACCATCTGGTTCAAAGGTTGGCTACGTTACGAAAACAGCCTCTCAATTAACAGGACTTTATGCAGGGACTCCTGTTTTTCTGGCAGGTGGGGATGGACAAGTATTTGCAATAGGTGTTGGTGCCATAAAAGAATCAGAAATGGCTATAAGTATAGGAACAAGTGGAACTTGTGATATTCATGGAACTAAAATTGATTTAAAGAGCGGTAGCAGGGCTTTGGTATCCTGTATCGAAGGATTATATATCCATGAGTCGGTTCTTATGTCAGCAGCGAATACCGTATCCTGGTTTGTAAGAAATTTTAATAGTATCGAGCAAGAAAAACAAAACGAATCTGCTGAAAAAAAACTCGACCAAGAGATAAGTACTATACCTCCTTGTAGTAATGGACTGCTAACCATTCCTTACTTGAGAGGTTGCATGATGCCATACAATGATCCGAATACAAGGGGTGCAACTTTAGGTTGGTCGGATATACATACAAAGTTACATTTCTATAAGTCTATTCTTGAGGGGATTGCTTTCGAAATAAGGCTTATTATTGATAACTATGAAAAAAATAGTGGTGTAAAAATCTCTTCGATAAAAATCGGTGGTGGGGGAGCTGCTTCAAGCACCTGGTCTCAAATCATTGCTGATATAGTGGGTGAAAAGGTTCATATTTCTGATACTACAGAAAATACTGCATTGGGTGCTGCTATTATGGCTGCTTATGGTCTTAAAATATATGAAAATATTGATTTCGCGTTAAACAAGATGTGCAGAACAAGCAATTCATTTATACCTGACGATGCGAGATCATCACTCTATAATAAATTTTTTAATGAAATATATAAAGAAGTATACCCTGCCATTCGTAAATTCTTAAATTATCTTGGCAATTTTGATATAAATACAAACAAGTAATACTCATAACACTCATTCGAGAAGCAGAAGATAAATAGATAACTAAATAATAGGAGGAGTCTATAGAAAATAAGCCTATTGCCCGTAAATTAGCTTTAGCAAATGGAATAGATTTGTCCTTAATAAATGGTACCGGACCAGGAGGAGCTATTACTAAAAAAGACATAGAAGAGTATCTTTCAAAAAAAGGAAAAAAGACAAATTTTACCATCAAAGAAGTATATAAATTAACCGAAGTGCAAAAAAATAACCGCCGAAAGGCTTACTTATAGTTATAAAAATATTCCTCATTTTACCCTTTGCAGGAAGATAGACATTGATTCACTTTTAAGCATAAGGAAGGAGATAAATGCTCGATTAAGTCAACCTCTTTCCTTAGTTGATTTTATCATTAAAGCCCTAATCCTCACATTAAAAAAGCTCTAGAAGGTTACAATAAGGAAGTAATTATTGCCACCAAATCAAGTGCAAAAACATACAAAGAGATGGAACAGAGTATAAAATATGCCCTGACATCTCTTAATCGAACTGACATAGATATTTTTCTTTTACATGCAGCCAGAGTCACCCCTTCGGTTTTTGAAGAAAGGGCAGGGGCATTACAATGTTTGAAAGATTATAAAACAAAGGGAGTTATTCGGGCAATCGGAATTTCAACTCATGTAGTGGGGGTAGTTAGACGAGCGGCAGAAATTAAGGAGATCGATATTATATTTCCTATTATCAATAAAATTGGGTTGGGAATTGTTGGTGGTAATACTCTTTTCTAATCTGAAGATGAGCCTGAAACCAGTCCCTGACAGACAGAAGGTTTGACAGGCCATGTTAAGTGAGTATCTACTAAACAGGGCAGGCTAAAGGCAAGAGTCATAATAGCTATATTATGGTGATAACTATGAATGACTCAAAATTAAGCAGTATTGTTGAAATAAAGAGGTTTTTGCAAGAATCAGAGGTAATAGAATTTAAAAAGAGATTTCGGAAGGAGGCGTATGAATGGATAGAAGAGGCACTGGAAAGGTTTGATTATTTATACTTACCAAAGAAAGAAAAAGGTTTAATAAAGAGATACATAGAGAAAGTAACCGGATATTCCAGGCTCCAGGTTACCAGAAAAATAAAGGAATACCGGGAAACCGGGCGAGTGAGACTGAAAGAATATGAGAGAAATAAATTTGAAAAGAAATACACAA
>Ga0315532_1001037_pt1 | contig 21688 bp, 16 predicted proteins | sample SalMarWE160370MG_FD_203082 | JGI IMG/M metagenome (GOLD analysis project Ga0315532, IMG submission 203082) | Salt marsh sediment microbial communities from the Plum Island Ecosystem LTER, Massachusetts, United States - Salt Marsh Sediment WE1603-70 ...
ATATCCGGCAGATGGTGAAACGCATCGCAACGCAATTCCAGCCGGATAAAATAATTCTTTTTGGCTCGCACGCCCGTGGACAGGCAGGGCTAGATAGTGATGTGGACTTGCTTGTCGTGATGCCTGTTTCGGGCTCCAAACGCGAAAAGGCCATAGAGATTGCGGTGGCTCTGCACGACATTCCTGTTGCCAAGGATGTCATCGTGGTCACCCCACATGACTTCGATTGGCGCAGGGAGATTATTGGTACGCTCGAACGGCCTGCTGCTCGGGAAGGGAAGCTGCTGTATGCACGAAAATAGCAGAACCGATGCTATCGCCCGCGAGTAGATCATCAAGGCTGAGAATGACCTTAAGACCGCCTCGTACACATTGAAAATGGGCATAGATTGTCCGACTGATACAGTGTGTTTTCACGCTCAGCAGTGTGTAGAAAAATATCTAAAGGCTTTCCTGGTCTATAAAGGCATTGATTCTCCCAGAACTCATGATATCGAGCATTTGGTTACGCTGCTTCCGGAAAGCATCTGGCTACGATTGAGCGTTGAAGAGCAAAGACGCCTTACCGCTTATGCTACGGTAACTCGTTATCCCGGTGATTACGAGCCCATTCCACTGGCTGAAGCACAGCAGAGCGTCAGACTCGCACGACGCGTCCGAAGAGAGATACGAAGTATTCTTCCGAAAGAAATACTATCACGTCGCAAGGGATGATGGAAAACTTAGTGTACCTTAATCACCGTTGACTTGTGATCCTGTCCCACAATCGAGTTTTCTGCACCGATCTACCAAGTAGCCGCATTAGTAATTTCCTCTCAAGGGTAATATAGTATCAACCCAGCGAGAAGATCGAAGCTGCTATGGAAAAAATGCCCAACCGGCGTAATTATCTATGTCGGTAAAACCGCACCCGAACCTCGTCAGCCAGTTCCAAAAGAGGTCACATCAACATAATATTAAGACCCACGATTCCCGCTACGGCGAAGCACTTCGCGATAACGATTTATCGCGGGTTTCTCCCCTTATCACCCCGAGCCCGTTCGGCTGCGATCAGAGCCTGCCCTGGCCCCGCCACAGGTGAACATAGTTGAAGGGGTAAACTTCGTCGAGGGGTCTGGCCATGGGATAAAAGCTGCACGCGCCACAAAGCAGATGTCTCGACTGCGCTCGACATGACAGTCGGCTAACGGTGGTAAGCCATGGGCTTATAAATAAGCCACGTGCTCATAAAATAGCACATAACCAAACACCTAATTCACCTCCGGTTCATCGCCGAATCGCCCAAAAACCGCAAAAAATACCCGAAAATACGTAGTTTCAACAATAGATTTACTCCTGCCGTATTGTGTATATTCGATTCTGGCACTTCATGGAGTAAATTGATTACTTTCTATACCCATTTGCTTTTCTTGGACATTAACAGTCAGCCTGCGATTGTGGCCTGCCGGATGCAAGGCATCCGGCAGGCCTTATGTTGAGTAGTGTCGGTTGGCTGCGCAGACGCAGAACGCTGTGAACTCGTCGCGCGTGATGCGTCGTGCGTAGTGCGTGATTATACGCACAACGCAGAACGATATACACAATACGAAAACTTCCGCTGGCTACATAGATTAAAGACGCTGTAAAACTGTTCGGAGCAGAATATAGTTAAAGCCGTGACCGCACATTCACGGCTTTTTCTTGCTTAGCAGCACTGAACAGAGATAAGGTTAAACAACAATCTCGAATACAGTCTACTATATAATATTATATTCTTTGGCCTCACCAGTACTTCTTTCCACACGAATTGACAAAAACATATTTATACAAACTTGTTTTATCGGTCTATAAAAATTTACTTACAAGTTTGTCTATATTACGCATATTAACTAATGAATTTAGTTGCATCTTGCCGATATTGACATGAATTTATTTTAGGTTATCCATATTAACATAAAAAAGATCGATCCGGCTTTTTCGTTCTGAATGATTGTATGCTCTGTATATTAGACAGGAGAAAAGAACATGCTTAAGGAAGATATTCTGTCAAGGTATTTAGAGGTTCTTCTTCGAGGTGACCGTAAAGATTGCCGCACTGTAGTGGAGCAGACCCTTCAAACGGGGGTCCCTGCCAACTCTGTCGCTATAGAGCTCATTTGGCCGATCATGACTGAGATCGAACGGCTGCTTAGAATTGACAAGATTACTCCTACTCAAGAGCACTTGGCAACACGCATAAATAGGACAATTGTAGACCAGCTTCAAAACAAGCTGCCACGTCGTCCGAATCGAGACAAGAAGATCGCGGTCTGCTGTGCGCAAGATGAGCTACAAGAGCTTGGCGCACAGATACTGGCGGACCTCTTCGAGAGCGATGGCTGGGAACTACGATTCCTTGGTGGTGGCCTCACAAATGATGATATTTTTGCATTCATCAATGAATATGCACCGGATGTCTTGTTGATCTACGGAACAGCCCCAAAGCAGGCCCCTTCGGTCCGTCGGCTGATCGACACCATAAAGAACGTAAACGCTTGGCCTCATCTGCGCATAATAGTCTCCGGTGGTTTGTTTAACCGCGCAGAAGGCCTTTGGGATGAGATTGGAGCTGACGCCTTTGCAGCAACACCATCAGACGCGTTGCAATTAGCTGCGAGCAAACAGATCGATACGCTTGTCTCCGCCACTTCTAATCGCAGGAAAAGGTCCCGGCATCCAACCGATTCCGCTTCAAGTCAACCTGCAGATGCCGTGTCCACTACTATTGGTTCGGATTTCTCTTAAGGACCACCCATCTGCTGGCTTACACCTACATAATATATTGGTGGTCGACCATATAGTTAGTTACTGCTAAAACTCTAACCTGGCGCTAGTCCTATAGCAGTCGCAGGATGTAGAATATTCCATCGTTTAATAGCAGGCCATCGGACCTTTAGAATTTTTCTCGATTCACACAAGTACATTCCGCTGCGGTTTATTTTCTAAGAATAGCCAACTCCAGCAGTCCTCCATTTATCTGAATAGCCCAATTATAGAATTGATACTAATGTGGCATTATGTTAGCTGGATGGTGAATGGGCGTAAATCGGAGGGCAAAGGTGGGCGAGACATCAGGTGCGCAAGCGGAAAACCTACATGAGATGTTAAAAAGAAACCGGCGCAAACTAATAATATCTGAATGCACAAAAGTTAATATTGCAGGTGCTTCTTGATAAATTGGCGTTATTTTGTTAGACTGATGATACATCAATGGAGGTTATGGTGGTAAATAATATGGGTAATAACAAGCCGGGTCGCAGCGATGTCCTTCGGGCAAAAGATATAGTGCCCCCGTTTAACCACGAGGAAAGTCAGCAACACAACTCTGCAGAATCCTTTAAGGAGAACTTTTCAGCATCTAAGACGAAGGTGACACGAGACTCAAACAGCATGGAGCAAGAGAATAATCAGGATCGGCTGTCCGCTGAAGCTGCAAACACCAAGGATACAAAAGGAGAACAGGAAAGCAGCGAGGTGCCGAAGTTTGACCTGGCTGAAGATATTATGGCTGAGCAGCGAAAGGTCACCGCGGCAAGAAGAAAAGCACCCAGCCAACGAAGCCAGGTGGTGCCTATAAGAAACCAGGCAAAAGTCATCGGTTATGCTCTTGAGCAGCTCGCAAATGCACCAAAGGAACATGAAAAAATCATCGCAGAAATTGTAGCAGCGGATATTGAGAAGCTGCGTAAAGGCGACACCTCGATTTTTGTAACGCCGGATACCTAATTCGAGAACTAAGGCACACATGCTGGATTATTACGTTAACTTGTCTGAACTCGGTTATCGACAGATATTGTACTAACAGATTTTTTGATGCGGGGCCCTTCGTCATGCGAGAAGTGGCGCTGCACCTCGCATTGAAAAATAATTTAGGAGTTAGAAATGGCGTCTCCAAGAGTAAAAAAGAACCCATCGAGTCATCCCACAACACAGAATAATATGGACTCTAAAGGGCATCGAGGATCGTACAGTAAGATACACAAAGCCCTTGGTCGCAGCGGCAAATATGGCTGGTTGACGTGGACATTTCGTGTTACCGGCTTGCTGGCTCTGGTCTGGTTTCTTGTCCGCGTTATACCTAAACCTTCACGGGCAGCTTATCCATGCCAGCGTGTGGCCTTTCCATTAGCTTCGGGTTTTGTAGTTTCGATCTTAGGACTGCTTGGATCAGCAGCATTTTTCCGCAGAGCAAAACACTGCTTTGCACGTGCGCGTTATGTTGTTGGTATGTTGTGTATCTGCGCAAGCGTTGGCGCTTTCTGGCTGGCTATGGATACCGTTGACGACCAACCCGTCTTAGCTACGCCGACAGATCCCAACATGCCAATCGGCACGGCAAAAGGCATAAATCCTGGACGTGTCGTTTGGATACATGAACCCAATGCTACAGAGTGGGACGGCTACTATTCGCAGGAGCACTGGTATGACAGTAACTGCACCGACGAGGCTGTCGTCCGCAAGATAGTCTCAAGAGCGATTCGGGGCTTGGCTGGCGAGAGCACGGACGAGGCAGCCTGGGATGCGATTTTCAGACATTTTAATCGCAGCCATGGTAAAGGAGATGTTGGCTATAGTTCGGGTGAGAAGATTGCGATCAAAATCAACAACACTCTTTGCTATAACGCCAGCTCAACCACGTTCGAGCAAAGGTCCAACAACAAAAATAGGATTGATAACTCGCCACAACTGACTATTGCACTTTTATGGCAATTGGTAAATGTGGCTGAAGTAAATCAGGCTGATATTACTATCGGTGACCCAACGAGAATAACGCCGAACTTCTATTATGATATTGTTCATTCAGAATTCCCGGACGTCTGCTATATGGCCAACCTTGGAGGTCGTGGGCGAAAGCAGGCAGAATTGTCAAACGTGGAGTTTCACTGGAGCACGCCGGCCGCCGACAGAAAAAAACAGGACTACATACCCCGTTCGTTTGCCGAGGCGGACTACCTCATCAACTTCCCAATTCTCAAGAGCCACGACACTGCTGGAATAACAGTATGCGCTAAAAACCACTATGGCTCACTTATGAGAAATCCCGATGGTACTCTCCATGGCGTTAAATACAACTACTACAACATGCATAATACCCGCGCGGTAGAAAGGCCAGGGATGGGTCACTACCGTTGTCTTGTCGATTTAATGGGGCATCCCGAACTGGGCGGCAAGACAGTGCTTTACATTGTCGATGGTCTCTTCGCAGGAGAGAACTGGTCTTCGAATCCGAAAAAGTGGCAAATGGCACCGTTTGATGGAGACTGGCCATCCAGCATTTTTGTCTCTCAAGACCCGGTCGCTATCGATTCTGTTTGCTACGATTTTCTGCGGACAGAGTGGAACAACTATCCACATTATGACGGCACAGAGGACTACCTGCACGAAGCAGCCCTGGCTGACAATCCCCCTTCAGGAACATTCTACGATCCCAATAATGATGGCATCGGTCTGGCCAGCCTGGGGGTTCATGAGCACTGGAACAATCCGGTTGACAAGCAATATTCCAGAAATCTTGGAACCGGCGATGGCGTTGAGTTATTAGTATCACCTATACCAGCCGATTTCAATGCAGATGGTAGAGTAGATATTGAAGATTTAATGACCCTGTCCGGTCAGTGGCTGCAAGAGTCTATGGCGCTCTCAGCCGACGTTGCTCCGTCCCCTGCCGGTGATGGAATAGTTGACATGAAGGACCTTGCAGTGTTTGCCGATTACTGGTCGCCGTAAGTTACTGGCAAAGATACTATTATTGATTAAGCCATACAAACTATATTCCGCACATCTGATCAAAGTAGATATTCTTTTAATGAAGAACCCTGCGATAAGCTATAGGTTTCTCCGTTCATCGCTTAGGTAGCCAAAGCACAAATCGGAGCCTCTCGGATCTTATTTTTCAACATGCAAAACTATAACTATGAAACCTTTCTCTGAAAATAGAGAGATCAAAAATATCATCGCAAGCAGCCTGCTAAGGAGAATTAAGCGGATACAACCGCCCTCTAATCCCAATTGTGCTTGATATTTGCGCCTTTGTCATTTCGACCGTAGGGTTGCGAAGCAACCCGACGTGGAGAAATCTATTTATGGCTTAGCCATTAAAAATCAGACCTGTCCCGAGCATACTTGTGGTGAGCCTGCCGAATCCAGCCGAGGGATTTCTCGACTCCGCTTCACTGCGCTCGAAATGACAAGAATAAGCGCATTGATTATTCACAATCAGTATAATCCAAGAATGAAAAGTTCGGTGTGAGCTTATGCGTGGAGAAACGCAGAGCAGCTCATCGACAAAGGTTGGATAAAAATCGCACAAACCAATATAAACAAAAAGCTATTGCTACCACCACCCCACCAATTTGAAATTAGAAAGGACATGAAATACTACAAAAGCCCTTTTCTACTGAAAGTCGAAAAGAGATTGTGTCTTAATCATCGTCACCTGATCGGGATAAGCAGCGAACGTATGAATATGCAGCTCACTGCGTCTCGCCTCGAAGTCAATATAGCAGAACGGTTCCAGGCTGCCCACTTCCAGCTCTGAGAACTTAACGAAAACACCGCGATTCCGTGCAAACCGCTCAAGGTCCGTCAAGCTCTGTCTGTATAGATTTGGGCTCATCTTCTCGACCTGGAAATCGGTCATGTAGCTTATTCCCCGGCTTAAAGTACACTTGTGGGTTCGTGGACCGCGGAACTGAAAACGCTCAACCAAACCGCGATGCGGAAGCAACTGCCCCGGCGCGCTGACAACTTCAGACAGACATGCATTATCAGCAAACACACTAACAACATGTGTGCAGCCGGTAACCCAAATCCAGGCCTCATATTTCTCAGTCTTCAATTTCCGACTTGCATAAATCTGGAAGAGTTCAGGATGTAAAGGTCTCTGAAAAAGACTGAAAGTCAATTGATTAACTGCTATATTAATTTGCGGCAATTCCATACACAAAAACCTTGAAACGCTCACTTCTGAATTTGATCTTATTATACAAAAACTGCCGCTTCTATTCAAGCCCAATATCAGTACTAATAAGGCCGACAGATGCCCTTATAGGACGATTGTTTTGCAACATCTGCAACTCAAAAGAGTAACAAGAGTCACTTTTTTATAGAAAAGACGAAAAAAATAATCCGCGCGGTCATGCATATTGGCTGAAAAAAACCGCATTTACAATAGTGGCAATGATGTCGTAGAACGCATGGGTTCCAGCAGTAATTCCAAAACCGCGAAATGCAAAAAGGATCGCAAAGTAGACACCCGCAACCGTTCGAAAAGCAAACTCTGGCCAGCTAAACGCAACACTATACCCGAATTGTCCATACACAAACACAAAATGATGATGAGCGCTAAATAATGCCGCCGATATCAGAACCGAAAGTACAATTGCGTTAGTCCGTGCAAATCCAAACACATCCTGAAAAAGAATCATCAATACGCAGATCAAGATCAATCGAAATATAAGTTCCTCGTAAATTCCTGCGCCTATACCGGTCACAATACTGGCCATCAAAGACCCCTGCCTTACCGCACCTTCATTGGTCCCTGCACTCATCAACCGGAGTCCATCTTCCGCAATCCCAGAGCCTATCAACCCAGCCTCTGTCCGAACCTGCGTAAAACCGTCTGTGAACTCTGCGACATCCGTGCTTTGCCCAGTGGGTCTACTCAAAATCAAACTCAGCACTATAAGCGGTGCCGCAAGCAAAATACATTCAACCGCCATCGGCAACATGTCACCAAAGTTGCAATACCACTGTCTTCGTGAAGCCAATTGCAGCCCTATCAAAATAGCCACAACAACCAAAGGAGGCGCTGCCCAGGCTAATTTGCTACCCGCTCCAAGATACTCCAGAAAATTCTGCAACCACACAAACGCAACAACACGAACCTGAGATTGGTTCAGGACATCTGTATTTATTACAATAGTTCCCAGCTCATAGAAAACTATAAATGGCAGTAAGAAAACCACCGCATAAATCGGCCGACTTGTACGTTCAAGGTAAGAATCTCGAGCAAAGTTAAATAGCTGATTCGTGCCGTAATTGTGCTCGTTCTTCATAGTACGTGCCGTATGCTAAAATCAGTTTCTCGATATAAAACTCTCTTGTTCTTATAAAAATCAGTTGACCTTATCCGATAAATTTTGCAGAGTCTACCCCAATAAAACTGAGATTACAATAACCAAAAATGAGTTGTTCTTCCTCTGTTTACAATGATAAGTGAGCAACTAACTGAAATCTATCAACTACTCCTCAACCACTTCGGCCCACAGCACTGGTGGCCCGGCGACACACAGTTCGAGATAATCACAGGTGCCATATTGACCCAAAATACAAGCTGGGCTAATGTCGAAAAAGCAATTGCTAATCTAAAGTCTGCCCACCTGTTGACGCCCGAAGCGCTACATCATTTGGACACTCCACAGGTTGCTGAGCTTATACGCCCGGCCGGTTATTTCAATGTAAAAGCAAAACGCCTTAAAAGCTTTGTCGACTGGCTTTTCGAAAAACACGATGGCAGGTTGGCAAACCTTGAGATTATTGATACCGAGCAGCTCAGAGCCGAGCTTTTGGCGGTTAAGGGCATTGGTCGCGAGACCGCCGACTCGATCCTGCTCTACGCCTTTGGCAGATCCGTCTTTGTGGTGGACGCATACACTGCGCGAATCACTGTCCGACATGAACTAATCGATCCGGATGCAGACTATGAACAGTTGCGAGGTCTGTTTCAATCAAATCTGCCCGACGATGTGCAGCTCTTCAACGAATTCCATGCACTACTGGTCAAGCTCGGCAAAGAATTCTGCCGTCCAAACCCCAAGTGCCAGGTTTGTCCATTGGAACAACTGCCGCACTGCTTAGAGCAAGACTACTCCTGACTTTTCTTGCTTCTGGCCAAACACTGACCGCCCTACACTCGGTAAAAGCAATCACCTTGCCGGCCACAATGCTTGTCCCCTTACAAAGAACCTGTAGGCAAATTTTGCTTGTATGTCTTGCTCTATCCGCTATACTACCAGCGCTGTATCCGCAACCAACTTAACTGATAAAGCCCATTGAAAGGAACAGATATGGAACCTGTATATCTTTCCCATCGCCCGGACATCGCACCGATTTTTGCCGCACTACTAACAATGCTCATCGTTTTCATGGTCCTTGTAGTCATCGCAATCAAGCTGCTGATCTTCTGCAAAATATTCTCAAAGGCAGGCTATAGTTGGGCACTCGGATTGCTTATGATGATACCCATAGCTAACATCATCATGGCCTTTTTCCTTGCCTTTGCCGATTGGCCCGTGCGTAGGGAACTGCGTCGCCTGAAACAACAACAGAACAAACCACAAGACTGATTCCATTACAGTTAGCGGTTGATTAGTGAATTACAAGTTGAAGGCCACTCATAATGACCGAATGCCTACAACACATAAATTCAACATATCCGCCTCATAGCCGGTCTGACCAGTTACCGGCAAAGTCGTTTTCAACACACCAAGGAATGCACCATATAGTAATACTTGCCGTGTGCATTGCGATCCTGACTGTGGCACTACTCCTGCAGGTTAATGAGGCTGGCCTGTCGTTGCTGGGATTTAAATGGCCGCTACGGTGCTTCCTGTATGAGACGTTTGGCATAAAATGTTCGCTCTGTGGCCTGACACGCTCTTTAACCTGGATGGCGCACGGGAACCTCCACGAAAGTATACGATTGCACCACCTTGGCCCTGCGGTATTTGCCTTCATTTGTTTGCAGATTCCATATAGAATTGGTGCTGTGACAGTTTTTTCCGAGAAACTAAGCAAGAGATGGGCCAGAGTGAATTTGTATATTGCCGTTTTACTCTGCGCTGCGATATTTATTAACTGGCTAATCTATCTTGGAGGGCTTTTTCTATGAACGCACAACCTCCGCATGTAAGCGTAATTGACCCGATCAGCCCCGCTTTTGAAAGAGTAAGGACCATCCTTTTCCGACCTTTCGACCTGGTCAAATGGCTGACCATCGGCTTCTGCGCATGGCTGGCCTATCTGGGAAAAGGCGGAGGCCAAAACCTTAACTTTGGCAAACACGGCCCAGGCGACGTCTCGCCCGGCGAAGCCCTTAGCCAAGCAAAGGAATTCATCCTCGACAATCTAAACTGGATCGTTCCATTAGTTGTCTTCGGCTTTATCATCGGCATAGTAGTATGGCTCTTATTTACGTGGCTCAGCAGTCGAGGTCGATTCATGTTCCTGCATTGCGTCGCTCAAAATAAAGCCGAGATCGAGGCACCCTGGAAAAAATTCGCAAAACACGCCAATAGCCTATTCCTGTTCAGAATAGTTATTGGCGTCATAGGATTACTGATTGGCAGCCTGTTATTTCTAATCGGTGTTTCTGTCGTTATCTTCTCAAATACAACTTTCGGTTTCAACATCGTCTCGGTAACAGGTTTGGTAATCGCTGCCTTGTTTTTTGTCGGAGCAGTCATAGTGCTTCTGCTTGTTAAGAAATTCACCATGGATTTTGTCGTACCTATTATGTTTTTACGAACAGCGAATTGTGTTAATGGTTGGCGGGAACTGCTCGAATTACTCTCGCTGAATAAAGCCCGCTTCCTGCTGTACGTACTCTTTCAGATCGTCATAGCGATTACTATCGGTGCGATTGTGATAGCTACTGTATGCCTTACTTGCTGCTGCGCCGGCTGTATCCTAGTGATACCCTATATCGGAACCGTTTTATTATTGCCTATACTCATTTTCAAACGATCTTATTCTCTGTACTATCTACAGCAGTTCGGCCCTGAATTTGACGTGTTTATACCTGAAATCCAGGTGTCTGGCCACTCTTAGAGCAATGGGTTATTTACAACTAAAATTTTACACCAACTAACGTGAAGCTTTTGTCCAATCTTCTTGTCTTACACCGTGGTACGTTCTTAATACGTACCCAAATTTCTTCGTTGACCTTGTCTTCAGACCAAGCACGAATTTAACCGTCTGCGCATCAACTTTCTCAAACTCACCATAATCACCGCTTTTCTGGAGCGTCCAGTACGACGTGTCAAAGTCCCGGCGAATCTCGATCTTAACCGGAATCTCACGAGTATTTTTGACCTCGACCTCAAATGCTCGAACTTCATCCCAGCCAGAAATATCGCCATCGTTATCAAACCTGTAGTTCTCGGTGCGAAACTCCATCAATCTCGGCTCAACAACAACGTCAGCAACCGGCCCAATATTTAGCTCTACATCCTCGCCGACAGGAATATACTTAAACCCGCTTTGACCCACGTAAGACAGATGTCCACTATCTTCAACTGTTCTATAAACTCTCAGTTGCCCCCCAGGTATTGGCGTATCACCAAGTTTATGCTTTTGATCATTTTTGAAACTGAGAAAACGAACGACACTGCTGCCATATCTGTGCTCTTCGTATTTGTACAGATTGACAACCGGCACCTCATCAACATCGAAACTAATCAGCCGTTTCGACCAGCCGGTCGGGATTGTCTCCGTCCCCTCAATGGTGTATAGAAAATACTCACTCAGACCTTCTTTTCTAATCTCTTTCGGTGTGGCAGCCAAGTCAGAAACCATCCTCTCTGCTACGACCTTAGCCCTGGCCAACCCGGCACGTTCAACTCCCTCTGCCCTGGGCACTATTTCTCCAGGCCTGCCATACGGATACTGTCGACGTGCAAGCTCAGCTATCTCATCGAGTATGTGGACTCTACCGACAATTAGCCGCGTCTGCGCGTTCTCATAATCCTCACCACTATTGTTGGTCACGCGAACATAGCCCTGCAAGCGCATTGTTTCTTCATCTTCCGATAGTGTCCCCATGTAAAATGCTCGCCAGCCAAGCCCGCTGGTCAGATACGTAATTTCAACCGGCACTTTTCCGCTCACGCCGCTATCAATATTCCACAGCCCAAGATTCCTCACCCTCGGCGGATAGGTCAGTTCAGCAATCTCAATCTTATCCGCATCGGCCTTGGGCAGCATCTCCAAGCTTGTCGGATCAATCAGTGTATTCTCCCAAGAAAACTGTAGGCTATTTGTGCCTTCTTTGAGGGTAAGGGCTCTGCTTTCGCGAACCAACGTAAGATCCGCTGAGTTATATATCGTAAGCTGAACCGTATCCCTCGAAGGCAGCGTGACTAAATCAACCTTTGCTGTTGCTGTAGCGGCAAATATAACGACAACGAATAATATGGATAATGAGTATTTCATTTTAGTACTCCTTGAATTCTGTTTTCTGTTTTTTGTCGCCCGTTTATTCACGGCTTCACATTACGGCGATTGTAATGCATCTTCAGTTCTTTCACAGCAGGACCGGACTCGGTCCGAGCAGGCAGCGTAATCTCGAATTCGAGCGTGTCGGCATTTTTCTTTGTATACTCAAGATTGCACTCTGCCATATCCCACTGCCAGGGTATGTGTTGAATCATGGTTAGCACAGCGGCGCTATCCTTAAAGTTCTCAATCTTGGCGGTGATTTCTTCATCTGTGTCGTACAGTACAATTTTGCCATCATCGTTCTTTCTTATATTAATCCGAGCATCTTTCATTTTACGCTGTGTCACGACAATGTCCCTGCTGTCGCCGATATAGAGCTCCATCTTCTCGCCAACAGGCACCAATGCTGTCACATCCTCACCCAGAAAGATCGTACTGCCATGGCCGTCATCCTGGAAAAGCCTTGCCTTGCCACCCCACAGCGCATATTTGCCGAGCTCACTGTCCGGATCATTGACAATTCGATAGCTCACTGGAATGCCGACGTTTCTGTTCTCCAGCCTCTCTGGGTCCCACGGCAGTTTTGCTGCATCGAACGTCCATACTTTAGTGATCGGGACTTCACCGGCGCTGAGGAACAACAATTGCTTGGTCTCTTCGTGATCTATGCCTTGTTCAAAGGCCTCACCATAATCCAGAAGGACTCTCGCTCGCTCAAAATCTTCGCCTGAAAAATTTCGCAAAACCAAATAGCTCTTCAAATCCACCTTGCTTTCGGCCTTGTCAGCTATAGCTTTGTAGGTGACCAGTCTGTCGATGTTGCTCAGCAGGTAACTGATACGCACCGTTTCAGCATAGTCACTATCGCTGCTGATCTGCCAGACCAACGCCGCTTCGTTGGGCGGATAACTAACACTTAGAAGTGTTACATTGTCTGGATGGTCAAGCACACGCAGGCGTATTGAATCAACGTCTATAAGCACCCCCTTCCATGAGAAGTCCACCTTATTTAATCCTTTCTGCAACGTAAGCACTCGTTCCTCTTCGATTAGTGTCGCAGTTGGATTATCCAGCCGAATCACCGTAGCCGCCCGCTCCGGCAAGGCAACAAGCTTGATCCTTGCACTTGCAATACCCACGCTTGCAAGCAAAACCAAAATGGCACTTAGAATAATAAGTTTGCTTCTCATAATTTGGTCTCCTTAAAACCACGTTTTAATCTATCATTTTGCCAGTGCTTCTTCTCGTACGCCATGATATGTTGTAACTGTATATTCAAATGCGCGCTTACTTCGCGCTAACACAATTAGCTTGAAGCGAGCATGTGTCGCATCATGTTTTTCGTAAGATACACTTGTGTCACTGAACTGCAGCTTCCAATACGCCGTTTCAAAACCGCGAGTAATCTCAGATTCTACGGGTAGTGTCTTCGTGTTGGTGATTTCTATCCTCCATGTCCTTGTTTCATCCCATCCTGTGATGTTACCCTCTTTGTTAAAAACATAATTGTCTGTCGTAAAATCAATCAGAATCGGCTCAACCTTAACTAACTGAGCCAGCCCAAGATTTAATTCAATCTCCTCATTGACCGGGATATATTTTATGCTCGTTCCACCAACATACGAAAGATACCCCTGCCCATCGTCTCGGCTGTATATCTTCACAGTTCCATTGGGGATCGGTGTCTGGCCCAGCTTGTGTTCTTCATCATTTGCAAACGCCACGTATCTTATCACATCATTACTCCATCGCTGCTGGTCATATTTGTACAGGCTCTTCACTGGAATATCGTCATTCTCAAACGAAAGCAGACGTTTACCCCATTTGTCCGGTATCGTTTCCGCTCCCTCAATCGTATACAAGAAATACTCACTGAGTCCCTCCTTTATAATTTCTTTACGCTTTAATTCATCTAATCGGCCGCCAACCGCTGCAGACCGGTCATAAAAAAAGCGCTCCATCCCCTTCACTCGTCTTTCTTTGCTATCCAACTCCTCATAGATGCCAAGCTCGAGGCCCGGTCTGCCATAAGGGTATCTGCGCCTAGCCAGCTCAGCGATTTCATCCAGGATATGAACTTTGCCCACGATCAGCCGGGTCTGGGCATCCTCGTAATCCTCACCGCTGCCATTATCAACTCGCACATAACTTTCAAGACGCATCGTCTTTTGGTCTCGTGACAACATGCCCATATAAAACGCGCGCCAGCTAAGCCCGCTTGTAAAATACGTTATCTCAAACGGCACCTGACCATCTGTCTCCGAACGAATCAACCATCGCCCGACTTCTTGCAGCCGCGCAGGAAACACCAACTGCTCAATATCAATCTTATCAGCCTGGTTCAATGGCGTCAGATTCAGGGACGTCGGGTCAATCAGCGTATTGGCCCACATAAATTGCAGCCAATTCCAGCCCCTCTTTAGCGTCAGGTCCCGCCTTTCTCGCACTAATGTCAGGTCAGCCGAATTGTAAATTGTAAGCTGTACATTTTCGCGCCTTGGCAGCGTTACAAGCTCGATCGCACTAGCCGGTGCAAAGGGCGGCTGCTTCACTATCTCATCGCTTGCTACAACACCTGCTGCACGCTCTCCGGCAGTTCCTAAAAGTCCCTTTGCTCTCATTCTGGCTGGCTTAGAGGCCCTTTCAACAGCCAGATTTCTCGTCATGTCCTCGCGCAGCGCGATCTCGCGCTTCGCATGCAACTTTTCTTCTGCCGGCTGCCTGGTAAAAGTCTCCGTTATTTCCCGTCTCTGTCTCTTCGTCACACTTACGGACATAGTTATTAGCAGCAATCCTATTACGAATATTGCCGCAACCGAACTGAACCAGGCAGCTTTTCTAAAAGTAATGAATCTTGGCTCTGCTGCACTAGCCACTTGTTCTGCAACCTGCCGGACCAAATCTTCAGAAATCTTCACATCCTCCCGCAGCAATTCAAGCGAGGAAAACTTTTTCTTTAACCGCTCAAGATGCTCCCTGCAGATAGAACAATCTTCTAAGTGCTCGGCAATCTCTTTCTGCCTGATATCCGATGCCAGCTCGAATTGATATTCAATTAAATCTCGCTCTGTAAGATGACCAATCATTGTAGCCCTTCCGAAATATCAGGTAGGCTCTTAGCTAACGTTTTTAAGGCTCTAAACATTTGTGTCTTAACGGTGCCAACAGTACAACCCATAACTTCTGCGACCTCGCTATAGCTGAGCTGCTCGTAATACGCCAGAACAAGCGTAGCCCGTTGTTTCTCCGGCAATTTCGCAACAGCTCGCCGAACTTGTTCCGTCTGCTCGGCTTTAATAACCTCGCTGGATGGATTACATGATGTATCCATAACAGCAACCGCTTCTCGCCCATCGTCAATGTCACCATCACAATCCGCTCTTTGATCCAGTGATATCAATCTCAATCTCTTCCGCCTTCGCAAAGAATCGATTGCCACTCTTGTGGCGATAGTAAACAGCCAGTTCTTAAAACGAACACCGCGAAACGTATGAGCTTTTTCATAAACACGTTTGAAAGTCTCCTGAAAAAGATCCTCCGCTCGTTCCCGGCTGCCCGACATTCGCATCAAATATCCAAACACACTGTCTCCATACCGGCGCATAAGCTCTACAAACGCTTCTCTGTCGCCCCGGCAATATGCGTTAATTATGCTTTCGTCCGTCTGCTGCATCGAAGCTGTCCACTAAAATCTATACGTACAGACGTCTATCCTATCGATTCGGTTGACAACTGATAAGGCAAATTCTCACAAAAGCTGGATATGCCGTCTCCGCTATAACCACCTGGACGGTCTTTCTTAACCTTTACAACAAGGCCAGCCAGCCACCGTCCACATAAATAATTTGACCGGTAATAAACTCGCCTGCTTTCGACGCTAACAAAAGCGCTGTTCCTACGAGGTCTTCCGGCTGGCCCCATCTGCCAAGAGGTGTCTTTGAAAGAACCCATTTATTAAAATCATCATCGGCCTGCAACGGCACCGTAAGTTCGGTCGCAATGTAGCCGGGACCAATTGCATTCACATTGATATTGTATTTTGCCCACTCGACCGCTAACGTCTTTGTCAACATGAGCAGACCACCCTTGCTGCTCGCGTAAGCAGCAGTTGTCGGTCGCGCAGCGTGACACATAAGAGAGCCGATGTTAATAATCCTACCTGGCTTGTCAGCCTGCTTACAATGGTGACAAAACGCCTGTGATATTACAAGTACGGACGTCAGATTAACCGCGTGGACACGGTCCCACATCTTAATCTCTATATCTTCAGCAGCTCCCCTTATAGTTGTGCCAGCACAATTGACAAGGATGTCGATACCCTGTGTTTCAGCGACTATGTGCTCAAACAGACTTCTGATCTCCCTTATGTTTGCCAAGTCGAAGGAAAATGCCCAAACATTTCTGCCGGTCTTGGCCTGGATACGCGCTTTTGTATTTGTAAGCTGCTGTTCCGTCCGAGCCATGATAACAACATCCGCCCCATGTTCAGCTAAACCCTGTGCTATTGCAAGGCCGATTCCTTTACTACCGCCCGTAACCAGAGCCATTTTTCCTGACAGGTTGAAAAGATCGCTATCCATACACTTATAGTTAAACAAAAAGACGATAGTTTGACAAGACAGTGGAGATTTTATAGAAATGCCTATGTAGTCTTGACTTCGACAAGTGCAAAATCACGAATTCGCGGGAACACCAGCGAGGTCAACAGCTATAAGACAAACTCTGCCCCTCATAGCTGGGTATTCCACGACTTTTAATCACATGTTGTGTTGCCCTAACATGCGGATTCCTACACCGACAACCAATAGATGCGTCCGAACATCTAGTATTGGTCGCTCATCGATCAGCTATTTATAACTGTTAGCTTTCTCGCTTTAGTCTTGCTTCCTTCATGTTCGAGAGTAAAGCTCAATAAATATATAATCCTCAACTCTGTTGAGGCTCAGTTCAAGTAGCCCCCGAGTAAACTCGAGGGCCATACCATAGCGAGGACCTTAAGATAGGGGTATTTGGAGCCTTTCCTCGCTTCAAGATTTTTATTTGTGATCTATATTAACTTCACACGTGATTATGAACCACCCCAAATTGGATAAACCACCATTAGATAGGTGGTCGTACATTGTTGCACTATAGTAACTGTCCAAGCCCTCAAGACACATAATACCTATGTGAATCGAGGCTTTTACGCTCAATGCAGTGCCATCTTCGTTTGGGCGTACTCAGCCCAAATTCCGGACTTTACGCGAAACTATTACCAACGCCTAAAATCCTTTGCATCCGGCGAACATGGTATTGCCCAAAAGGTCCGGTAAAGCTACCCCCATTTTTTGAATATGGTATTTTACCTACCTATTACCAACAATCGGCTGAAAATCCGTAAAAGATAAGAAAATTCCCATAGAACAACCATAAACACCCATGAATCTAAATCCCCCCAATCAATAGCTGGTATAAGAAGGAATGACCCAATAACCTAAGCTATTCGTCTTGAGTGTTGTATGCGCTGCCTTACGGTTCGCGTCGTCAGAGCCAATTTTAAGGGTTTCTACTTATTTCTGCGCTCGCTTGGCCACAAACACTGTAACTACAATCTTTTTTGATACAAAGACTTACAACATATTTTTGATGAATTGACCCAAGCTAAAAACTCTTGCTCCTCAATCCCTTATATTGGGATATGGCAGTACAAATTCACCAATCTCTGAGTTTTTTTTCTTGACGTGCTACACTAGAGCTTCTAACATTAACTTGAGCAAATGAAGACGAACAAGATTATGGGCTATCCCGTATCTCTTGATAGTTATTATGATTTGTTATGGATCGGGACAGGTTCGTAAGTCTTTTCTCTGACTGTAGTGAAGTTGCAAAGATGCTTTTGGCAAAGGGAAAGAACACAATAAAGGTACTGTTGAAAATGGTGCCAAGAGCGAATAAAGCGTGAAACGGAATTTGCTCTAGAATATATCGCTTTCCAGCGAGGGAGTGGAGGTGTTGAGCATAAAATCAGCTAATATTGTTAAAACAGCTAATTTGCAAACGCACATAACATGCGAATTACAAATGAATCTGGTGCTAATTTAGCTGACTGTACGCTCTAACGAGAAAGATTTCGCAATTCACGGCCATTTCTTTGGAGCTTTTCTGTCGGGGAATTCAAGAATCTGTCCACAACGGACGACTCTTTTGACGCTGCGACCCTGAGAGAAAGGTGGGAACTATGGAAAACATGCTAATGCAATTCTCGCTCCAAAGCGGCGTGTCTGTACTTATCGCATTCGTTCTCGGCGTCTGTCTATGTGCTATTGCTTACCAGATGATCCAAAGGACAAAGGCTAAAGCCTTAGAGCAGGACCTGAACCGACAAATCGAATCTGCAAAAAAAGAAGCCGAAAACATAATAAAATCCGCCCAACTCGAAGCCGCTTCAGAGGCTATCAAGAAAAAAGAGAAATTTACTAACGAGGCCGAACAAACCAGAGCTGAATTGCGCGAAACAGAATTGAAATTAACCAAACGCGAAAACGCGGTAGTCCGCCAGGCTGAATCTCTACAGCAGCGAGAAAAGACGCTTCAACAGCAGGAACAGGATGTCGATCGGAGATTACGTAATGTCGAACTTAAGGATAAACAGTTTTCTGTCTTGATCGCCCAGCAGAAAAACCAGTTGCTAAAAATTACGGGCATGGACATCGAAGAGGCCAAATCACTTCTTCTTAAGCGGCTTGAAGATGAGTGTGAGCATGAGATGTCCTCCTTGATTCACCGTAAGGTCGAAGAAGCCACTGAAATTGCCGATGACAAAAGCAGAGAGGTAATCAGTACTGCCATTCAACGTTATGCCGCTGAACATACCTGCGAGGTTACTGTCTCTACTGTCGATATCCCCAACGATGATATGAAAGGTCGAATTATCGGCAGAGAGGGACGCAACATTCGCGCGTTCGAGAAAGCTACCGGCGTTGATGTAATCGTCGATGATACACCGGGCATGATTGTAGTAAGCGGCTTCAATCCTGTTAGACGGGAAGTGGCCCGTCTATCGATGGAACGCCTTATACAAGACGGAAGGATACACCCGTCTCGAATCGAAGAGCTCGTAGCCCAGACGAAAACTGACGTTAACCATAAACTGCTGCAACTTGGCAAAGATGCCGCCGTCGAGACTAATGTGCGTGGCCTGAATAATAAAATGCTCAGTATGCTTGGTGCATTGAGTTATAGAACAAGTTATGGCCAAAATGTCCTTCGCCACAGTGTAGAAGTGGCATTCCTCTCCCAGGTCATGGCGGACGAACTTGGGCTTGACGGCTCGATAGCAAGACGTGCGGGGCTGCTGCATGATATCGGCAAAGCTATAGACCACGACGTCGAGGGCAATCATCCGACTATAGGCGCCAACTACTTGAAGAGATTCAATGAATCACCTATTGTGTTAAATGCCGTTGCTGCGCACCACGGTGACATTCCTGCAGACAATCCTTATACCCCATTGGTCGCCGCCGCTGACGCTGTCAGCGCCTCTCGGCCCGGTGCCAGAAGGGAGACGCTCGAAAGATATATAAAGAGATTAGAGAAACTCGAGGAAATCGCCGGCAGCTTCAAAGGCGTTGAAAATGCGTATGCTATTCAAGCTGGACGTGAAATTCGTGTGATTGTCGATGCGGCAGAGGTCGACGACGACTCGGCTATGAAAGTCGCGCGCGATATCGCCAACAAAGTAGAATCTGAAATGACGTATCCCGGCGAAATACAGGTGACATTGCTACGAGAGGTCCGGTGCATCGAATACGCCAAATGATAAAAACCAGTTTTCGCAGGTATCGCTAACAGAACGCAAACTATGAGACTAAACATTCTTTGTATTGGCGACATTGTAGGTCGACCGGGAAGACGTATAGTCGCTGAGAAACTAAAATCGCTGGTCAGGGAACGTGCCATTGACTGCGTAATAGCTAACGCGGAGAACGCCGCAGGCGGTTCAGGATTAACCCCACAAATCTACGACAAACTGCTCAGGTACGGTGTGAACCTTATCACTCTGGGAGACCATACCTATCGCAAAAGGGACATAATAGGAACCCTCGAAACAGCGGATAATATTGCGCGCCCTGCAAATTTTTCCGAACATGCCGCCGGCAAAGGCTATGCCATTTACAAAACCAGCAAAGGGCCAACAGTGGCTGTTGTTGCTCTGATAGGCCGGCTTTTTATGAAACCTGCTGAGTGTCCCTACAATGCTGCTGATAAAATCTTGCCGAAACTCCAACAGCAAGCCGATATCATCGTTGTTGACTTTCATGCCGAAGCTACGAGCGAAAAAATTGCGATGGGCTATCATCTTGATGGCCGAGTCAGCTTGTGCTTTGGCACTCACACTCATGTGGTTACAGCCGACGAAAGAATTCTGCCCAGAGGAACTGCTTATATTACCGATATCGGCATGACAGGCTCTCACGACTCGGTACTCGGCCGAAAAAGTAAAAGCGTGCTAAAGTCTTTCAGAACCCAGATGCCGGTGCCGTTTGAAATAGCAACCGGCGATGTCAAAATAAACGCAATCTTGGCTACTGTTGACAGTAACACTAAACAAGCTGAGCGTATCGAGCGAGTTAGAGTTGACGCCGATATAGAAGATTCGGTACGCTACGACAGTGACGATGGCAAACCCGAATATTTCAACAATAACTTTTAACTGCAATAGTGGAGTCCCACGGGCATAGCCCGTGGCACCTCTCCATTCTCCGTAGTAGAACTACTACGAAGGATGAACACCTACGACGGAACCCGCCGAAGCACATCCGCCTTCGCTAAAGCTTCGGCGGATACTCTTCTCGCATTCATCCACGGGTAGAACCCGTGGCTTTCTGCGAAGGCGGGTAAATATCTCTGCCGCATTTAGTTCCATCTTTTTTTTGCCCCTTCAGCAAGGTTCACATTTATAATAACAATTGTGCTTGATATTTGCACCTTTGTCATTTCCACCGTCAGGTGTCCTCCGTAAGGAGTCCATAGGACCGTGGAGACCATAGCCCCTATGGGGCGAAGTGGAGAAATGACAAGAATAAGTGCGTTGATTATTCACAATCAGTATTAGTCATAATACCTAAGATACTTAGGTATTCTTGATGTCTAAGGGAATCTTATTTGAATAATAGCCTAACCGGATAACCCTTAACAGCGAAACGTATTTCTCGGCTCCGCTTCCCCTTCGACTTCGCTCAGGGCTAAAGGCTAAACCGCTCGAGATGACAAGAATAAGCGCATTGATTATTCACAATCAGTATAATATACAAGCACACTGTCTGCATGAACCTCGACTTCAGACTTGACTGAAAGACATTGTGAAGTGGCTACTGAAGAAACGGATTATTTGCTCTTTCACGTGCGATTGTCGTCGTAGGACCATGCCCGGGATAAACAACAGTCTCATCCGGAAGTGATAAGAGCTTCT
>Ga0315532_1001047_pt1 | contig 21611 bp, 18 predicted proteins | sample SalMarWE160370MG_FD_203082 | JGI IMG/M metagenome (GOLD analysis project Ga0315532, IMG submission 203082) | Salt marsh sediment microbial communities from the Plum Island Ecosystem LTER, Massachusetts, United States - Salt Marsh Sediment WE1603-70 ...
AGCGAAATTGAGAATTTGAAAGCAAAAATTAAGATGGAATTAGAAAAATATAACGTTAAATATTCGACTCTCGAATTTGAATGTGAGGAATGTGTCCGAAAGAGTAGAGTCGAAAGAATGGAACACTAATTTAGGTACTAGATACCAGGTCTCAGGTCCCAGATTTAAAAAAACAAAGCAAAAAACATTTTTTCTCTGTGTACTCTGTGGTAAAATTTTTTGTTGTTATTAGTTTTTGCAGTTAACACTCAAAAACTGCACCCTTCTATGAGATCCCCTTCGAATATACCTGCTTCTTTGAATTTAAATCCATTTTTAAAAAGGTACATACAAATAGCCACAACCTCGGGATCGTACAGAATCCCTTTATATTTTTGGATTTCGTTTAATGCAATTCCTATGCTGTGAGCATCTCTGTAAGGTCTTCTGGAACTCATCGCCTCTACCACATCAGCGACTCCCAGAATCTTTGATTCAAGAATCATATCGGCTCCTTTCAAGCTGTGAGGGTAACCGGAGCCGTTTATTCTCTCGTGATGTTGAAAGACAATTTTTGCTACTGGTCCGGGAAAGTCTACGGATTTTAGTATCTCAAAGCCTACTTGAGCGTGGTTTTTTACCAGAGCCATTTCGTATTCGCTTAGTCCAACAGGTTTGTTTAATATCTCGGCCGGAACATGAATTTTCCCGATGTCATGAAGAGCACTGGCTATTTTAAGTATATTTAACCTGTCTGCTGAAAAAGATTTTTCTTTTCCTATAGCAATTGCAAGCTGAGATACTCTTCTCTGGTGTCCTGCCGTAAAGGGGTCTCTTTTCTCGACAGTTTCAGAGAGAGCAGACACCGTACCGTCTAGGATTTCTGTTAGCTTACAGAAACTGTTTTTTAGCTCTTTTTCTACTTTTTTTCTTTCTCTTATATCATTATATAGGGCAAATACCCCGATAATCTTACCGTCCTTACTAATTGGACCACCGCTGACATGAACGTCTATTAAGGTACCATCCTTACTCTGCATTACTGTGTCAGATTTCGTTATTTCACCTCTTAATATTTTTTGAGAAAAAGACTCAGCTTCATCTTTATGATGTTCGGGTGCTATTAAATCTTTAATATGTTTTCCTTTTACTTCGTCAAAAGAATATTTAAATAACTCATGAAAACTTTTGTTAATTTGTACAACTTTGTCTTCTTGGTCCAGTAAGGCAATTGCAGATGGGGAATTGTCAAAAAGAGATTTAAAATAATTTTTCTGGATATTTAATTCTTCTTCTGCTTTCTTTTTATCCGTGACGTCAATCGCAGAAGATATAACGGCCGGCGCGCCCTTAAAATCATTGACGTGTTTGCTGCCGCAGGCAAGCCATCGTTCTTCTCCGCATTTTTTTATGACTTTAATTTCATAATAAGAAGGGACTTTTTCTCCTTTAAGATGTTTGATTCCTCGGGCTTTAACAATGTCTTTGAACTCAGGATGAGCAATTTCCCAGAAGTGCATATTGTACAGTTCATCACATGTATAACCGGAAAAAAGCTCGGCTGTTTTATTGACATAAATAAATTTATCCCTGTAAGCAAAGATTATAAGCGGTGCATGTTCCGCCATTATTTTATATCTATCTGTGTCTATGGAATTCTGTGATTTTTTTTGAGAGAGTTTTTCGCGTAGAAAATTAATTTCTTGAATAAGGTCTTCTCTTTCCATGCCCTCATTCATAAAAAAAAACCCCCTTCTTTATTTATTATATTATATTTAGAAATTTATATATGGAATTTCCATAATAATTATAAGGGTTTTCGTCTTAAAGTCAAGGGTTTTTTATCTGGAAAAGGTTTATTGGTATGGTTTTATAGCGTTATCGGTTAACTTTCCCCCTCAAAAAGTATATTATTTGATATTTCCCCTCCAAATATTAGCCACAGAGACACAGAGAACACAGAGAAAAAAACAATATTTTTTGTTTTAAAAACTACCGACCCACAAACCCAATTCTAACCACAAAATTACTCCGATTTAATATTTATTTTTTTATTAAACAACAATTAAAGACGGGGTGGTTGGGTAATCCAGTGTAAATCCGTGTTAATCTGTGGCTAATTATAGGTTGGGGGGTGGATGTGTTTTCGTGTTTTTTGTGTGTTTCGTGGTTTAAAGTCAGCCTAAGCGCTTCATCGCGATTGCAGCCTGCCCTGCAGAAATTCCTCCATCATTCGGAGGTAGTTTTGCGTGGTTATAGACCTCAAATTTTTCTTTTAACAACTTTTTAGTTGTTTCTTTTCTTAGAATCATATTCTGAAAAACACCACCGGAAAGACAAATTTTATCTATACTTGTTTCTTCTCTTAATAAACTTGAAACCTTTACAATCATTTCCGCTAGACCTATATGAAATTTCATAGAGATAGCATCTATAGTGACTTTACTTTTAATATCTTTTATTATCGATCCTATAACGCCTAAGGGGTTTATCACGTAAATATCATTTTCTTCTTGTATGTCAAATTCATAAAATCCGCCTCCGCTTTCTTTTACTATCATCTCAAGCTCGATCGCAGCTTGTCCTTGATACGTTATGGATTCCCTTATGCCCATGATAGATGCGACCGCATCAAACAGTCTTCCTATAGAGGAAGTTTCTGGTGAGTTCACGTTCTTATCTATCATATTTTTAATTATTACCCATTTTTTCTTATCGAGTCTTTCAGTAAATTCTATATTTAATTTAAGAAAATCTTTTCCAAATGTTTTATATAAATACGCAGCACCCATTCTCCAGGGTTCTTTTACAGCCATATCGCCACCCGGAAGCGGAACATACTGTAAATGCGCTTTTCTTTCAAAATTCTCCAAATCGGCAATCAGGAATTCTCCTCCCCAGATTTTCCTATCCGCGCCATACCCGGTTCCATCCCATGCCACTCCGATCACTTTTTCATCTACTGCGTTATCCAAAAGACATGCTGCTATATGGGCATGATGATGTTGTACTTCGATTAGAGGGCTATTATTCTCTTTTGCCCATTTTTTGCCGAACTTGGTCGCTTCGTACTCGGGATGTAAGTCCACTACTGCTATATCGGGAGGAATGTCGAAGAAATTAATAAAATGTTCTATTCCTCTTTCAAACGCTTTTATCGTTTCAACATTGTCCGTTTCTCCTATATAATGACTTACGAAAATTTCATCCTCTCTTGAAATGGAGAAAGTATTATGCTTATGTGCGCCGAATCCGATAATTTTATTTTTATTTTTTACGGGACTTCGGAGCGGCCCGGGCGCATAACCTCTTCCGCGTCTTAACAAAAGAACTTTTCCGTCAGCTACTCTGGCTATGGAATCATCCGCCTGAATCCATATATCCCGGTCATGGACAAGGAAATAATCGGCAATATCACCGAGCCTTTTAACTGCTTCTTCATTATCAAAAACTATCGGTTCATCTCTTTTGTTCCCGGAAGTCATCACTAAAACCTCTAAATTCTGAAATAAAAGAATATGCAAGGGGGTATATGGCAATATAAAGCCAAGAAAATTATTGTTCGGAGCTATATTCGCCGGAAGAATACAATCTTGCTTCTTTTTTAGAAGAACAATAGGAGCTCGGGGACTTATAAGGAGTTTTTTTTCTTTATTGGAAACATGGACAAATTTGCTTATAACAGAAGTGTCTTTTGCCATAAGAGCAAGCGGCTTATAGGGGCGTATTTTTCTTTCTCTTAAAGTTTTAACGGCTTTTATATCTTTTGCGTTACAGGCGAGATGAAATCCTCCCAGACCTTTAACTGCGATTATTTTCCCTTTTTTAAAAAATGCAGTTGTTTTTTCTATAGGGTTACCTTTTATTTTTTTCCCTTTTGAGTCCAAAAGTTTAAGATGAGGGCCACAATCACCGCATGCATCGGGCTGCGCATGAAATCTTCGGTTCGCAGGGTTTTCATATTCCGATTTACATTGTTCGCACATTTTAAATTTTTTCATAGTTGTGTTTTTTCTATCATACGGAAGTTCTTTTGTTATTGTAAAACGAGGGCCACAGTTTGTACAGTTTATAAACGGATATAAATATCTTCTGTCCTCGGTATCCAGTAATTCTTTTTGACAATCCTTACACGTTGCTATATCCGGGGGAACCAGGGTTGTTTTTTCTTTCTGCTTTTTACTCTCGATTATTTTGAATTCACGAAATTTTTTTAAAGGAAGTTTTTTTGATTGGATTTCTCCAATATTTGAAAGTGGAGGGGGATTTTTTTTGAGTTCTTTTAGAAAAGAATTGATATCCGGGGAGAAACCTTCAATATCCAGTGTTACTCCTTTACTGTCATTAAGTACAGACCCCTTTAAGTTATATTTTTTTGCGAGGCGATAAACTGTCGGACGAAATCCAACTCCCTGAACAATCCCTCTTATTTCGATTATTCTTCTTTCTTTATCCATCACTTGTAAAGATAGACTCAATACTTATTAAGTCAATAAGAGATGGATTATATTGAAGTTCTTGACTTAACAGTCTAATTGCGTAAATTAGAAAAGGTGGGTTTTTAATTATGGATAAAAAACATTGGAAATAATATCTCTAAAAGGAAAAGACTCCTCTCGATATTGGAAATTAAAATCTTATATAAAGAAGCATGCATTGAAGAGATAATAAAATTCATGTTTAATTGTGTAGATTAGAAAGGTAACGAGTTTGTTTACTCATACTATGAATGAGATTTATAACTAATTTGCAGGAAACCCTAAAAAAAAATTTTGCTAGCGACCGATATTCCGGTGGCTAAAACTTAGTGTTATGCCGAATTATTAAATCCATGAAACATATAACTATTTCTGACGTACTAAGATTTATCTCAATTTTTCAATTTCTTCTCTTCTCGTTTTTTCTAATCTTTTATAAAAGAGGAAATTCTCTTAGGAATAAACTTTTGGCTGTATTTTTATTGTCTAAAGCTCTATGTTATATAGATTTTATATTGTTTCGTTTTAGGGTATATTTCATCGATGCATGTCCACATATTTTTCTACTCGGTTACCATTTTGAACTTTTGTTAGGTCCCGCTCTTCTTCTTTATACAAAATCATTTCTAGTCCCTCGATTGAAATTCCGGCCTATAGATTCATTGCACCTTTTGCCATTCATTAGTCATATTATATATTTATCGTCAAAATTTCATCTCCATAGCACAGTATTTAAAAAAAAGCTCCTAATCAATAATAGAATATTTTCTCCTTTAGAATACAGGTTGAATGAAAGTCTTATCTATCTTCATTTTATAATATATGCAGTCATTGCAATTATTATACTCTATAAATATAGATTAAAAGTTAAATCATTTTATTCCACGATAGAAAAAACAAGTTTGATCTGGTTAAATATAATTCTGTTTGGTTTCCTATTCATTTGGTTATTAGCGTTATCGAATACTATATATTGGTGGCCACTTCAATGGGATCTCTTGGTATTGAGTATATTTATCTATGCAAATTTAATTGTATTTTGGGGATTACAACAACCAGAGTTATTCGGTTCTGCCAAAGATGCTGTTGTTGTTCAAAAATATATAAAATCATCATTAAAAGAAAAAGACAAAGATCGATATGTAAATAAAATCAAAAATTTTATGCAAACACAAACACCCTACTTGGATCCAAATATAACACTCACCTCATTTGCCAATCAATTATCCATTTCCCCTCACCATCTCTCACAATTAATCAATGAACGTTTTCAATGTAATTTTTATGATTTTATCAACGAGCATCGAATTGAAGAAGCAAAGCAACTCCTCACTCGGCCTCAATCACATAGAAAAGTAACAGTTTTAGAAATTCTTTACGCCGCGGGTTTCAATTCAAAATCGGTTTTTAATACTGCTTTCAAGAAATATGTTGGCATGACGCCAACCCGTTTCAGAAATCGTACCCAAAATAACTCTACATACAACAAACCCTTTTAATTCGCAAATATTTTTCAATTAGGCAATAGGCGTTTTTAGTCAAGTTTTAAAAATCGCTTTGTAGCATATCAGTCACCTTCTGGCTTTTTTGCAAAAAAAAATAAAAAGATTAGCCACCAACTTACCCTGTTGTGGAATAGAAAGAGCTAGCTGGGAAACAGTCTCTTTCACGGGGCAAGCCTGGGTATAGCAGGCTGCAAAACTCGCAGTTACAATATCATTAAACCCTAGGATACCTCGATATATAAAAGGGTTCGAGATAATCGGCTCGGTCGACTTTATCGAATTATATGGATATAATATCTATGATAATTTGAAGAAAGCAGCAGGAGTGAACCTTGAAAAGTGAAGTTGCCGCAATGTCTCGGCAGTTAAAATTTGGCGTTAGGTATTTATGATATTATGTTAAAAACTACGAAAAAGGAGGTTGACGAAATGAAAATTTTCAAAATACTTGTATTTGTAATATTATTTATAACTTACCAAGTAATGGCGCAAATATCAGAAGGACAACTTATTGAAATAGATATTCCCGCACCATCCCTAGCGAGTAACCTGTTCGAAAACCTAACAGAAAATTCAATTGCAGTTTATTTACCGCCTTCATACAATACATCAAATATAAGATATCCGGTAGTATATTATCTTCCGGGATTTGTTACGGAGCTCGAATGGCTTTTAAACGGCTTTGGTTTTCAAGGTTTTAAACTTAAAGAATCAATGGATGATTTGATTACTCAAGGAAAAATGGAGGAGATGATTGTTGTTATGACAAATGGTCTCAATTTCATGTGGGGAGGTTTTTATGTAAATTCACCTGTCACCGGAAATTGGGAAGATTATGTGGTTAATGATCTTGTAGACTATATTGATGGTCATTACAGAACATTGGCCTGTGATTCCTCAAGAGGAATTACGGGACATTCTATGGGAGGATTCGGCGCTTTAAATATCGCAATGCGCAATCCGGATGTTTTTTGCGCAACTTACGGTTTGTGCCCTGGATTGTTCGACACGAATGGATTATCGGATATGGGTATGCTTTCACCACAGGCGAGAGTCGAGCAATTTCTTTCTAAACAAGAAGAATGGTCGGCAATGGATGAGGATACTGCTATAGTGGCAATTAAAGAATATATCGATTCTCTTAAGTCGGAATGGGATGAGATTACAGTTATTTCCTACGCGTATGGCGCTGCATTTTCCCCAAATCCCGATACAAATCCACCTTACATTTATTATCCGTACTATAAGTCTGGAGAACAAATTCTTTGCGACTCAACACTTCTACAGAATTATGAAAGCGGATTTGGAGGATTAGCCTGGAAAGTCGGACAGTATAAGGAAAATTTATTGAATTTGCGGGGGATTGTAATCGATTATGGAAACTCCGATGAGAATCCATGGATACCACGTGGATGCAATTATTTTTCCCAAATTCTAAATGATAGTGCAATTTCCCATGATTTGCTGAGCTTTAGTGGAGGACATGATAATAGAGTTAGATCCAGGATTGAAAATTCTATAATGCCTTTTTTCTCTGAAATATTAGCATTTGACACACTATATAATTCAATTGGATTAGAAGATGTTCCCTCAGACTATCTTCTTTCCAATAATCCTAATCCCTTTAATCAATCAACTACAATATTTTTTGAAACTCCAAAAAAAACGCTTATAACTTTAGAAATTTATAACACCTTAGGAGAAAAAATAGAAACACTTGTGAACGAGGTTCATATTGCTGGTAAACACAGATTAGATTGGAATGCGAAAGGTTTAGGAAGTGGTATTTATTTGTGTAAATTAAAAGCCGGCGAATACTCAAAAACAAAAAAAATAATATTTCTAAATTAAAGAGCATGTATTATTACGGACAGTAGTTAACCGAAAAAATATACGTGACTAAAATTAGAGACAGCAAAGATGTGAATTTTGTCACATCGCAAATTTATGATTCAATGGAGAATAGAAATAGAAACATTGGTTGACTAAAAACACAGTTTTGTGGAAATGTTTAGGCGACTGAACCACGACTCCCTGAACAATCCCTTTTATTTCGATTTTTCTCCGCTGTTTATCCATATCGCATAAAGATAATTTTTATAGTTACTAAGTCAAGAAGTGATGGAAAGGAAATAAAATTTTTCAGTCTCAAGAATGTTGACTTTTTATAATAAAAACATTAAACTCCTAATATGAAAGGCAATAAGAACTTGGGTGAATATCTTAACAGCCTATACCGAATTTTCTTGATTTTTATTGTAATATTTATAAATGTTGCTGTTCTGGCTTCCGTAAATCAAATTCAATTGAGCGAAGATTTACGAATTACGGAAATAGAAAAAGAAGTTTATGTCGTTACTCATTATTTCCCCTGGCAAGGTAATTCTCTAGTCGTATTCTTATCTGGAAACGATGTAGTTTTCGTTGATACTCCTTACAATAATGAAGCCACAAGAAGAGTTGTTGAGTGGATAAGGAGTGAAAATGGGGAAGCCAATATCATAGAAATCAATACAGGGTTTCACAACGATAATTTGGGAGGGAATGAATATTTGCTGAGTCAAAACATCCCTGTGTACGGTTCCGAATTGACAGCTAAACTGATAGAAAATGGGAGAATATACGAAACAATGGCAGCGGCTTCGGAGATGTTGAAGAAATCGGGGAAAGCAAGTCAAGAATGTCTTGAATCGTATAAAACCCAAAAGTTCGAAGCACCAAATCGTTTATTTGATATTAAAGAAGGGCTTAAACTTAACGTGGGAGAAGAAACAGTAGAGGTTTATTTCCCCGGCGAATCCCATTCTACAGATAATTTAGTGGTATATTTTCATAATAAAAAGATTTTATTCGGCGGGTGTATGGTTAAGTCTCTTGAAAGTAGAGGGCCCGGTTTTACCGGTGATGCGAATATGGAAGAATGGCCCAAATCGGTTGAGAAAGTCTTAAAAAGATACAAAGATGCAAGAATAGTCGTTCCCGGTCATGGAAATTGGGGAGACACAAAATTGTTAAGGCATACTATTGACCTTTTAGTAAATTATAATAAAACAAATTAAAAAGGTTAAACCAAAGATGATAAAAAAAATAGTTATTATTTTTTTAATATTCTTAATTAAACAACTATCTGCTCAGGATACTTTATATTTAGACAGCACTGCAACGATTGAAGAAAGGGTAGAAGACCTGTTGAGCAGGATGACATTAGATGAGAAAGTGGGGCAAATGATTCAGGGAGAAAGATCATCTTCCAATATCTTAAATAATATATCAACATATTATTTAGGTTCTGTACTAAGTGGAGGCGGCTCGACGCCATCACCAAACACTCCGGTGAGCTGGGCAGATATGTATGATAGCTTTCAGGAGGCGGCAATGTCGACTCGTCTCGGCATACCTATAGTCTATGGAATCGATGCGGTGCACGGTCATAACAACGCTTACGGCGCGGTAATATTTCCTCATAACATAGGATTAGGGTGTACTCGTGATTCTATCCTGGCTGAAGAAATAGGAAGAATTACGGCAATGGAAGTATCCGCGACCGGTTTGAACTGGACATTCGGTCCCTGTATCGCCGTTGCAAGAAATGAACGTTGGGGCAGAACGTATGAAAGTTTCGGTGAAACACCGCAGTTGGCTGAAATGATGGGCTCCGCAATAATTAGAGGTTTCCAGGGAGATACAATAGCCCGGCGTTCCAGTATTTTAGCCTGTGCGAAACACTATGTTGCGGACGGCGGAACAACTGACGGAGATGACCAGGGAAACGCACAAATAGATGAAGAAACCTTACGGGCTATTCATTTACCCGGTTATATTAAAGCAGTTGAGAATAACGTTGGGTCTGTTATGATTTCGTTCAGCAGTTGGAATGGAATTAAATGCCATGGAAGCTATTATTTAATAGATACTCTTCTAAAGGAAGAGTTAGGATTTGAAGGTTTTGTTATATCCGATTGGAACGGAATAGATCAATTAAGCGGTTCTCTCGCGGATAAAATTGAAACGGCTATAAACGCCGGAATAGATATGACTATGACTCCCTTTGACTATATTCAGTTTTATACCACATTAAAAGACCTCGTCGAAGAGGGAGATGTTAGTGAAGATAGAATAAACGACGCGGTAAGGCGTATTTTACGAACAAAATTTAAAATGGGATTATTTGAAAGACCTTATGCCGATAGAAGTCTTTTAGATTCGCTTGGAACCGAAGCCCATAGAGCAGTCGCGCGGGAGGCAGTTCGTAAATCTTTGGTTTTATTGAAAAAAAAGGATGGGATATTACCTCTATCTAAAGAAAACATAAATATTTTTCTCGCGGGAGAACATGCCGACAATCTTGGATATCAATGCGGAGGCTGGACAATGAGCTGGCAGGGTGGTAGTGGTGATATCACCATAGGAACCACAATTCTGGAAGCCATACAAGAAGAAGCGCCCAGCGCAACAATTGACTATTCAAGCGAAGGAGCGTTAAGTGATACAACAGCCGATGTCGCTGTTGTGGTTATTGGCGAAACGCCTTATGCCGAAGGGTACGGCGATAGAAATGATTTACATTTATCGATATCAACAACCAACTTAATCAGAAATATTAAAAACGCCGGTTTACCCGTTATTGTTATCTTGATTTCAGGAAGGCCACTAATAATTGAATCTATTATTCCATATTCTGATGCTATTATAGCAGCCTGGCTGCCGGGAACCCAAGGAAGGGGAATAACGGATGTATTATTTGGTGATTACAATCCAGCCGGACTCCTGTCGCATAGTTGGCCGGCAGAAATGGAAGATATACCTATTAATTTTGGTGATAGTGTATATGAACCATTATTTGAATATGGATATGGAATTACCGACTTATCCGATTCTCCTGTTGGATCCGCTCCTGTTTTTTATTCTGCTGCGGTTGATTCAAATGGAGTCGAAATTCATGCGGCTTTTAATAAAAATATGCTTAAACCAGTCAGCGGCTATTCGGATTTCGTTATAAATCAGAATAGCTCAAATAATATTTCTATAGAGAATATCAAAGTCCATTCTAATGATTCCACTGCACTTAAATTACAGTTTACAGAAACTATGGAAAAAGGAGACGAAATAACAATTGCTTATTCAGGTGAATTGGTTTTTTCAGAAGACGGAGGACAATTAGAACCTTTCGGACCGGAAAAAGTTTATAACAGGTTAGATGAAGAAAGCGGAATCACCAACGAAGAAAAAACCGAATTCGCATATAAGGTAAAACAAAATCATCCGAATCCTTTTAATGCTGTAACTTATATTGAATTTAAAATACCTAAAAGAGAAAATGTTTCACTCGGCATCTATAATGTTTCAGGTCAAGAAGTAGAAACACTTGTCAATGAAGAACTCAATGCCGGAAAATATATATACAAGTGGAATGCCACCAAATATCCCAGCGGTATATATTTTTATCGATTTAAAACACCTGAGCTCGAATCTTTGGGAAAAATGATATTACTGAAGTAGATTTTTTAAGAAACATTAAACGAAAAATACAATGACACGCAGCAGTTAAGGAAGAAAAATCTTGGCTTTATGATGAAATTATTTAATTTTAGAGAAGCAATAACAATACAAAGGAGGCATTATGAAACATAGAGTATGTTTACTTATTTTTTTATCAAGCATTATTTTATTTGTCGCATGCGCAGGTAAAATATCTAAAAAAGATACAAATGTGAACACAGGCTTTGTCGAATGTACAGGTAAAATATCCGGAAAAATCACAGAAGTAAACACAGGCAAAGCTCTACCTTATGTAAACGTTTTAATCTTAGGAGAAAATTTAGGCGCTGTAACTGACACAAATGGATTATATACTATTTCAAATGTTCCACCTGGAAGTTATTCTATGCAAGCCAGGCAGATGGGGTATAAAAGTGTTACTGTAATCGATGTTATCGTTGTAGCCGATTCGACGACAACAATCAATTTTGAATTATCTCCTGTGATAATTAAAGGAGGAGTAAAACTTGGCCCGAAGTGAGAGATTATTAACAAAGATTTGCATTAATCTGTCATTCCTGCATGCCTAACAGCATTCGCGGAATTTCCCATGGTTTTACGTAACCCGGAATTTAAAGATAAATCAAAATTATTTGGAGGTTGAATATAATGAAAAAGTTGTTTTTGTCTCTATTGCTTTTAAGCGTATCACTTTTTGCAGATCGTGGTTCTATTCCGTTTGACCCCGACGTAAGAATCTTCGAACCCACACAGAGAGCAATGATTGCCTGGAACGGAACAGAAGAAATACTTCTTCTGTCCACAGACATGAAAGCTTCCGATTCCACCGAAGTCCTGGAGGTTCTGCCTTTACCCGCCGAACCTGCTGTAAAAAAAGGGGACATAGAAGTTTTCAGAAAAGCCACACATCTTATAAACAAAAAGATACGAGAACAGAATCTGCTCGTATCAAAACGAAACGGAGGGAAAGAAAGAACGAGCGAACCGGCAGGAGAAATTACCTTTCATAAAAAGATTGGAGCGCATGACATTAACGTTGCCCATGTTTTGGATAAGGATGGTTTTATAAGCTGGGCTGAAAAATATTTAGATTCTTTGGGGGTTGAAAACCCTAATATCCCCGAAGGATTAAAAAATGTTGTCGGTGAATATCTGACAGACAAGTTTACATGGTTTGTTTTCGATGTTATATCTTTAGATAAAGAATTAAAAACGAATGACGCCATACAATATAGATTTAAAACGGACTTTTTATTCTATCCTGTAAAGATAATGAGCACTGAAGAAGGATACACCTCCATGGATTTTCTAATCCTGACACCCCAATTATTAAGAAATTTTCCCGGAATTCCACTGGATCGAATCCATCTTGAGCATGAACCAATTTCTATTACTTCAGAAGAACTAAAGGGTCTTAATGAAGAAATGGGCGAACTTTTAGGACATAAGGAAAATACAAAACTACGAATATGGAAAATTGAAGGTCTGATTTCCGATTTCAAGAATGATTTAATAGCAAAATAATTTAAGGAGGTAAAAATGCAAAGAAGTAAAACAAATATTTTTTCAATTCTTCTCGCCAGTATAATCATCTGTCAGATGGCGGGTATCATAGGTTCTGTATTCACCACTCCTGCTATACCCACATGGTATGCCAGTATAAATAAACCTTCATTTAATCCTCCCAACTGGATCTTTGCTCCTGTCTGGACTACTCTATTCTTGCTTATGGGTATTGCTTTATTTCTTGTATGGAGAAAGGGTTTTAAGAGAAAAGATATAAAGATAGCTTTTTCTGTTTTTATTTTTCAACTTGTCTTAAATGTGCTTTGGTCTTTTTTGTTTTTCGGACTCCAATCACCCTTTGCCGCTTTTATCGAGATTATATTTCTTTTGCTTGCTATATTAATAACAATTATTCTTTTCTTCCGTATATACTGGGTAGCAGGAGTAATGCTAATTCCTTATATACTCTGGGTGAGTTTTGCTTCAGTCTTGAATTTTGCTATCTGGAAACTTAATATTTAAAAATAGCCATATAAAGAGTCATGGGTCACGAGTCTTGAGTCATGTGTCGAAACAAAAAAATCAGAAAATATAAAATCAGTGTAAATCAGTGAAAATCCGTGGCTAATATTTTAGTTAGGAAGGTTAGGAGGTTCAAAACAACAAAAAAATCCTGTAAATCCTTTTTCTATCCTGTCGAATTTTGGGATTTGGGGGTTGGGATTTAGTTAAACAACAAATAAGAATCCTGTAAATCTGTGTTAATCCTGTCTAAAATTTTGGGTTGTGAAGGGTAAAACAAATATAATCTTTTTTTCTCTGTGAACTCTGTGGTTAAGTTTTTTATAATAGTTGTGATGTAATTACTTCTTTCATTTTTTTGGCGGACTCATCCCAGGAAAAATTCTCTGCCCATTTTTTTGCCTTCTTTCCCATCTCCTCAACCATCTTTTTATCGGCTAATATTTTTATAAGAATTTCGGATAAGCTCTTAGTATCACCAAAAGGGTAAATATATCCACTAACTCCGTCTTTTACAGTTTCTCTAAGTCCGGGTGAATCAGGTACAACCGAAGGCGTACCGCTACTTTGAGCTTCTATAGAAGTCAATCCCCAGCCCTCTTTCGGGGATGTGTTAACTGAAACCCAGGAAGAGGAAAGTAATTCTACTTTTTTCTCAGTGGAAACATAATTAGTGAATTCAAATGAATTTTCGATTTTATTTTTTCGGGCAATCCTTTTAAGACGGGGTAAATCGTCCCCGTCTCCCACTAAAATAACTTTCAGCTCAGGGATCACTTTCAGTATCCCGGAAATAGAATCAATTAAAACATCTATTCTCTTATATTTTTTCATCCTGGCAAGGCAAATAATTGTTGGGCTTTTGCTTAATTTCGATTTAGATTGGTAAGACTTTATGTCGACTCCATTATAAATTATTTGAACGTTCTCCTTTGAAATTCCCATTTTGACTATTTCGTTTTTAGAACTCTCCGATACGGCGATTATAGTTACGTTTTTGTAATGTTTTGGTATAAGTTTTTCTGAGAAATAAACATAAGAAGCTGAAATTGGGTTCGTCTCCGTATAGATTGTTTTTCCGAAAAGATGATGGATCAATGCAATTCTTTTTTCTCGTATAAACTTACCGCCGAAGAAAGGGATTTTATTCAGGTCTTCTATAACAAGATCGATTTTTTCAGTCTTGGTTATTTTTTTGTATGCTTTAGGAACATAGAAGTTAAATGTATTTCGGGATCCAACCCTGTAGATTTTTATTCCGTCTATTTCTTCAAATTTTTGTGCTTGGCTAAAATGTGTGCATAAAAGAGATATATTGAAATCCCCCGTTATGCGTCTGAATATTTCGTGAAGGTGGACCTCTGCTCCTCCGGATAGAGGATTGGTCCAGTCCTGCCAATTTATGATTAATACACTGGGTTTGCTTTTACCCTTTCCCATCAACACGACCATCCTTAAGGTATATCTTTCTCTTTCCTTGCTCGGCTACATATTTTTCATGCGAAACAATTATGATTGTTTTCCCTTTCTCATATAGGTCTGAGAGGATTTTCAAAATTTCTTCCCCGCGTACCGAATCCAGATTGCCGGTCGGTTCATCAGCTATTATAATTTCCGGTTCGTTGGCAAGGGCTCTCGCAATTGCTACCCGTTGACGTTCCCCACCCGAAAGCTGGTTGGGGAGATGGTTTACTCTATCTCCAAGCCCTACATTTTCCAGAATACTTATGGCTTTTTCTTTTCTTTCTCTGGGCGCGACTCTATTGTATATCATTGGTAAAGAAACATTATACCATGCAGGTACATCCGGTAACAAGTAAAAATCCTGGAAAACGAAGCCTATAAATTCTTTTCTTATATCGGCAAGTTGATTTTCATTCATCTTATTTACATCCTTACCCTGCAGGGAATAGGAACCTGCCGTAGCCACATCCAGACATCCGATTATATGCATCAGCGTAGATTTGCCCGAACCGGAGGGACCGATTATTGAAATAAATTCTCCTTTTTTTATGCTAATATCGACGCCCCGAAGAGCTTGGACTTCAGTTTCTCCAAGAGGATACACTTTTGTTACATCTTTCATTTTGATTAATTCACTCATAACGAAGAGCCTCCACAGGGCTTAGCTTCGATGCTTTTCTTGCCGGATAATAACCGAAGAAAACTCCGATACTACAACAAAAACCAAAGCCAAGAAAAATTGACCATATGGGAATATGGAAGGGGAGGTTTCCATTACTCATAATGGATATTAGTTTTGTAAGCGTGGCTCCAAGAAAAATCCCTAAAAACCCGCCCACCAGACAAATCACTACGGATTCCATCAGGAATTGACCCAGAATTTCGCTTGATTTTGCCCCTATTGCTTTTCTGACTCCTATTTCTCTTGTCCTTTCCGAAACGGAAACAAGCATTATGTTCATAATCCCAATTCCACCCACGACTAAAGAAATAGCCGCAATTGCAATCGAAATCAGGAATATAGTCTTTGTTAATTGATTAAATTGTTGTATCATCGCTTCTGAAGAATTAATTGAGAAATCATCTTCTTCCTCCGGTTTTACATTACGTGTGCTCCGCAGAATCCATCTGATTTCTTCTCTTGCCTCTTCTTCATTTTCAGCATAGATAGCTATTGTAATAGACCTTCTCCTTCTACCTGTAAATTCTGCCATTGTTGTAAAGGGAATTATTGCAATGTTATCCATACTATGCCCCATCATCTCTCCCCGTTCTTCGAGAATTCCGATGACATTAAACTGTCTCCCCTGGATTTTAACTTTATTCCCTATAGGATTTTCTTCGGGAAAAAGAGTGTTTACAACATCATGTCCTAGGATACATACGTGTCTTTTATATATTATATCATCTTTTGACAAAAAACGTCCAAGATTTACGTCTTGATTAATTATCCTGGCAAAATCTTCAGAAGTTCCGTGTATCTCGACTTCAGGCGCTTCTTTCTCTCCTCTTTCCATGTTCAATCTTCTCTGGATAAGAGGAGATACATATTTAAAAGAAGTTCCGTATTCCTTTAGAGCCTGTACTTCCTTTATTTCTAAGTTGTCCCTTTTTCTAATTTTATTCCATTCTTCCCTGCTCCTGTGTCCCGAAAACCAGGGATATTTATCTACATAGAGAACGTTTGCACCCAGTTGGGAGAAACTGGTAGCCACGTTCTTTTTAAGCCCTGAAATAACAGACATTACACCTATCACAGTCATAACCCCGATTACAATACCAAGAGTTGTAAGAAGAGAACGAAGCTTGTTAGCCTTAATAGACTCTATTGCAGAGCGCAAAATTTCAATCAGAAAACCTCTAAACATTTTTAATTATCCTTTGGATTCTTTTCTTCCTCTTTTGATTTATCTTTATCTTCTTCTTTAGCTTTATCATTTTCTTCAGAAGTTTCTTCTTCCTTCTTTTCTTCCCAGGTTATCTTTTGATTCTCCGTAAGATTCATCAAAATCTTAATAGGTCCGGTAACAATGAGATCGTTTTCCTCTAATCCTTCCTTTATTTCCACCCATTTCCCTTCAGTAATTCCTGTTTTGACCTCTATGAATTTTGTTTTATCTTCTTCTATTTTGTAAACTCCGCTCTTCCTATCTTTTGTAACCAGGGATTGGAGAGGTACCCGAAGAACACTGTCTTTTTTTGCGGTTACTATCTCACAGTTTGCGCTCATACCCGGCAGCATTCCGGGATGATGGGGAATCGATATTTTTACTTCAAATTCTACAGCTTCTGAGGTAGTTGCTGCTTTCGGCATATTTGCTTTATAGTATACGGTACCGATAAACGTAGTATCCGTAAAGGCATCCACAGTAATTCTAACTGTATCTTTGATTGATACGAGAAGTATTTCGCTTTCGTTTACATCAGCAACCATTTCCATTTCTCCGAGGTCCGAAACGGTTAATATTATAGAACCGGGATTGTTTATGGTTCCCGCCACAACCACTTCTCCTTCCTCCTTATTTATATCCATGACAGTACCTGAAATTGGAGAGCGGATGGTAGCCCTTTCAAGCATCCTTTTTGCTCTTTTTAGTTCGGTTCTCGCATTCTCAAGATTGCTCCCGGCAAGTTCTACTTCAGTTGAAACATTATCGTAGTTCTCCCTGGAAATCAATCCCTTTTCATACAGTTCTTTTTTCCTTCCCATTTGTTCTTTTTTGAATTCAAGATCAGCTCTCTGAGCGTTCGCATTAGCCATAGCTCGCTGGTATGCTGCGAACTGCTCGGTAGAATCTAATTTTACCAGGATTTGCCCTTTTGTAACCCAATCGCCTTCTTCTATAAATAATTTAATCACTTCTGCTGTAACCTCGGCATTAATTTTTCTCTCTTCTTTCGCGTGAATTTCTCCCGGGGCGGAAACTATTTCTTCAATTTTACCCCGCGAAACCTTTGAAGCTTCAACTTTTACCCCGCCTCCCTTCTTCACATTGGCTAAAATTATGACAATGAGTATCACAATCATTGAAGCTGCGATAATCCACTTTTTCTTATTCTTCATATAACCTCCCCATGAGCCTTTTTAATCTATATAGAGAAAGATACCAGTCGAATCGAGCTTCAGTCAGAGAATATTGAGCTTTTAGCAAATCCTCTTCGGCTCCCAACAATTCAATCATTGACGATTCTCCCAGGCGGTATCTTTCGCTTGCAGCTTTATGGCTTTCCTCGGCAAAACTCAAAGTAGTCTCTGCAAGCTGCAATTTTTGCTCGGCTGCTGCATATAACATATAATCTTCTTCTACCGATATACGTATTTCTTTCTCTCTCTCCTTTAATTTTAAATCGGCTAAATCCACTCTCATTTCGGCTATAAGTACGTCATTCACTCTGGAAAAGCCCGTGAACAAAGGTACAGATATTGAAAATCCTATTGAATAATCGTAATTATCATGTAAGAGTGATGCGTTCGGAACCTCGGTACCCTGGTATTGATATACCGCTCCGAAGGAAACCGTGAAAAGGTTATTCATTGAGGTGTTAGTAAAATCAAATCTCGCTTTCTTTACCTCGGAACTATACTCGTTAAGAAGAAAATCCCTGTCCATAGCTAAGATTAAAATAGAATCTTTCTCGGGTATTTTAAAATCAATTTCCGGGTCTTCCAATAAAATGGAATCCCTTGCCTCGAGTCCAATAATTTTCTTCAGCCTGAGCAGATAGACCTTACGATCCTTTTCGGTTTCCATAAGATCATACTGTGCCTGTAAATTGGTTACTTTTCCCTGCAGGACTTCAGCGTTGGAAGCAGAGCCAAGGCGTTTTTTTTCTTCAATGAGCTCTAAATTGTTTTCTGTGCGTTTTACTGCCGTTTTCCTGCTCACTAATAATTTTTCGAGCTTAAGAGTGTTAAGATACCGGGATACGATTTCATATATTGTCTGATCCCGGGTCTCCAGATAAGAAAAAGAGGCTGAATTATTTCCATAGTGTGCCGAGAAGGCTTTTAAGAAATCACCCGGAGTTAAATCCCATTCCATTTGAAAGTTATAATAGCTATCCGTAGAATCATAAATTTCTGCTCCGTCAAGGCTTGAGCGGGTTCTTGCTTCTACATAGCTGGCGGACGCGGAAGGAAGAAGAGTTGAATACGCGGAAGCGTTTGTTTTTTGTTTTATCAAAAATTCCTTCTTCGCCTGCAGGTAAGTAGGACTCTCCCTTAGACCCATTTCAATAGCATCTTCCAATGTTAAATTGATGGAAAGCAAGACAAATAAGATCACATCATCCTCCTCTCGCGAAGAGAACACTAAATCCGAGGGATATGATATAAAGTATTACAGAAACCGTAGCTGCTTTTTTCTTGGGTATACCTGTAATTTCCGAGATGCCGTAAGCTATTAAAACAAACTGCCATATGGAGAAAACTTCTATTCCCGAAACAATCGCATAAAGTTTTGGGTTTTCGGGACTGAAAAATAAATTAAGACCGGTAGCAACGCTCAAATCTCTAAAATTCGTTATATTGGGGATGCCGCGAACCAAGAGGAGAGAGGTATTTAATATACTTCTTATTATCTGTATAACGGAAGAGTAGGCATATAAATCGAGCGCTTTTATATAGTTCCAGTCGGCGCCGAAAGAATTTCCGAGAAACCAGAGAATTAGAGATATAAGAAGAAATGCAAGTAAAGTCGCAATCGGAGCTACTATATATTTTATCAATTCTGCAGCCTTTGGTATTTCCTTGTCTATACCCATTTGAGCCATCTGTTGAGTTTGCATACGTGACATTGCCGGACCAGTAACCCAAAGAAATATTAAAGTTACAACAACAAGACCAACAAACGGAATCCACCAGTCGTCTTTTTCCTTTATATGTTCGAAGGCTTTCCCCGGTTCAATTATTATATTTATAAGATTACCCATTTTTCCTCCTTTTTAAAATACTACTCATTTATAATAAAAATATTCAATTATATGTCAAGTAAGCACCCTACCACCACACCACATTTTTAACCACAAGATTACACGAGATTATCTCGAGATTTTTATTTTTTTCTAAATCCTAAATCCAAAATCCTAAACCCCAATTTATTTCTCTTTCTTTTTTCTTTTTATTATTTTTTCCATATTTTTAAGATAATCGGTAAAGGCTTTGCGGCCTTCTTTTGTCAGATTATATACAGTATTCGGCATTTTGTTGATAAATCTTTTATTCACATTCACATATCCAGCTTCTTCAAGTTTTGATAAGTGTACGGATAAATTTCCCCTTGTAAGTGCGCTGATACGAAGCAAAAAAGTGAAATCCGCCTCTTTTACCCCCGAAAGAATCGTAAGTATTGCCAATCGGGAAGGCTCATGAACCAGTCTTTCCAGAGCAATGATATCCTTGATTATTTCTTTATCTTTCATTGAATTAACTTCCTTCTAAATTTCCCGTAGACCATTAAACCTGAAAAAATAGATGCGCAACCTATTATAAAAATTATAAGATAAATTGCCTGTGGATAGAAAACACCTGAAAGGGCAATTGCTGTTGCAAGCCCAAGGGTCAGAGCTGAAAATGCCAAAAATCTTTTTGTTTTCCCCGATTGAAAGAATAAGGCAATATACGCAAAGCTTATAGCCAATCCGGTTAATAAAATTGTAACCCCAGATGGCAGAAAATTCCTGCTTAAAAGAGCAAGAATGTATGTCAAAAAACCGGCAAGGATGGAAATTTTTACATGTATAGGGGAGGTGTTCGAAGGAATAGAATACCCGGTTTTTCCCCATATATATTTTTCCTTAAATTTTCGATTTAGCCAGAAAAACCCCAAAACTCCGATTATCATGAGAATGACTCGAGAGTACAAAATAGCCAGGAAGGTATTCGGCAAAAAAGATATTTTAGGGACAAAGTATCCCAAACCGATAAAAAACATCACTATGCCGAAACTAATCTCGAACATTCCATCCCTCCACCAGGACTTATAAACATCTTCCTTTAATCTCTGTATGTTCTCTAATTTTTTTTCGTTAACATCATTCATAATATCCTCCTACTGTTTGTTTTGTAATTTAGTTTATATTATAAACAAGTTTATGAATTTGTCAAGGGGGTAATTTCTTAGGGTTACGTCCTAAGAAAGACCGACGACCGTAGACCGATGATGGGGGATGCTTCGTATCGGTTAATTTGCTGTATGGCAGATTGGCGAATTAGTAAAATAGTTAATCGGTAAAAAGCGACGACAATTTTCGTGTGTTTGTATTTGAAAACAAAAATTTAATTGGTGTGGTTGGGTTTCGTGTATTCAGTGTATTTCGTGGTTAAGTAAATTATTTTTTTAAAGTTTGCTTAAACAATCCTTTATTCTATCTAGTCCTTCTTTTATCTCTTTTTCGTCCAGAGCATAGCTAAGACGGACTCTGGAGGGAGCGCCAAACCAGCTGCCTAAATATACTATTACCTTATAGTCAGTGTAAAGCTTACTTACAAATTTTTCAGGTTGAGGGACTTCTGGCAGTACATAAAAAGCCCCTTCCGGTTTCCACAGATCAAGCCCCATGTCCTTTAATCCCTGGTATATTATGTCTCTTCTCTTTCTCCATATCTCCAGTTGTTGCTCCACATATGATTTTGGGCTTTTCATTGCCCTTAAAGCCA
>Ga0315532_1001059_pt1 | contig 21424 bp, 20 predicted proteins | sample SalMarWE160370MG_FD_203082 | JGI IMG/M metagenome (GOLD analysis project Ga0315532, IMG submission 203082) | Salt marsh sediment microbial communities from the Plum Island Ecosystem LTER, Massachusetts, United States - Salt Marsh Sediment WE1603-70 ...
TCTCCGGCCGTGGATTCGTCGGTAAAGTTCACCGAAAGTGGCTCACAGCAGCTCCTCACATCGGCTGAGAAAGCTGCCTCCGGCCCTTCGTTTGACGTGATGTAATTTTCTTTGGTCTCGGTATCACTGCAGCCATGCTCATCGGTCACCGTCAGGGTGACGTTGTAAGTGCCAGCATCGTAGGTATGGCTGGGGTTCTGGTCGGTGCTGGTATTCCCATCGCCGAAGTCCCAGTCCCAGAACTCGATGGGATTGTCTCCAGCCGTGGATTCGTCGGTAAAGTTCACCGAAAGTGGCTCACAGCAGTCGAGCACATCGGCTGAGAAAGCTGCCTCCGGCCCTTCGTTTGACGTGATGTAATTTTCTTTGGTCTCGGTATCACTGCAGCCATGCTCATCGGTCACCGTCAGGGTGACGTTGTAAGTGCCAGCATCATAGGTGTGGCTGGGGTGCTGCTCGATGCTCGTATATCCATCGCCGAAGTCCCAGTCCCAGAACTCGATGGGGTTGTCTCCGGCAATAGATTCGTCGGTAAAGTTCACCGAAAGTGGCTCACAGCAGCTCCTCACATCGGCTGAGAAAGCTGCCTCCGGCCCTTCGTTTGACGTGATGTAATTTTCTTTGGTCTCGGTATCACTGCAGCCATGCTCATCGGTCACCGTCAGGGTGACGTTGTAAGTGCCAGCATCGTAGGTATGGCTGGGGTTCTGGTCGGTGCTGGTATTCCCATCGCCGAAGTCCCAGTCCCAGAACTCGATGGGATTGTCTCCAGCCGTGGATTCGTCGGTAAAGTTCACCGAAAGTGGCTCACAGCAGTCGAGCACATCGGCTGAGAATGCTGCCTCCGGCCCTTGCAGAGCTGTGACTGTCACACTATCGCTGCCAGTACAGCCATTATAATCGGTTACGGTTACAGCCACGGTGCCGCTTCCTGTGGCGTTGTAGCTACCGTTTTTGGCCGAGTAGGGAGCGGTGCTGGTAGTCCAATCATAAATATAGGGCGGTGTACCGTCAGCTACATTTGCTGTTATCGTGGTGCTGCTTCCTTCACAGAAGGAAGTATCTCCGGTAAGGTTTACCGTCAGCGTACACCCTTCGATTGCCACCTCGTAGTCCTCTACCTCACCATCATCGGCAGGACCATAGTAAGACAAGCCACTAGCGCTGCTGAAGCGGAAGCGGGCAAATGTCTGGCCGGTCTGTGTTGCCGACACAGGCACTGGGAAGTTCAGATTATTGGCTCCCGCACTGAGTAGTGCGTTGGTGAAGATTTGCTCACCAGTCCAGTCGCCATCGCCGTCAAAGTCTACCCAGGCATTCAGATACCCGATAGCCGACGCAGTCACAGTCACACCGGCCAACTGGCCCTTTATCAATGCTGTGGTGAAATCAACGCCGTCCTCATCGTCATTATTGAGGTCGTCGCCTGTGGCAGTTGGATTCGGTTGGCCATCCAATTCCGCGTCAATATCGGCACCGAGATAGATGTCGCTCAAATTGTGGCGGGCTCCATCATTTGCCAAGAGTGTAGGGTATTTGGGGTCGGGTGCATCGCCGTAGTCCTTCCCCAGCATGATGCAATACATTTCCACAGGGCGGTCACAGTTGGGAGCCTGGTCTAGATTGTTGTCCTGGTTATCCGTTGCCCAATACAAGCATAGTGAGGGCGGGTTATTCAGCGCTTCCCGGCTTACATATACGTCCACGAAGTTGCCTCCAGTTTCGGTGGTGTCAATTCGGTAGCCTATGTCCGCGCCCATCACTCCCTGAGGTCCTCCAACGCCAGGCGTGTCACTGACACTTGCCAGAACCCTTCGCCACCAAGTACTGTTGCCCGTGGGGGCAGTCTGGGGGTTGTTGAAGGTGTAGTTCGGGGGCTTCGCGCTATTCCAGCGTTTCGTGAACCCGTCGTTGTTCAGGTCGTCCATGAGGGTCAGTTCACCCAGTTGGTCTCTGGTCATATCCGGGTCGTTGTAGTTGTCAGTCAGGTCTTCCAGCATCAGCAGAAATTCCGCGCCATACACGCTAGTGCCACTGACATCAGCCAAGCCTGCGGTGTTAAACCACCACTTGTAGCGAGCGTCGCCTTTCGGTTGTGTACTAGGCCAGCCCGGTGGGCTGACAGTCTCCATGCGCAGGAATATATACTCGGAATCTACATAGTAATAGAGCGCATAGCCATCGTCATCTGTATCGGCCACATTGCGGTGCTCGTTGCAGCCATTCTCGTTAGCATCCGTAGTTAGCTCTGTCCATGTAGTCGGCCATGCACTTGGCTGTGCTGCCACCTGCGGGGGGCTGATGGTGGGCAGGGCCATGACAATCAACATGACCACAGTCACTAAAGAAAATATTGTCCTTTTCATATCTATCCTCCTCATAGGACTAATAACCTATTACCTTTGTATATATATAGTCGCTAAAAAAGGGAAAATCCCTCACTTTTCCCAGTACTTTTAGGGGATTTTTTCGATTTTGTCAACCAAGTAGTAGATACCAGAAGTACTATGGAATCTACTTTCTTTGCCCTGTCTCCCCTTTGAGTTCCAATATTATGTCTAATGCTAGCACGGCCTTTCCATTTTAGTCAAGTAGTACTGGTTAGAAAGTACTGGGCCCAGGCTCCGGCGTAAGTAGGTAAAAGGTCACATTACTAAATTCTAGACAAAACAGTACCAAAACGGTACCGATGGGTGATTATCACTGGATTGGATGGCTGCTATATATAATATATATTGAAGAAGCTAAAATATTTAGCCATAGCTCTGACGCTGGTTGAGGTAATACTCGTTGCTGCGTTGGTACACGGTGTGTTACTTGCCAGAGAAAGCGTGTCAGCCTCTAGTTATTCGCCTGTTTATCATGTGGTGAGTGCCGATAATAGCGACTCCCCAAGCTATGGTCCCTCCCCACAGACGACATATTCTCTCGATGACAGCTATCTGGCTGAGAGGTGGGGGGTAACCAAGATTGAGGCACCCCAGGCCTGGCAAATAACCAGAGGGGACCAGTCGATTATAGTGGCTGTGCTGGACACGGGCATTTATAAGGATAACCAGGATTTGGCTGATAGGGTGGTGGCTGAGGTCAATTTCACCGATAGCTCGACAAGCGATGACCTTTATGGGCACGGAACCCATATGGCAGGCACCATTGCCGCCATCGCCCCGGAATGTCGGCTAATGAATGTGAAGGTCGCTGATGACATGGGAAGGTGCGAGCCATCAGTGGTAGCCAGAGGCATTATCTGGGCGGTGGATCACGGAGCCAAGGTTATCAACATAAGCCTGGCCATGATAGCATCGCCGAATTTGGAAGAAGCGGTGAACTATGCCTGGAGCCAGGGAGCGATACTTATAGCAGCGGCGGGCAATAAAGGTGGGTCGGAGCCTTCCTACCCGGCCTATTATGCCGATTGTCTTGCGGTGGCCGGCACCAATAAAAACAATTCCTTAGCTTTGTTATCCAGCTATGGCGACTGGGTGGATGTAGCTGCTCCAGGCTTTAACATCTACTCTGAATTGCCCCAGAACCAATATGGCTATAAGACTGGCACCTCGGCAGCCGGGGCCCATGTCTCGGGCGTAGCTGCCCTGGTTTTCAGTGTCGCTGAGGATAGTAACGCCAACGGCGCAGTCAATGATGAGGTGCGCTGGGCTATCGAAAATAATTGTACTCCCATCGCCGGGGACGGTCTTGGGCAGGGACTGGTCAACGCCTTCCAGGCGGTAGCGGAGTCAGTTTCTTCATCTTCACTTTAACCCTCCTTCTATTGCAAAGCGGGAGCCCTTTGTGGGCTCCCACAGCCTATATAATCCGGAGGGGATTTTGTACTGAAATTATGGAGGGGGCTATGATCAGGTTTCGTGGTTGTTTTCCGCCAGGTTATCCCGCATAGCCTTCCGAGCCCGCGACAGCAATCCCTCAACCGATTTTGGTGAACGACCCATAACCTGACTTATCTCGAGTACGGGCATTTCTTCGAGGTATTTCAATACCAGCACCTCTTGATAATCTTGAGGCAAGCCCTCTAAAGCCTGGTGAACTGACTGGCGAGTCTCTTCGGTCTCCATCACGGTGAGGGTCGCTGGTTCATCGTCTCCGATTTGCTCTAGCTGCTTAATGGCATCAAAATCGGGGGATGATTCCTTGGGTTTAGGCTGTCGCGCCTGGCGACGATAAAAGTCATTTATCTTGTGTAATGCGATACTGCGCAGCCAGGTATAAAGCTGGCTGTCACCACGGAATTTATCCAGTGAATTCAGGGCAGCAAGGAATACTTCGTGAACCAGATCCTCAGCTACGGCTTGGTCTTGGCCTACTTGTTCCAATACCAGAAGGTAGAGCCTCTTCCTATAAATATTATAGAATTCCTCCATGGCTGTGCTGTCACCCGAGCGCAGCTTCTCGATCAGCTTAGTTTCATAACTTTGAGAGGTGTAATCAGCTACTTTCATGTTGCCTCTATCTATTACATCATGCTGCCGTAGTATTTTTAGAATACCAGCTAGCCAGGTCTATGGGAATCACCCAGCAGTACTGTTTTGGAGTAGAAAATAGTACTATGACCTCGGGAAATGAACCCGGATACCTAGCATTACCTCTTGGTTATAGCGAACCCAATTCGGCGGGACGTGGCAGTCTCTTTGTGCCGGCGATGACAAATGACAAAGCTCAAAGTCCAAATCACAAAACTGAGTAGGTTTAACATTCAAGCATTAGGATTTCAGTTGTCATTTGGATTTTGACATTTGGGTTTGTTCAGGATGGGGCTAAAGCCTCGTGCGCTGAAGCTTAACGGTCATTCGGGCCTAGCTTTGCGCCTGAAGTAACAATAACCACCATAGCCAAGAAGTATTATGCCCACGACAATCCCAGCGATCAATCCGGCATTGAACCTGCCTTCCACCGTGGGATTTGAGGACACCAGCAGGCGAACATATAACTTTACGGCTAACAGGTCACTGGATTCGACAGTGACTCCCAGCCATGTCTCCCAGTCCTCGCCTACCCATTTTTGCTCCCGCGGTATAGCTACCGTTACCGTTACATTGGCCTCAGAGTTGGCGGCCACTTCGATTTCTTGAGAAGAAAAGCTTATCCAGCTATCGTCGGGGAATTCAACCCTTTCTTCCCTTCTTTCCTCTTCCGGAGGCTGAAAGGCAGCGATGGTAAAATTATGAGCTATCTCTTCCTTATTGTGAATGCTCAGTTCAAATTCTGCTGCCTCTCCCGGAGGCAAGCTATCTATGTGTACCTCGGCTGGGAAGACACTGAAGTTAACGTCTTGAGCCAGAGTGAAAGAAGGCAGAAGGATGACCAGTAAAGCGGCAATAAGTCCGGCTAATTTGATATGCCTTATCATCAGGCAGTTACTGCGCTTATAGTGATCTGAGTCTGCATCTGCCTGCCACCGACGAAGTAGGTCGGCGTTAGCAATTTCAGGCCGAATTGCTTGGTATTCCCGGGGGCCAAGCTTGAGCCTGAGCCCCCAGAATAAGGCCAGAATTCGCCTTGCGTCTTAGTTATAGGGACGTAACCGTCGCCTAAAGGTCCTCGTGTAGTATCGCCAGATATGCGGAACCATAACCCATACACATTTTCCCCGTTGGCGCCATCATTGCTCAGCGTCCACTTATACTCAGCATTATCAACCCATTCAGCATCCTCCCCCACGATAAAGGTATTCACATTACAATTGCCCTCTACAGTCAAAGTGCACCACTCTATCGGTGGGCTTGTCATGCACTCTGTGTCTGCAGCCACTTCTCCCAGCGGCCATTGTGTTTTATCCAGGCTGATGGAAATCTCATTTACCCCTGTCATAGTGATGGTTATGATGCCGCTCTCTTGGGCTAGAGCCGGCAAGGAAAAAATCAAGGCTAGGATAATGGCTATCACAATACTTGTGATTACTGCTTTCATCTACCCCGCCGAATTTGATGAAACTCTGCTTACTGTACTGGGTCAGTCGTTTTCGAACAAATCGACTATGATAAAATGCTACAACCCTCTTCAGTTCTTGTCAAGACCTTGCCCCACATGTGCCTGTCAGTTCTGTTTTTTGCTCGATTTCGGAGTCACTGGTGTCGCCGCTATTATGGCAGCACCCAGAGCGGCTATGATCTGAGGGTGTGGTGGTACCAGGAGAGTTGTGTTCAATTCGCTTTCTATGGTCTTGACGAGGGCGATGCTGAGGGCACCGCCGCCACAGATGGCGCAAGGCTCCTCCAGCTTAAGTTTCTTAACCAGTGATGAAATCTTGCTTGCCAGGGCCTTGTTAACACCAGCAGCGATGTCCTCTTTTGGGATGCCTTCGCTTACTCTGGTGATAGCTTCAGATTCTCCGAAAACAGCGCAGCCAGTACCAAATGTGATGGGTGTCCTTGACCTGGCTGAAAGCGGGCCGAAATCACTCAAATCTATTCGTAGCACATTGGCGATGACCTCAATAAAGCGGCCACTACCGCCGGCACATTTCTCGCTGACGGTAAAGTTGGCCACCTTTCCTTCTCCATTTAGCCGTATTACCTTAGTGGATTGACTGGCTACATCGATTACAGTCCTGGCTTGCGGAAAGGCGCTGTTTATGCCTCGGGCAGTGCAGACTATATCGCTTGCCTTCTGGCTGGCAAAATAGACATTGTCAGCACCGGAACCAGTGGCAACAGTATTGGCTATGTCATCATGAGTCAGGTTGACCTGTCTTATTAAGTCCGTCCTTATGGACTCGGCAGATGTTCGGTAATTAGCTCCAGATATGATTACATGTGAAGCAACAAGCTCAAAGCCTTTAATTATGACTCCTTTGCTGTATGCCGAGCCTATGTCAATGCCAATAAACCAGCTCATTGGTGCTATTAAGTGAAGAAAGTGGCTTTTTCTAAGCGCCGTGACTTTGTGGGCAGGGCCTTACCCTCTGCCACTGTTTTGACGTAGATTTCCTTTGCCAGGATGGCAGCGCCAAGTGCCCCGGTGAGAAGTGGTTCTTCAGGAACGAAGAGCTCGCAGCCTAAGCTTTCTTTCATTGCCCTAACCATGCCGGTGTTCTTGGCCACGCCGCCAGTGAGCACTAAATCAGGCTTTATCCCAAGCCGGTGTGCCAGCACCGCTACGCGGCTGGCCAGGGCGTCGTGAAGTCCGGCTACGATGTTCTCCAACTTTTCCCCGCGGGAGAGAAGCGCTACCACCTCTTGCTGGGCGAATATAGTGCACATGTTGCTTATCTGGATTTTTTTGGTGGCTTTCAAGGAAATGTCTCCCATGTCTTCCAGCTCGATACCAAGTGCAGCCGCAGTCACCTCAAGGAACCTGCCGGTTCCAGCAGCGCACTTGTCGTTCATAACGAAGCCGGTTAGCCTGCCGTTATCAATTTTCATACACTTGGTGTCCTGGCCGCCTATATCAATGGCAGTCCTGACATTAGGGAAGAGGCTGGAAACACCTCTGGCATGGCAGGAAAGTTCTGTTATCTGACGATCTGCGAAAGGGACGTTGACCCGTCCATAGCCTGTAGCTACGATACAGGAGATGTCATCAATCTGCAGGCTGGCTTGTTCCAGTGCCTGTATCATAACCTTGTTGGCAAGCTGGCGATGCTCTGGACCGGTAGGACCCTTGATGGCTGAAAGTAAATTGCTGCTCTTGTCCGTGAGCACGACCTTGGTCATGGTGGAACCTATGTCAACACCAGCGAAGTACAACTAGACCTCCCGGCGGGTTGCTATTAGCTGATTGTCTCAAGGAAGGCTTCGACCCTGGTCCTCAATGGGGCCAGGGCTCCTATAGTGTAATCATATTCTATGTAGATGTTGGGGACACGGAGACTGTCTAAGTAGTCTTTGAGCGATGGTATTTCAAAGGCAAAGGGGTCACAATACCTGACGAGCAGTATTATGGCGCCATTGATTTTCCATTCTTTGACGATGCTTCTAAGATAGCCGAAACGGCTTTGCAGGTCTCTGGCATAGTCCTTTCTGGTCTCGCCGAGGGTAGCCTGTCTGAAAGTGCGGGCGCAGGTGATTTCATTGATATAGTAGTCGGCCAGCCCTTCCAACGGGTCAGCAGTAAATTTCACCCCGGCTCTCCAAGCCCTCATGCCGCCACAGCTTTCGTCCATCACCACATTTGCCTTAGCTTCGAATACTTTCATGATTTCAGTATCGTCAAGGATGCTGGTCCAGATGAAGAGACGTGCTGATTTCTCTTCGGGTCCGTCGGTACGGCTTTTGACTTCGCTTATAACCTCAGTTAACAGTTCATTTCCTTCAGCTGCGGGCAGGCTCATCAGAGCTTTTACTACCTGAACGATTTCCGTTCCCGAGATAAGGGGTGGAGATGGTTTTGTCAGCTCATATAGTTCTCTGAGTAGAGCTCGCTGCTGGTTATGAGATTTAATAGCGGCTTCGAGCTTATCTGTGGACAATTTCTTGCCTGTGTAAGCCTCCAGAGTCTTTTTGAAATCATTTAGCTGGCTTTTGAAGTATTCCAGAGCCTCAGGACGAACTGTGATGGGCATGTCTATGAAATGGAAGTAGGGATAGTTGGTATAAGACTCCCAGGCGCGAGCTGTTTTTTCTTGAGGGTCGCAGGAATGAATAGTAACCATGCCATCAAGGAAATCGTTTTTGCCCTTCAGGGCACAATCGAGGCAGGTGCGCATGATAGGACAGAATGAACTGGGCAAAGCCCTGTCTGATTCTGTGATCGGTTCTTTTATATCGCCGCAGGTCCGGTACGGGACAAGGTCAAGGGCAGTAAGCATCTCCAGTGGGACGTAGACACAGGGATAGCCTATTATCTTTTTGCCCGCTGCCTTGAGCTCTTTGACCCTTTGTAAACGGTTTAAATAGATTTCCTGGGCTTTGCTGAGACCCTTGTTTTTGTCTGACATCGCTGACTAGTTGTTAGATTGAAATCCTGGACTATTTACCAGTCGAACCCTTCTTGTTTCCTTACCTTTCGGTAGTGCTCCATGGCTTCCTCGAATGGCTCTGCCTTGGCTAGGGCATCTTCCGGGTTAAACAGGCGGAGGTCTACGATATCGCCTTCGATGCTCAGTGAAGGCACCTTCAGTTCCTCCATGAGCATGTCTGCGACGTATGGAAGGTGGGTAGAGGCGCTGCGGCAGCTAATAAGGGGATGAAGAAATGCCCCGTCACACTTCCATTCCCTGGCATACTTCAGGTAAGGATAGGCTAAGGCGTTGCCGAGCATATTCTGTTTCCGGGCATCTTCGTAGTAGCCGACATAGAATTGGAGGTTGAACCTGGTGATGCGCTCCAGCGGGTCACTGACCTTGCTGAGGTCAATGGGTATAGGTGGGCGGTAGCCAAAGCTCTCAACGACGAAGTTCCATCCCCGCTCAGCCAGCTTGTTGAAAAAGCCCAGGCTATGCCATGGAGGGAGCTCGGCGAATACCAGCCGGTATTTCTCCTCGGGAATGGCGTTTACATGGCTATCGACTCTGTCTTTGACTTCCTTGTACATATCCTGGTAGAGCTTCAGCGAGTCCTCGAGTTCGCCAGCCAGGAACAAGGCAGCGGGCATGGCGCTCCAAAAGTCCCGGCTGTGCATCGGGCATGGCTTTGCCTTACGCAGCTCGTTGACCTCATACCAAACGCGGTTAACCTCTATCATGAGGTTCGTTGTTTCATCCAGCTTGTCCCAGTCCATCTTTTTGCCCACCATGCCTTCCACGAAAGCAACAAAGTCCCTCAGGTGCTTGACTTCCAAGTCCACCATTCTATCATAATAGCCCTCGATGAAAAATTCCTTGGTGCCTGGGGTAGGTGCTTCCAGTGCCCATACCGGGACATCCATGTAACGCCCCAGTGCCTGGAACCACTTGTACCTTGCATCGCAGATAGCAGCCGAAGACATTAGAAATAAAGGCTTCGGCATTCCTCCGAAGGGCGCTTCCGGGGGTATCTGACCATTCAACTCTTTCATCATCCGAGAAGTATAGCCAAGAGTATTCAGGCTGTAACCGCAAAGATGGCTGGGAAAGCCATCGGCCTCCGCCCGCTCCAGGTATTGCTGGGCAACTCCTGTAGCCGCGGCAATGGCGCCATAGTTTTCAGGATAGACCACTTCTATATCCATGGCTTTTAGGATAGGGTCGCCGTAGTAGAAATTAAGCATAGCCCAGACAGTAGGTTTGCCTGCTTGTATAGCTTCAATACTCTTTAGATATGTTTCATTTACTTTGGCCCTGAGCGGGTGCATTGATTCCAGCCGGTTTATCGTCTTTATTTCCTTTTCTCCAGTCATAACTAATTCACTCTTGAGAAAATTTGCGCGGTGCTTCGGTAATTTTTTTCGGGCAAATCGATTACGGTAAAATGCTACAACCATCCTCAGCTCTTGTCAAACTGCGGAGGCTGAGATACAGAGGTGACACTTATGGTATGTTTAGTGGGGATAACTAACCATGGGAGTTAAGAGAGTGAGAAAAGTAGCCAGCAAATGATTTTTGACACCGCCAAGGGCATGTGGTAAAATACGCCCTCAAATCGAAGCTGGGTGTTTGCGCCAGGAGGATAGGTCTAAGCAGGTCAAACTAGAAAAGGAGTAAAGGAGGTATTATGATTAGGACAGCAGAGCAATATGTAAAAGACCTAAGGGATGGCAGAGTGGTTTACCAAGATGGAGAGCGAGTCGAGGATGTACCCACACGTTATCCACATGCGGTGGAGCGAGCTGCTGCCGAATACTACGTAGCCACGCACTCGGAATATCGATCGTTGTTCACTATGATGGAGGATGGAGAAGAGGTTCCTTTCTCCTTCAAAGTGCCGGAAACCCCTGAGGACCTTCAAAGGCGGAGAGATATTCTTCTCACGCTCGGCCAGTTAGGAGCGGGAGGTTCTCGGTTGACTGGCATCGACGGCCTCAACGGAGTTGCCTTTGGTGCGTCTAAGGTAGATGCAGCGCTTGGCACCCATTATTCCGAAAACATGAAGGTTTACCGGGCTTGGTGTAAGAAAAACGATCCCAGCATCTGCGCCGCTGTGAGTGACCCCAAGGGTAATAGGAAACTTCATGCCGAAGACCCGAGACAGGCCCACAAAGACTTCTATGTCAGGATAGTTGACAAGAACAACGAGGGGATATGGATAAACGGCTGTAAGGTGCACATCACTCAAGCCATTCTCGCCAACGAGTTGATGGTGCTCCCCTCTCGTAACCATAACGAGTCGGGCAAAGACTATTCTGTGGCCTGTGCCGTGCCGTGCAATGCCAAGGGGGTAACCTTCATTGGCACGGCGGGGGCGTTTGGTGGGGGGCATCCCATGATTTTCTTCGATAACGTCTTCGTTCCTTGGGAGAGAGTTTTCCTGGCCGGCGAGTGGCAGTTCTCTAGGGAGGTAGCTACCTCGTTTGCCCGCTACCACCGCCTCACTGCCGCTACGTACAAAACCTCAGAACTCAATGCCCTAGCTGGGCTGGCCATGCTGATGGCAGAGTACAATGGGCTGACGCATGCTACTCGTATCCAGGACATGTTGGCCTGGTTTGCCATGTATGCCACTGTAACCGAAGCCCTGGGCAGAGCTGCCGCCTTAACTGGCGATGTCGACCCTGAGACAGGCCAGGCTCGGCCGAACCCGGTTTACACCAATTGCGCTAAGTACTGGTTTGCCTCCCAGTGGCACGAGGCAATGAAGTATCTCCAGGACATAACAGGAGGTATTGCCGCCACCATGCCTTCCATGAAGGATTGGGAGAATCCCGAGACCCGCCCCTTGCTCGAGAAGTATCTAATGGGGGATGCCGAGTATCCAGCCGAGGAGAGGATACGAGCTATTAACAGGGTTATCCAGGAAGGCTCCACCTTTGGCGGAGTCCTTAGCATTCATGCTGAAGGGTCTCTGGCAACTCAGAAGATGGTCCTCTTCCAGCAAACCGATTGGGAGCGGTTCAGAGCTGCTGCCAGGCATAGTCTGGGGATTCGCACAGACCACCCTGAGTTTAAGGACCGGGCCCTACCTGGAGAATCACCCTGGAAGATGCCGGATTCGTTACTCAAACGTTGATTTAAATACTGAAGGCCTAGCAGGTAAGTTTTTCGGAAACCTGATTGGTTGCTATGAGAGCCGGGGTTAAGCCCCGGCTCTGGATTTATGGCGGCCTTGCTTCAGGTACCTCGACAGGTGAAGTCAACGGCTTTACTGGTAAACTCGGGGAAATATCCAGGGGCTCGACATCGTTCAGGACGCTGGTCTCCACAATGTTCATTATCGCTGCACAGCAGGGAATAGAGTCGACTATAGAGCTTAATAGTTGCCAGACCAAAAGAGAGTTGCTCAAGCTCAAGGGGAGTTTAGAGGTTGTGATTGAAGGATGAGATGTGGTTGCTCTAGTGGCTAAAGCGACGGCAAAAGATGCTTAAGCCTAGACTACAAGGTTTGCAAAAAGTCTCGTCATGAGGGAGTGGCGATGCCCACTGCTTATTGCTTATTGTTGAAGAGTCCTCTATATGGCTAGAACAGCAAGCAGAGGGCGACCCGACAATAAGTCATAGGAAATTCACTACTCAAAAGGCATTCGAATGGGACTTTCTCTGGTAGTAATCTGCCATTTTCCTGGCTGCTAGAGCGGCACGACCTATGGTAGGGTAAAAAGGTATACCACTAGCAATAAGCCTTGAGCGCAACTCGCAGTGGAGTTTCCATTCCTCGTTGTCCGCGTCGTTAGCACTAAAGTTCGGCTCTGGCACAACACTCAAAAGTGGCTTAGTGCGCATAGTATCAAGCTTCAGCCCTAACCTCTCGAAAATATTGTCTAGTGTAAAGCCAGGTAGCTGTGCTGGGCGAAAGACCCTAAGCATGATAATGAGAAGGTCGAAATGCGGGTCTTCATTCATCAGATCGAAAATATTCCCCATGTTCAAGCGCTGGTGTTCGCTGATGATTGAGAAATCGATGGGATTTCCTAGCCAATCCCATTCAGAAAAGCCCTGGTTTTTCAGCTGTTCCCGGAATTCTTGTGGTAATTGGATAACCTCTAGCCCAGCTCTCTCACATTCATCGGCAGCTAACACACTGGCACCCCCGGCACCTCCGAGCACTCCCACGCGCTTGCCTTTGGGGGGTGGCGAGAAATAGAAGGACACCGCTAGGTCAATAAGTTCCTCCAAGGTCTCCGCAAGAATAGCAGCCGTCTGCCTTAGCGTTGCGTTCCACACTTCGAGCGTGCTAGCTAAAGAGGCGGTATGGGAACTAATTGCTCTTGCTCCAGCCTGCCCCCTTCCCCCTTTGAGGATAATGACAGGTTTAATAGCTGTGGTGCGATGCAATGCATCAAAGAAACGACGACCATCTTTCACGCCTTCTATATACATCAACACCACCTTCGTTTGTGGGTCCTGAGCGAAATAATCAAGATAATCAGATTCATTGAGGTCGATAGCATTGCCATAACTTATGAGCTTGCTGAAGCGAAGACCTCTCATGGCGCCTGTCATGACCAGATCCATTGCCAGGTTCCCGCTTTGCGAAGCAACTCCTATGCTACCTGACTCTTTAGGGAACTCGTCCCCAAAGGAGAGACCAAGAGCTGGATAATACACACCCATGCAGTTAGGACCAATGATGCGAATGCCCAGCTTCCTTGCCAGTTTTAGTATTTCTTTTTCCAACTGGGCAGCTTCCGGGCGCCCGGTCTCGCTAAAACGAGCAGTGAAGAGATGAGCAGCCTTAGCGCCTTTGCTGGCGGCGTCTTCCAGCATCTTGGGCACTTCTCGCGCTGGAACACGTGAGATGATATAATCCACAATGCCTGGTATTTCCCTCAGCGAAGCATAGCACTTCAGCCCCTCAACTTCAGTATATTTAGGATTTACAGGGTATATCTTACCTTTAAAACCTTGTGCGAGTAAGGCTGACACGAAACCAGAGCCAGGTCCTCCTCGTTGGCCTCCCGCCGCACCGACTATAGCAATCGAGCTGGGGTGCAGAATTTCATCTAATGGATGATGAGACACAGTCAAACCTCCTTGTATTAAACATAGGGTAATCTGGTTATGTTATCTGTAGTCGCATCTCTTAGACTAACATGCTTACCCTGAAAAAAGCAGCACTCCAATTTGGAGACAAGTCAGCATTATAACACGGGCGCCATTTTTGTGGCAAAACTTCGATTTGAGACTGTTCTGCAACCCTTTTTAAAAACCTCATTCTCCAGATTCAGCTTGCCCATCAGCCGTTCTAGCTTCTCTATCCTGTCCCTGAGTGCCCCTTCGTAATCCGCGCGACCTGAACTGTCCAGTCTCAGGAGTCGCTCCAGTCTACGGTTTCTTTACCAGAACGCATATATTGCGTGAGAAATTCCTTATCGGGAAATGGTAGGACTTCTCCGGTGACATAGCAATGATTTCCCAGCCAGTCTTGACTAATAGCTTTTTGAGCTCGCCATAAGAGAAAAGGTGATAGTAGCGGTAAATTGTTTTTTCTTTTAGCCTCCAGGGGACTTGTCGCTCTTTGGATTTGAACCAGAACCCTGGTTGTCCGTGGTTCCACACGGTCAAAAAGGCGTCGCCCTGGGGCTTTAATACCCGCTTTAATTCTATAAATGCTTTTTCCCTTTCCTCTCTGCCTTTGATGTGGTGGTAAGTGGCTACTGATATTGCCCAATCGAAGGTATTATTGGGGAAGGGTAGAAACAAGGCATCAGCGGTCATTAAGTTGACATAAAGCTTAAACTTGGCAGAATATGTCTGAGCTTGCTTGAGCATGGCTGGGGAGGAATCTACCCCCCAGAGTTCAAAGCCCTGGCTGAAAGGCAGGAAGTCCGGTCCGTGAGCGCAGCCCACATTTAGCAGCTTTCCGCTTTGCCATCTTGCCGCCAGCTCCTCTAGCTCTTCTTTTAACAAAGGCCAGTGCCTCACACGATACCAGCTTTCAGCTATTTGGTCGAAAACATCTCTATTTGTGGCCATAGATACACTCTGCTAAACTTTAGCATATTATGGTGAAATGCTCATGGTCGCAATTGTCTATGCCGTCACCCTGATCTCTTCCTGTCATTGCGAGGCTGACGGAGTCAGCCGAAGCAATCTCGTGGAGGGATAGGGGATTGCCTCGCTCCGCTCGCAATGACATTCGTGTGAAGGCTCAGGATGACATGGAGATGGCATGAGGAAAGCATCTCGAACTATTTCTGGAGTAACCCCGGTGGCAGTTATGGCCAAGCCATTTCCCTGCCCCGGCAAATGTGTTTATTGCCCTAGTTCTCCTGAGGCGCCCAAGAGCTATACCGTGGAATCTCCAGCGGTGCTCCGGGCTCGAAGTTGTGGCTTTGATGCCAAGAAGCAAGTGGAGGTCAGGGTCAAGACATTAGCTGAAATGGGACATGCCCAGAATAAGGTAGAGCTTATCGTCATGGGAGGCACCTTTCTGTTTTATCCCCGGGACTATCAGTATCAGTTTATTAAGGATTGCTATGATGCTCTGAACGGCATCCCCTCTAACAGTTTAACGGAAGCCAGGAAATTGAATGAAAATGCTGAGCATCGCTGCGTGGGATTATGCGTCGAGACCAGGCCTGATTTTTGTGGGGAGGGGGAGATAAGGAGCATGCTTGATTTTGGCACCACCAGGGTGGAGCTTGGGGTACAGACTTTGGACGATGAGATTCACTGCCTGACAAAGAGGGGACATGGGGTGGCTGAGGTTATCTCCGCGACCAGGCTATTAAGGGATTATGGCTTCAAGGTTTACTATCATTGGATGCCTGGTTTACCGGGGTCAACACCTGAACATGATATAGAGCTATCGCGACAATTGTTTGAGGACGAGCGCTTTCGCCCCGACGGGCTTAAGCTTTACCCCACGCTGGTAGTTAGGGGGAGTGAGCTAGAGAGTTGGTATCGGGATAATCGCTACCAGCCTTATGATGATGAGGAAATGATTGATTTGCTTATGGCTATTAAAGCTCTAATTCCCAAATATGTGAGGATTTCGAGGTTGATGCGGGATATTCCCAGCAAATTTATCATTGCCGGTAGCCGAGACTTAGCGCTCAGAGGAACTATTAGAAAGAAGATGGAGCAAGTAGGTCTTCGCTGTAGCTGCATTCGTTGTCGGGAATATGGGCATCGCCTGAGAGATGGCTGGGCAATTGGCGAGCCCTGGTTAACCAGGCTGGATTATGAAACCTGGGGAGGGAAGGAGGTTTTCCTTTCATACGAGGATGGGAATGAAACCTTGTTTGGCTTGCTGAGGTTGAGAGTGAATGGGGGGAAAGCAATAGTTAGGGAGCTGCACATTTTTGGTCCCGAAGTTCCCCTGGGGGGGAGGCTAGAGCGAGCCGCTCAACATCACGGTCTTGGAGAAAGGTTGCTTAGAGAGGCGGAGAGAATCGCCAGAGAGGAATTCAAGGCGGGTAGATTATCGGTGCTTAGTGGTATCGGTGCTAGGGAGTATTACCGTTCGCTTGGTTATGGTATGGAAGGCGCTTATATGGTCAAAGAGCTTGGTTAAGCTATATGGAAGCCTTCAAAGAGACTGTTTAGCACCCATCCGTCCTGGCGAAGTTGAAGGACAAGGTAGTCTGTTATTGAGTGCCGCTCATGGTTCGATAAGCTCACCACGAGCGATTTAATAAACAATCCCCTTCACCATATTGACATCGAATAATAGCTATAATTATAATGACTTGAATGTAGCACGGAAGCTATTCAATCAATTGAGAGGCTTGGAACTTGGTGAAAACAAGGAAAGGAGAAAAGGCAGATGGATAATGAGGTAAGGCCAACCTGGGGATTAGCTTGGGGATTGTGGTGGCGGATGTTTCTTATTAGCCTGGGGATATTTGTGATAATCGGGTTAATTCTGTTCATTCTACGCTTGGTGGGCGTGGTATGCATACCCTGGGAAGCTCACTGTGGATGGTTGCCTGGAGGGGCGTGACAATTTGTTATTGCTGACAAGATAAGGGTGTGGTGGTTGCAGCGCCGAGCTGGATTATGGCAGGCAAACCCACCGCCTTGGTGGTGAGGGAGGTTTTGGGGTATTGACAATGAAAGCTTCTAACTATATCGTTATGTAAAAGAATAAAAAGGAGGGGTAAAAAATGGAAAAAACGTGGAAGCCAACGGTTGGAGGCATATTGGCAATCATTGCCGGGGCCCTTCAGTTGATAATAGGCATAGCAATTGCTGCAGTTGGTGGCATCGGAGGCGCATTCATTGGAATGGGATGGCTGAGTGTTATTGGCGCCCCATTAATTGTATTGGGGATAATTACGATAATAGGCGGTATTTATGCCTTGCTGAGAAAGATTTGGGGACTGGCTCTTGCCGGGTCTATATGTGCACTCGTTGGTCCCTGGTTTGTTCTTGGGATACTTGCCATTATATTCGTCAGCTTGAGTAAGCGCGAATTTAGGTAAAGTGCAAGATTCTGCAGATTATGTTAATCAGAGCAGTTAGACAATTTATTTTACCCAATCAAATCGAGGGTTTGGTTGGGTGAGAATTTATTAGGCGATTGTGCCTGATGAGATAGGCACCCACAAAATCGTGTTTGAAAAACTTTAAGGACAAAAAAGGAGGCAAGATGGAGAACTATCCTTTTCTACGGTATGCGACTCTTGTTTTGAGGGTCTTGGGGTGGATAGTACTGGTAGTTGGCGTTATTGGTTCGATTGTTTTAGGAATTATGACGGGTGGGGTTGAAGGTGCTTTCATGGCTGTGGGGGGAGTAATTTTCTCTTTCTTGGCCTGGCTATTCTTGCTTGCAACTAGGGAACTTATTTACATATTTATCCATGTGGAAGAGAACACCAGAATCACGGCCGAGCGCATTACAAAGGAATAAGACTAAGGAAAATTTATGCCTTAGCAGGTTATGTGAATCAAAGCAGCAACCTTCTTATTTTATTCGGCAAGCTCATTTGGAAGTGGTGACTACCGGTGCATGCAAGGGAGGTAGGCGATGTTCTGTAGAAACTGTGGAAAAGAGTTAACAGGGGCTCCAGAATTTTGTATGAATTGTGGAGCTAAGCCGATGGCTGGCACCAGTTTTTGCCCTGGTTGTGGTGCTCCAACAACGCCCATTACTGAAATATGTACTAACTGCGGTGTGCAGGTAGCCAAGGCAATAAAGAGAAAGACCTGGAAGCCGACAGCCGCGGGAATACTAGCTATTGTTGCTGGAGCTGTTGCTGTAACTGAGTGGGTAGCGGTTGCTGTACTAGGAATACTTGCATTGGGATGGTTGGCAATGGGTGATTTGCTTGGTCCAGGTGGAATCGTCGCCACTGTGGTCGCAATCGTGATAACAATTGGGATAGTAGCTATAATAGGTGGTATTTTTACCTTAAAGAGGAAGAGGTGGAGACTGGCCCTTGCTGGCTCTATTTGTGCGATCTTCTCTTTTTGCTTTATCCCAGTACTTTTGAACGTGCCTCTCGCGATAGCAGCAATTGTACTTGTCATCATGGGGAAGCGCGAATTTGAGTAAAATCCAAGGTTTAACAGGTTATGTGAATCAAAGCAGCGACCTTCTTCTTCTGTTTGGCAAGCTCATTTAGCCTGGCGACGGCATCATAAGATGGCTGAACCAGTAAGCTTAGGTTTTTCTCCTTAGCCCAGCTTTCCGCATCAGGAGCTATATTGGCAGCGCCATTGGTCCCAGTGCCGACAATTATTGTTTCAGGCTGACCCTGGCTCAATTCTTCCAACTCGTGTTTCTTGATTTTATGGCTGCCGAACATCAAAAAGCCACCTTTCCGCTTCTTCACCGTGCCATCGGCAAAAATCAGAATATCACGGCGGTATTTCTTGCCTTCAACTATTATAGAGCCAAAGGTAAGTTCATCTATTTTAGCCACGAAACTTAACTCCCTTCCCTCTGATTTTCCTCTTACTTTGTAAATCGGTCTTTTGTTTGCTGTTTCGCTTTATGGCCCGGCCATACTTGAAACGATTTAGGTTTACAAATCCTTTTGCCACGATTTCTTCCTTAAATAAAGCTGTTCTTCAGCTCGAATATCGCCTCCTCAACATTACTACCCCGTACTCTGAGGCGTTTTATAGCTTGTTCTATGTTATCATGTTTGTAGCTATCAGTGAGGTGGGCTAGCCTATTGTATAAACCAATCCGCCTGCCAATTTTGAAATTGAGCCTTTCCTCGTCTGGCAAAGACAAATACTTATTTATGGTATTGAGGCATTTTTCCTTATCCTCGGGCATTTTGCCTTCGACTTCCATCAATAAGTTAAGTATATGGTCGCTTTTAAGATAACTGGTAACTTGCAGGTTTTCGATGAAGATAGCTATTTCTTTTACTACTTCGTCCTCTGTTTGCAGCTCGAAATCTCCGTCCTGCAACCTGGTCCACAACGGCATAGTTGGAGAGACGTGGAGGCTGCGCAGCCTGATATAATCAGGGTCAATCTCATTTAACACCCTAGCTGTTTCCCGGGCATGTTGTCGAGATGTTTTCTTGCCCCCAAGACCAGGCATGACATATTCACACAGAGAAATGCCTGCTTCTTTTACCTTCTTTCCTCCCTCAATATGGTTCTTAGCAGTGCATCCTTTTTCCATATAAGCCAGCAAAGGGTCGTAGCCAGTCTCCAATCCAATATGAATCCTATCTAGCCCGGCATCCTGGAGTTCCTTTAACTCTGCTAACGACTTTCTAGCTGCCGTATGGGACCGACCATATGTAGTTACTCTAGTTAAGTTGGGGAAGGTTTTTCTCAGGAAAGTAATCACCTGAGTTAGCTCGGGGGTGCGCATGATCAGGGTATTGGAATCCTGGAGGAAGGCTGACTTGCCTCCTGTCGCGAGCCAAAGAGCAACATGGCGCACACATTGTCCATATTGAGGTTGATTAGACAGCATTGCCGCTACCTCTCTCACTCTATTGCCATAGCCCATCTGCCAGGCTATTTCCTTGATACCCTCACTGATAGCTTCAACCGCCTCAATATCTTTTGTAATCTCTTTTACTGGCCTCAGCTCGAACTTACTGCCTTTATATACAGGGCAGAACTGACATCTATTCCAGGGGCAATTCCTGGTCGCTCTTATGAGTAGCGAATAAGCTTCACTAGGAGGTCTTATAGGGCCTAGCTCAAAGGCATAGCTCAGCTTCTCTGTAACTGAGTAACTTAGCATCGTGCGTATTTTAGCGTGGTGAAGGGGGAATAGGCAAATGGACTTTTGCCTCCTTATCATGATAATATCAGCATTTTAAATGAAGCAAATTGAATTAATCTCTTTTGATGCTGAGGGAACAGTGGTAACACCTGATTTCAGCCAGGCTATATGGCATGAGGCTATTCCTGCGCTTTATGCTCAGAAAAAAGGATTTGACCTTGTTCAAGCCAAGAGGCGTATCGCTGAGGAGTATGGCAGGATTGGCGACCAAAGACTTGAGTGGTATGATATCGAATACTGGTTTCGCTATCTTGGCTTGGGTTCTTCTGAGCCAGTGATACAAGGCTGCCTGGATAAGATAGGTTATTATCCTGAGGTAACTGAGGTTCTTTCTTCCTTAGTCAGTGAATATAAGTTAATTGTTGCCTCAGGCACACCACTGGAGCTACTGCATTGCTTATTGCGAGATATCAAACCTTATTTTGTTCGAATTTTTTCCTCCGTTTCACACTATAGGCAATTGAAAAGCCCTGATTTTTACCTCAGTATATGTGAAGAGATGGGCGTCAAGCCGAGCCAGGTCATTCATGTGGGTGATAACTGGCAATTTGATTTCCTCAATGCCCGACAGGCTGGCATAAATGCTCTCTATCTTGACAGGTCGGGGAGCAACCATCAAGAGTCTCTTAGCGATTTGACTCAATTGAAGCACCTCTTTCTACCCCCGATATGATATGTTCCCTTTTTGGTCTTAGGGCAGCCTGCTCACTATGGACATTGTAAGCAATTCTAAGTTACAATTTAGCCCTTGACCAATGCCAAATCATAGCGAAGTGTTCCCTGAAAGCGCTTCTCCAAGTAACAAATTCAATCTGTCCACGGCAGAGCTCAAGGAAATGGCTAAAAAGCTACGCCGTCACGTAATCACCATGACAGCTACGGCAGGCAGTGGGCATCCTGGCGGCTCTCTATCAGCAGCTGACGTCATCACTGCACTTTATTTTAAGATTTTGCGCCATGACCCCAAGAATCCCCAGTGGTCAGACCGTGACCGATTTATATTGAGTAAGGGACATGCTGCCCCAATTTTGTACGCTGCCCTGGCCGAAGCTGGCTACTTTCCCGTGGCAGAGCTGGGAACGTTGAGAAAGTTGGATAGCCGCCTCCAGGGACACGCTGATAGTAAGTTCACCCCCGGGGTAGAAATGTCGGCTGGTTCTTTAGGTATGGGCTTGTCCTTTGCCATCGGCGTCGCCCTGGCCGCCAGGCTGGATTCCAAAACTTACCGGACCTATGTTCTTCTTAGCGAT
>Ga0315532_1001060_pt1 | contig 21414 bp, 13 predicted proteins | sample SalMarWE160370MG_FD_203082 | JGI IMG/M metagenome (GOLD analysis project Ga0315532, IMG submission 203082) | Salt marsh sediment microbial communities from the Plum Island Ecosystem LTER, Massachusetts, United States - Salt Marsh Sediment WE1603-70 ...
CAGGATAGCGGATTTTTTCGCACCAACCGCCTTACGCAAACCAATTTCCCTGGTCCGTTCCGACACGGACACAAGCATAATATTCATAATGCCCACACCACCCACCAGTAAAGAGATTCCCACCACACCGCCCAGGACAGCAGTAGTGGCCATAGCCATCCTGTTGAAAGTCTTCAGGTACTCCTCAACCACTTCCATATTAAAGGTATCCGGGTCGCCCGGTTCGAGCCGTCGTGCCTGCCGGAGGAAAAACCGCAGCTCCGCCTGTGCCTCTTCTGAAAGCTCCGGTTTGCGACAACTCGCTATAACATAAATCCAGGGATTCCACAGCTTCCAGGCGGTTGGAAATGGGATGAAGACCTCTTCGGAAGAGCTTCTGCCGCCGAACATTGACGACTCCGAACGCTTCTCAACCACCCCTACAATCCTAAAACTCCGGCTGCCCACGACAATGCGTTTTCCAATGCAATTTTCGTCAAGTCTCAATTCGTCACGCACCTCCGGCGTGATGAGGCACACCTGCCATCCGTTTTCCTCGTCTATCAGAGTGAACGGCCTACCCATAATCACGGAACGATTCTCGATACGGTGCCACGATGGATTGATGCCGTACACGCGAGCCGAGTCGATACTATGAACACCATAATTAATCGACTGCTGCCTATCTGTTATCAAAGTATAATCTTCAATAGACGGACAACGCTTCAGTAGCCCTTCAAACTGCTGCGGCCGAAACCGGATAATCCGCCAGGAGGCATTCTTGAATCGCCCCTGGCGGGGCCAATAGGGGAAAATAAATATCTTGTTTGTGCCAAGGGACTCAAAATCACTGAGGACATTTGCCTTCAGGCCGGTCAATGCAGCGATGACCGATGTGATAGAAGCCACCCCAATCACGATGCCGATAGTCGTAAGGACAGACCTGGTTTTGTTTGTCCAGATTTGACCCAGTGCAAGATATACACTCTGATAAAAAAGCTGAAAAAAAGCTACGGGCGCCCGTATCAAACCAATCATATCCTCTTCCTTTACGTATCGTTTTGTTTAAAAACCCTGTCCTGCTCCCTCGGCAGGTCGCTGTCAATAAAGCCGTCGCTCATATGGATTATACGCTCAGCGTGCCGCGCAACATTGTCTTCATGCGTTACCAAGACGATTGTCTGGCCTTCACGATGCAGCTGGTCAAACAGCTCAAGAATACCCTCGCTTGTTTTGCTGTCGAGATTACCTGTGGGCTCATCCGCCAGCAGAATGCTCGGATTACAGATAATGGCCCTGGCGATGGCCACGCGCTGCTTCTCCCCTCCGGAAAGCTGGTTCGGCTTATGTTTTATCCTGCCTGTCAGGCCTACCCGCTCAAGTGCCACTTTGGCACGTCTTCGCCGAGACCACCAGCCATTTCGCGAATAAATCAACGGCATTTCAACATTTTTCAACGCACTTAATCGTCCAAGTAATTCGAATGATTGAAAAACAAACCCGATTCGCTCGTTACGAATGTGAGCCAGAGCCGCATCGCTCATTTTAGTCGTGTCGTGCCCATCCAGCTCATAATACCCCGAGCTGGCCCTGTCGAGACAACCCAGCACATTCATCAGCGTGCTCTTGCCCGACCCGGAAGGCCCCATTACCGCAACATACTCATTTTCGCGGAGCTCCAGGTCAATACCATCAAGGGCGTGGATACTCTCGATGCCGACTTTATAAATCTTTGTGACACTCTGAAGTCGAATTATCAGTTTTTCAGCTTTTTTTACCATTACTTACGCCATTCACATCGTTCGCGTCAGCACCGTCTTTTGAATCTTTTTTCTGTTTTTTTGCCTCACGCTCATCTGATATTTCCTGGTCGTGCTTAAGATTCTCAAGGATGTTATACGGTCCAACCACTATTTTGTCTTCCTCTGTAATCCCCGACAGTATGATAGTCCGAGTGAGGTCACTTTCGGCAATCTTAATGGGCGTGGTTACTGCCTTACCATCAACAAAACGATAAACGACAGTTGCATAAGTCTTGTTTTTTTCTTCCTCGCTAAGCTTGTCCCTGATGTCAACGGGCAATTCATCCACCTTCCGCCCCAGAACCGCCTGGCTTGGGAGGGTCAGGACGTCCTTGTGTTCGGCCACTTCAATGTCCACATCTGCCGTCATTCCAGTGAATATATGCTCCCCCTGTTCTTCCAGTGATATCTCGGTTTCGTAGTACTTGGAACCCTGGCTGCCCAGCTTGTGACTGAGGGCTATGGCCCGAACTGTACCTGTAAAGACCTTATCCGGCCAGGCCTGAATATGCACCCTTGCAGTTTGGCCGACTTTGAGACTGCCGACATCCGATTCATCAACCTGCGCAACAACGAGCATTTGCGAAAGGTCCGCCACCTCCATAATCACTGTTCCGGGATTGTTCATTGTTCCAAAAACAACCACTTCCCCAACCTCGGCCTGAATCCGTGTAATCACACCATCAATAGGAGAAGTTATGGTCGTATATGTAAGCGCCTCGCGTGCCTGGGCAATATTCGCCTCGGCTGCTTCAAGATTGTGCTGCAATACCACGAGGTTCAACTTTGCGGCCTGGAGGGTATGCTCGGCGGCATCATATTGTGCCTTTAGCTCATCGAGCTTAACTTCTGCCTGGTCAAAAGCGGCCTGACTTATATCCTGCGATTCAAACAATCCCTTTTGGCGTTCGAGGTCACGTTCGGCCTGTTTCTGCGAGGCGTAAAGACCTGTGAGACTAGCCTGCTGACTTGCAATCCTTGCTTTTTCAACTTCGATCTGGGCAGCCTGTGCCGCATAACCTGCCTCAACCGAAAGGAGCTGGCTTTCCAAATCTTTTGCATCGAGGCGCAACAACACCGAGGCCGGCACAGGCGGAGTCGCTTCGGAATCGCCGCACGTTACGGTCTCTCCTTCTTCATAAGGCAACTCTATAATCCGGGCTGAAACTTTCGCACTTATTTCCACATTTGTTTTTGGCTCAATCTCGCCCGGGGCACTGACAAATTCCGTTAAGTCTCCCCGCTTGGCCTGCTCGATGCGCACCATCGTTTCATTACGAGCAGCAGAGAATTTTGTTTTGGCCAATTTGGCAAGAACGAGAATAAATACCAGCGCTGCAACAATTACGATGATTATGACACGAGACTTCTTCATTATAAAACCTCTCCAGTAAAAACCTCACTTTCCACTATAGCAACAACGTTTGTCTCAGGGTCTATAACAAAATCTAAAATTACTTTTCCCCACTTTCGTGAGGACAAGAATACAAACAACTGGATTCCCGCGCTCCGTCGCCATAGCTTTGTAGCGTCGGCGACTTCCACGGGAATGACAGAAGGTTACAGATAGTTTTGTTACAAGCTTTTAATACCTTCCGTCCTTTGGAAGCAGTCAAATTATATACATTTTTCTCAAAAAATCAAGAATAGTTACAGGAATCCGGCAACCTTCGAATGCCGCCTGCGTTTTAGCAAAAATGCTCCAAACAGGATTTATAAGAAAAAAGAATTGACCGGGCGAACTTATTGGTAGTAAAATCGTATAAAACAGCCGAAGATATTTTATTGTTGTGGTATTTACGCTCATTATCGGCCTTTTATCTGGTGAATTAGGAGAATAAAAAATGCACATATTGTTTAATCGTAACAGAAAAACCTCACATTACTTAGTCATTTCAACTGTCATTTTTTTACTGGTCTTACTGTCGCCATTGACGGTTTTGGGTCAGGATGAAAACAGCATAGCAACCCTGAAGCAGACGGGTAAAGCTTTTGCCAGCGTTGCTGAAAAGGCATCTCCGGCAGTGGTGGGGCTGAAAGCCGACAGGGTGGTCTCAATTTCACGGGAATGGCCTTTTGACGAGCAGCTTGACCCGTTCAGCGATGATTTCTTCGAGCGTTTTTTCTACCGCTACCGCTCACCCCGCGAACGTTCGACACCCCAGCGCAAGTATAAACAAACCCGGCCTGTCCAGGGGTCGGGATTTGTTATCTCTTCGGACGGCTATATCCTCACAAGCAACCACCTCGTCGAAGAAGCAGAAAAGGTCGAGGTAGAGCTGTCAGACGAGCGTAAATTTTCTGCTGAAATCATCGGCACCGACCCTGAAACGGACGTCGCGCTGATAAAAATCGATGCAAACGATTTGTCTTACCTGGAGCTGGCGGATTCTGACAAGCTGGAGGTCGGGGAATGGGTTCTTGCAATCGGCAATCCGTTCGGCCTGAGCCGAACGGTTACAGCCGGGATTGTAAGCGCCAAAGGCCGCAGTGATGTCGGACTAACAACATACGAAGACTTTATCCAAACCGATGCAGCGATAAATTTCGGCAATTCCGGCGGGCCCCTGGTGAATCTCGATAGCAAGGTAGTCGGGATTAATACCGCTATTGTCGGCTCGACGGGCAATATAGGTATCGGATTTGCGGTTCCTATCAATATGGCCAAGGCCATTCTTTCACAGCTCAAAGCAGGCGAGGAAATCAGCAGGGGCTTCTTAGGCGTCGATATACAGGACCTTACGCCGGAATTATCGGAATATTTTGGCTTAAAAGGCACCAAAGGCGTTCTGATTCCGAGCGTCCTCGAAGGTTCGGCGGCAGAAAAAGCAGGGCTGCGCTCCGCCGACATTATTGTCGAGTTTAATGGAAAGCCGGTAGACTCGGCTAAGGAATTACAAAAATGCGTGGCAATGTTAGAGCCGGGGACGGAGGTAAAAATAGTAGTGTTCCGGGACGGTAAAAAAGAAACCCTTACCGCCGAACTGGCCAAACGACCACCTTTGAGCGAGATCACCGGTCAAGCCGAGCCGAAAACTCTCGAGGAATTGGGGTTCTCGGTGCAGGACTTAACCACGGATTTAGCTAAGCGTTACGGCCTTGAAGACCAAAGCGGTGTTCTTGTAAGCGAGGTTGAATCCGGCTCGGGCGCTGCACGGGCGGGTATTGCGCCGGGCGTTTTGATTAAGGAGGTCAACGGCAAAGCAGTCGGAAATGTAAAAGAATTCAATGAAGAAATAATAAATGCCAAAAAGAAGGGCAATGTCCTGCTGAAGGTGCGGCGTGAGCGCTATACGTTTTTCGTCCTGCTGACGTTCAGTGATTTAAAATAAACAAATGAAAAATCTTACCTGCATAAAAACTTCAGCCCCGCTTAATGCGGGGCTTTTGTTTTTCCGGTGACTACAAGTTTTGCTCCGTGCCGAGAATTAATCAAATCATAGTCAGGATTTTTTTGTGGGCCAGAGTCGAACAAGATAACGGATAGCTCTATTAGATCTAGACATTCTGCGGAAGTCCCTGATGAGTGATTTACAAAAAAAAACGCCACGGCGTGTTTTACGCCGTGGCGCCATATCACCCGTTTCAACTATTTGTATAGATGAGTTGCTTCGGTTTCCTGGACTGGCCTTGAGAGCTGCTCGGTATTCATAATAACCTTGAATAGCGAATCAGTCGGCTCCAGCGCCTGAACTACCACCCGCCAGACGGCCTTTGTCTTGGGAGCAAGACTGTCTAAAATCGCGAACTTTAACATATTCCCCTCAAGCAAACCGCTCGTAGCACCGGTTGACGAAATGTACCGAACACTTTCCTCCAGGAAACAGGTGACATCGATGCCCGTGGCAGGCGCCGACCCCTGATTTGTCACCGTGATTGTATATGTCGTGCTGGTACCGATTTCGACAGGGTCCTCGATGTCGATAACCTCCAGCATAACACCAGCAATTCCAGCCACCGTAGTCTCCGCCGAAGCCGTAACAGCCTCTGCACAGTATGCAGTCGCAGTCGTCTTATCCATAATTGTGCCTACCTGATTCGGAACGTAGGACACACGCAGATTTTTTGTCTCGTCAGGAGCAAGCACCCCCAATTTCCACACTACCGTTCTTGACGGCGTCAGCAGTGCACCGGCAGTTGCCTTTATAGAGGCGACTCCCGGAGGAATGGTATCCTCAACAACGGCATCTTTCGCAGGTGCGTCTCCCTTGTTGGCCACCGTTATCGTATATGTCACGGGCTTGCCTGCATACTGGCGTTCGGTGCCGGTCTTGTTAATAACGAGCACCGGCTGGCCAACCACCAACATATTTTCCTTCGATTCGGCTTTCAGACCTGTCGCTGTTGCGACGGTCTTACTGACATATTTTCCGTTCTTTACGGCCTGAAACTTCGCTGCGAATTTTCGCGTCTGCCCGGCCGTCAGGGTTCCTGCATCAAGCTCGATCTCGCTTCTGCCGTCGATAAAATGCAGGCCCGTGGGAAGAGTGTGGACTATTTTGACGTCCCTTGCGGAACCGGTTCCCGAGTTGGTCACCGTGAATTGAACCGGTATCGTATCGCACAGTATAGCTCCCTCCGGGACAGTTACCGCCAACTCCAGCTTTGGCTGGACTACCTTTATGTCGGCGGCGGCTGGAACAAAGTTTGTGACAACAGTTGTGGACATTCTCAGAGAATCGGCATCGGTTGCCTTGCCGGTAACTGTAATTTGCCTGCTTTCTCTGGGCGCCAGAGATTCTATTTTCCATACAAGATTTGCAGCATTTTCCTTTGCCGGCGGCTCAGAGCTTACATGCTTGAAGTTAGGCGGAAGCTCCTCATTTACCATAATATTAGTCAAAGTCGTGTCCGTGAGATTTTTTACCCTGATAGAATAATCAAACGGTTTGTTCAGCTCAACTTCCTCCGGCACAATCTTGTTCATCTGAAGAATTGCAAATTCCGTTGTCGGATAAATCCTCGATATTTCAATCTGGCCAGGCTCCCTGGGAGCCGGCTGCGTTGGTTTGCCCGCAGAAGGTATCTTTGCAGCAGGATACTCCGCCATAAAAGCAGGTTTCTCTGCAACAACAGGTACCGCATTGGCCGGCACTGCAATAACGGGCCTGTGAACCTGAGGCATAAAATACCCTTCGGAGAACTCCGGCTTAGCCAGAGAAGTATCACGATAAGTGCGCTCTTTCTCACAACCAAGAACGGCAAATAACAGGATAAAAACCGGAAAAACAAGTGAGATATTTAAAAATCTTTTCATTGTACTCAGCCTTTCCAACCGGATTTAGAGTTTTCGGACGCTAACTGCGGTTCTTTAAGCTAAAATAACGAAAAAATATCGTCCGATAGATTTTTAATCTTCATTTTTAGTATCTTTTTCAAAGCTCGGACAATCTTCGCCCATTTCAGATGTTATATCGGAGCAAGTTTAACCCAGGTTAAGCAAAAAATGAGAGGTCTGTAAGGAGTATTGCTGATATTTAACAATCCAAATCGACCGGGCCTGAATTTCAGATATGAATTAATGCGGATTCACGCCTTTTTCGGTTCTTTTTTCGGAACAGACACCAACTGCTATTCCTTTATAAGAGTGTTACTTATAACAAAAATTACAAAAAATTGCAGCAAAGAGGGCTCATCAACAAAAATGGAAAAGGAAGACACCTTAACTGGCTTGAAACGCCCCGGATAATTAAACGAACCAGGAAGCTATTTTCAGGAGCAGGCGGTTCTTTAAGCCGCGGGCATAAGCTGTAGCCCGCAAAGTTTCTTTGACGGCCCTGGCCATACCTCCACCTGCCCGGGGCAATGTAGTATTCGAGATGTTCTCTGTTTCGTTAATAGTGTACTGATATCCTCTTATAATCACAACAGGAATTCCGTCCCCTGCCTGGCCGAAAAGAAGCGCTGAAGCAGATGTCAGCTCATAAGCAACCAAATCAATGCCGCCGAACTTGCATTTGCCATACAAATCTTTCTGGCCGAATTTTTTCGAGATTGGCCCAATGCCGGACGAACCCACCGCAAAATCCATTGTGCCGAACGGTATCATTTCCGTATCAGCCAGGATGACGGCCACCTGTTTACCGGAAAGCTGCTGTATTTGCTCCCTTATCTTTTTTGCCTCGGCGTCCGGGTCCTCCGGCAATAAACTAACTGTGTCGGGCGGATGGTTTGAGCCGTCAATACCTGCATCACAGGTGTGTATCAGGCCGTTGGTGTCTCTTGTTACGCAGATGGCCCGCTCGTGCTCGACAAGCTCTTTGCCGGCTTCAATATCCGGTGATGCATTTATAATGTGTCGCACAAGGTCACCTTTGAAGGGAATAATAGCCAGAATCTTATGTCCCTCGTCGAAAATCATTTGCAGCCAACGGGCATCTTTGCCGGTTCGAGCCGATATTGCCAGGGCCCTTTTGCCGGGTTTTACTTCGCTGAGTTTCCTTATTCGGCCGAGGGCCTTTGATACAATCTTGCTGGTCAGGACAATAATATCCTTATTTTCCAGGCCATTGATTTCGCTATCGGCAGATTTGACAATAATTTCAGCAAGGTTGTCTCCCGGCTTAATCTCCGGTATCGTCCGCAGGCCCAGAACCTCTATCTTTGTCATTGTCTTTTCCTTCGCTACTCTGCCCCCGCTCTTGCTTCGCCCGCCTCGCGGCGAAGCGGGCAAGAAGCTGCGGGGGCTACGAAGCACGAGCGATAATTGAAAGCTCGCGAAGCGTTCTTCTCGCCTCGCTTCACGGTCGAAGCGGGTCAGAAAAACCGGTCAGGCAAATATCATCACCAAAACGCTTCGTATCGATGCAACGAAAGTTGACTATATCGGTTAATTGAGCCAATGATTCGGCTATGCTGGCACTGCCCCGGACTCCGAGTATTTTCGGAGAGATATAAACATTGATTTCATCTGCGAGCCGCTCTTTCAAAAAAGATGCGAGCACCGTCGGGCCGCCTTCGACAAGCAGTTGAGTGATGCCGCGTTTGCCCAGCTCATCAACCAAAAAATACAGATTAGATTGGCCCTGCGTATCAGGGCAGGCCAAGACTTCTGCTCCTTTTTTCACGATTCTTTCTACAATCTGGGGATTTGCCTGAACTGCTTGTTGGCCTGAAAGAATCAGCACGGGGCTTTTTTTAGCAGTCCTGAGCAATTTACAATTCAGTGGTATTCTCAGAGAGCTGTCCAGCACGATTCTGAGAGGTTTTTTGCCTCTGCTCGGCCGAACCGTCAACAACGGGTCATCGGCAAGGACGGTATTAATGCCTACCAATATGGCACCTGCCCGCCGACGCAAGTTTTGCGCATTTTTCCTGCTCAATTCATTTGAAATCCAACGAGGCACAGCCTCCAAACCCGTGCCACTGCCGGCATAAGCAAGCTTGCCGTCGATGCTTTGCGCCCATTTCAATATCACCCAGCACCTGCCGGTAGAGGCAAATTTGATAAAAGGAGCATTTAGCAGTTTCGCTTCAGTTTCACAGATGCCCGTCGTTACCTCAATACCAGCATTACGTAATTGCTCAATGCCTTTACCATTATTGTGCTTCGATGGGTCAATAGCAGCAACAACAACTTTTGCCAGCCCGGCATCAATAATCGCCTTCGTGCAGGGGCCGGTCTTGCCCTGGTGACAGCACGGCTCAAGGGTAACATACATCGTGGCCCCCTGCGGAGTGGCACCGAGAGTTTTGCAATCTTCGATAGCGTTTATCTCTGCGTGAATCTCACCGAATTTTTTATGCCAGCCCTTACCGATAATCTGATTGGCTTTTATGATTATACAGCCGACAGCCGGGTTTGGCTCGACACTGCCGATACCACGCCTTGCCAGCCGCAACGCTGCGTTCATATACTTCACGTCTTGTTCGCTCACTTTTTTACCCTAATGCCTAATCATTTAATAATTCCAGAAACTGTCTTTCATTTATTATCTTAACACCGAGTTTTTGCGCCTTATCAATTTTACTCCCCGGCTCTCTGCCGACTAATACAAAATCCGTCTTTTTACTTACGCTGGAAGACGGCTTTCCGCCTGCCTGCCTTATTGCCTGCTCGATTTGCTGACGGGTGAAGTTTTTTAGAGTGCCTGTAACAACAATGGTTTTTCCGGCAAGCTGACCTGTTCGCTTTACTTTTGACTGAACTAACTTTACGCCGGCCTTGAGTAATTCCCTGATAATTTCTTTATTTCGCGAATTTCGGAAGTATTCATAGACACTCTCTGCCATTTTCGGCCCGATTTGGCCTATCGCTTCGATTGTCTGCCTATCGGCGGACATAAGTGCATCGAGCGAGCCGAAGTGTTCGGTAAGAATTTGTGCCGACTGACCTCCAATGTGGCGGATACCCAAGGCGGCAATAAGACGCCATAACGGCCGGGTCTTACTCGCCGCTATCGCTTCGAGCACGTTGGAAGCACTTTTTTCAGCCATTCGCTCCAACTCAACCAAGTCGGATTTTTGCAGCTTGTAAATATCCGCAAAATTCTTTACAAGGCCGGCTTCGATTAACTGCTCAATTAAAGCGTCTCCCAAATGCTCTATGTCCATCTGTCCGCGTCCGGCAAAGTATTTCAGTCGCTCTTTTAACTGACCCGAACAGCCCTGATTCTGACATCTGATATAAACGCCATCCTCGTCCTTGGCTACGGCAGAACCGCAAATTGGACATTGCTTAGGAATTTTGAAGGTTGCGGTGCCAGCAGGTCTTAACTGCTTCTTCACTTCTATTACCTGCGGTATTATCTCACCGGCTTTTTCAACTACGACGGTATCACCCTGTCGGACATCAAGGCGCTGCAGTTCGTCGAAGTTGTGCAGCGTTGCACGACTGACGGTTGTCCCTGACAATTGCACCGGCGTCAGATTGGCAACCGGCGTCAAAATGCCGCTCTTGCCAACCTGGACATCGATTGATTCGACGATTGTTTCCGCCTGCTCAGCCGGAAACTTGTATGAGATACACCATCGAGGGGCCCTGCCCGTCGCGCCGAGAATATCGCGCTGGTCGTAGCGATTAACCTTTATCACCATTCCATCAATCTGATAATCCAGCTTCGAACGTTTCTCGCTCCAGCCAAGACAGATGTCTATCACTTCGCCAATATCTTTTGCCCTTTCAATATGAGGATTAACAGGCAAGCCGAGTTTTTTAAACTGTTGCAGTGTCTGAAAGTGATTCTCGGCTAAAGGCCGTGACATTTCGCCGGTAGCGTAGCCGAAAAAAGAAAGGTTTCTCGTAGCGGTAATTCTTGCATCGAGCAGCTTCAGCGAGCCGGCAGTGGCATTTCTCGGATTGGCAAACTCCGGCTCACCCGCATCTTTGCGGGGCTTGTTCAGCTCGGCAAATGACTTGCTCGGCATATAAACTTCGCCGCGAACTTCAAGCACATCGGGGATATTATTACTATCAAGAAGCACAAGAGGCACCGCCTTGATTGTGCGGACATTCGCGGTAACATCGTCACCCACTTCGCCGTCGCCACGTGTAGCAGCAGTGACAAGAACGCCTCTTTCATATCGGAGCCCTATCGCAACACCGTCAATTTTCAATTCGACGACATAATCGAAATCTCTGCGGCCAAGTCCCTTTGCAACCCTTTCATCGAATGCCCGCAATTCATCAGCGTTGTAGGTGTTATCCATACTGAGCATAGGCACAGCGTGTCTGACGGTCGTGAAACCCTCAAGCGGCCGGCCGGAAACTCGCTGAGTCGGGGAATCCGGCATGATAAGCTCAGGATTTTTCTGCTCTAATGCTTTAAGCTCGGCGAAGAGCCGGTCGTATTGCCGGTCGGTGATTTTGGGCTGATTGAGGACATAATAAAGGTAATCATTCCTGCGAATCTCCTCGCGCAGCTGCTCAATTCGTTTTTTTACATCTTCAGCCATAACGGCTTATTTATATGCTGTTTCGGCCTGCTTTGCAAGCTGCTTACGCTCTCAAAGACCACCCTTTACGATACCGTTTCTTAATGAGCTTATCGGCCTCTGGTGCGTTAGCTGCCTTCATTTTGCTTGAATTCCACTCAATCCTTTTGCCCAGACGGACAGCCAGGTTGCCTACCAACAAAGCTTCGGTAAACGGGCCGGAATACTCGAATCCAGCCAACGCTTTTGCGGGATTGTTTTCCTTGCAGGCCAGAATCCACTCCTTGTGATGTCCGGGTGACCTCGGCAGTGTCTTTTCCGGCCTTTTATATTCCTCCATCTTCGATTCCGGAATAATCCTCGGAGCACCCGCCCAGCCGCCGCAAAGTATTTTGCCTTTGTCGCCTACAAACAGAATTCCGTTATCATCGAGATTGCGCTGCTCTTCCAGCTCCGGCGGTCGAGGCGGCATCTTGCCGCCGTCATACCATATCATCTTCACCTCAGGACGTTTACCTTTGGCAGGGAAGTAATAAGTTATAATTTGCCATTTCGGGAACGTCTCATTATTGACCGGGCCGGTTTCGGCCTCAACGGCATAAGGGGCGTCAAGGTCCAGGCAGAAAAAGGCCGGGTCCGCATTATGCACCGCCATATCGCCCATTGCACCGCAGCCGAAATCCCACCAGCCGCGCCAGTTAAACGGCAAATAAGCCGGATGATAAGGCCGCCAAGGGGCAGGGCCAAGCCATAAATCCCAGTCCAGCGTCTCAGGAACCGCAGGCGTATCCGTGGGTCTGTCGATACCCTGCGGCCAAGTCGGACGATTCGACCAGACGTGCACCTCATAAACATCACCGATTGCGCCATCGTGAATAAATTCGTATGTCAGCCGTAATCCCTCACTGGCGTGACCCTGATTGCCCATCTGAGTAACCACTTTTTTCTTACGGGCCACCTTTGTCATTTCGCGGACCTCGTAGATAGTGTGAGCCATCGGCTTTTCAACATATACGTGCTTGCCCATCTCCATCGCCCTTATTGCAGCAGGGGCGTGTGTGTGGTCCGGGGTTGCTATCACCACCGCATCAATATTTTTTCTCTCCTTTTTCAACATCCTGCGGAAGTCACGATATACCCTGGCCTTTGGAAACTCTTTGAAGGTATCTGCCGCCCGCAACTCATCCACATCACATAAAGCTACAATGTTTTCGCTGCTGACCGCTTTAATGTCACTGCTTCCCTGGCCACCCACACCAATGCAGGCAATATTCAGCTTTTCACTCGGGGGCATATGTCGCGGACCTCCCAGCACGTGCCTGGGCACAATCGTAAAGCCCGCAACCGCCGCCACAGCAGTACCGACAAACTCACGTCGAGACATTTTTTTATTTTCTTGTATTTTCATAGCAATATACCCTGTTCAACTAATCGCACGGGCAGGATGCCTGCCCTACAAGGCACGGCCAGGATGGCCGTGCTACGAAGCTCTTTCTAACCGCACGGGCAAAATGCCTGTGCTACAAGGCACGGCCAAGATGGCCGTGCTACGAAGCTCTTTCTAATTGCACGGGCAGGATGCCCATGCTACAAAGCTTTTTATTCAAAGTAATTTCGGCTCCTGCGGTAATTCCACGAGCCAGATATTACGGAATTGCACCGGATTTCCGTGGTCCTGCAGGTATATCCCGCCCGGCTCGGCAATATTATTATCCAGCGCTTCCCCTGTCGGCCCCGGAACCGACAAGTTATCGTGAATTACCACGCCGTTATGAACGACACTCACCCGGGCATCGTCGGTCTTTTTGCCGGCAGTATCGAAACGCGGCGCCAAAAAAGTAATATCATAGCTCTGCCACTGCACAGGCGGTGCACACATATTAACCAGCGGAGTTCCAACCTTATAGATACCGCCACATTCATTATCCCGCCCTTCAAGGGCGTAACTATCGAGTATCTGCACTTCGTATCGCCCCTGCAGATATACGCCGCTGTTGCCGCGGGCCTGCTCTCGTGCTTCGGGCATAAACGGAGTGCGAAACTCCAAATGCAATTTAAAATCCCTGAACTTTCTTTTTGTTACTATAGAACTCGTCCCCGGCACGACCTGCATTGCCCCATCAACGAGCTTCCACCGCACTTTGTCTTTGCCGGATTTGTTAAGGTCAACCTGCTTCCATTGTGCAGCTTGTGAATCCGATTTTTCTGGCCCAAAGACCACATCAAACAGCGATTTTCCATCTTTACCCTGCTGCTGATAAGGCCCCGTTACTTCCCAGAGCGTAAGGAATCCGTTGTTTTTTTTATAATATTCGTCAGTTCCGGTGTCACTGGACCCGATGGAGACCTTTTCTCTGATTCCCGTAAGCGGTTTACCCTGCTCGTTCACTAAGCGGACACACGCTCCCCAACCTCCGCTGATGTTGGTAACTTTTAACAAAAGCTCATTCCACTGCTCCTTAAGTGTTACCTGCTTTTTGTCCTGGCCGGGTTGGACCGCACGGGCGGTATTATTTGCGTGCACCAGCTCACCATTAAGCCATACTTTTACACCGTCGTCACTGCCCAGCTCAAGCATCGCCTCACACTGCCTGTCCGACCAGACGTAACTACGCAGATACGCAGCAGCGTTGTCAAAACTGCCGATGAACTCAGGAATACCGACAAGCCCTGTAAACGTTCCAGTGTGCTCCCACTGGTCAAAGCTCGTGCCGTCGAACAGAACTATTGCACCGGCCGGGGGCTCAGCGCCAAGGGTGGGCGAAACACGATAGACCTTGTCCATCTCAAAGCTGCCGGCCAAACCCTGCCCCTCCTTGTCTTTCCCCTCGAAGCTGCCGGTAAACTTTCCCCTTTCAATAACCGCCTGCACATCGAAATCTGCGCCGCGATGTCCGCCCCGGCCGTTGAAGCGCACTTCGTTATCTTTGAGCCGGCCTTCAAGCGCCGCTATCAAGTCGATGCGAATATCAAACCGCTCAAGAAGATTTGCCCGATACTCTCCTTTACCCAACGCTATCACCTGTGCAACCAAAGGACCCGAGTCATTTCCATCATCCAATCTCCAACCGCCCTGCCAGTCTCCCATAAATGCATCCGCACTTTCAATCGCCGACTTTGCCTCGTCAATCAGCTCGCTCTTAACAGAACTCGCAGAAAAACATAAAACAGAAGACGAAACCAAAGCTGAGATCGCGACTACGGCTGTGCAACATTTAGTTAATAAACAATATCTCCGATTTTCCCGTTTTAATTCCATAATAAATTTCCAATGCCCCTTTTTGATATTTTTTTCTTCCACCGATTAATAATTACACATGGTGCAGAGATTGTTATCTACCCGTCGTGTTTTCTCCATTGATTTTCTTCATCAGACTCACCGCCTTATCCCGCACAAAATCACTTTCTGTGGTCTGGATAACTTTCTGCAGCGCGGTTTTGGTTTCCTGAGGGTGGTTTTGGTGCATAGTCTCAGCGATTTTAAGCACTGCAAATTCCGCTTCCTGCTTCAAAGATTCATCTTCCAGATATCCGGCTGCCATATTCAGTGCGGCGATAGATTCGACGTCGGCAAGCCCCGAAAGCACTAGCTTTTTTAAAGAGGCGTCCGGCGCCAGATTCATTGCCTGTCTATACAAACTAACCGTCTCTTCCGGCGGACGGTTATGAACAAGTCCAATCAGGCGGACAAAACCCCTCAGGGCGAGAATCCGGTGTGTATCATTGTCAGATTCCTCCGCAACCTTCAAAAGAATATCTATCGGCGCCGGATTAGGCCACTGCGACAGCGCGCGAACAACAGCATCCCGGACCTCAACACCCTCGTCATTAAAGGCATCTTCGAGAACCGGCAGAGAGTTATCGCTGCCTATCCTGCCAAGCACACTCAGCAGAGAACACCTGCTTTCGACATTTTTAACCGAAGGCAGAACTGCCAGAACTGCATCGGCCCGGCGGCTTATGTCATCGATTCTATTTGCAACAACAGCTATGGCATTTTCTGCTTCCCGGCGCTCCGACTGCCCCTGCACGTTCAATAGAAGCTCAATCAACGCCGGCAGATATTCTTCGTCAGCAACATCCTTTAAGGCCTTGAACGACTCCAGCCGGACGTTAATGTCCGAATCCTGTGCGGTCTTCAACAAGGTTTTCACGCCATTGTGTATATTGCGTTGTGCTATACTGCGAATTAGCTCGACTTTTATCGCTGCCTCAGCCCGCTCGATATTAGTCAGAATCGTTTTATCGACATCAGAACCTCGCAGCCGATACAAGCTCTCACGAGCCGCCTTTTGCTCTGCACCCGTGGCTGTCGCGGCCCTCTGCGCCAGGAACATAACGCTCGAAGCATCGCCAAGCCGCTCTAATGCCCTCAAGGCCGCCAGCCGAACCGACTCATCTGAAACATTTGCAGCAGTCCCAACCGCCGGCAGAGCAGCCCGGTCACCCCTGTCGGCAAGGGCAGAGAGAAGCTGGATTTGGCCGGAGGTAGAAAGGTTCGGCAGCTCTTTAGCCAATGCCTTTGTTACCCCGGTTCCGGGCATTTCCCTCACCATTGAAATTGCCACGGCCTGCATCTGCTCCTCATCACCCCTGAGAATATCAAGAACAATATCGATGGCACTATCTTCCGATTTGCCTGAAGCAAGCGTAACAGATGTCACCATAGAGGCCAAAATTACATAAACTATAAGTGCACAAGTCACAATTATTCTTGTGCCTCTGTGCTGCTGTTCAATTGTGCTCTTGAGGACCCGGCTCACCTTCTAACCCTTCTTCGATACATCAAGCAACCCCCGCAGCGCCGCCTGGCGTATCGGCTCAGGATATTCCTTTTGCTGAAGCTCCTTATAAATAACCGACGCCTGTGTTTTTTTATTCTCGCCGGCGAGCTTATCTGCGCATTTCAGGTAAGCATCCAGAACCTCCATCTGCAAGCTGCCGGCGGTCTTGCCTTTTGCCTCAGCCAACACCTCGATGGCTTTCGAGCCGGCAATTTTACCCAAGGCCGATGCCGCCGACTCAGCCACCATCGCATCCGAATCATAAATCAGCTCACCAAGCACACTTACCGCTTTGCCGTCGCGGCGCTGCCCCAAGGAATTAATGATACCGACCTGTACTTTGCCGGTTGTTTCCGCTAATGCCTTTCTCAATGCCTCATCAACAGCCGAAGAAGGAATACGCTCCAGCGCATACCTTGCCATATCAGACGTTTCCTCGTCGGTGAGCATCTTTGTAAGAGTCGATACCGAGCGTTTTGTGCCAATAATGCTCAACTGCCTGCATACAAACTGCTTGCCGGCCGGCGTTGCATCCGACTTGTCGGACGAGTCCGAATCGAGCACATCTAACAAGCCGACTTCAATCTTCTTTAATTGTGCTTTTTTGCCAAAGGCCTCACGTACCCTGTTACTGATTTCGGTAAGAGTCAATCGACTTTGCCCCCACTGGTAGGTCTTTACTTCCTCCAGCAGTTGCTGCAAAGTTGCTACTTTTTGCGAACCGGTTGAGGAATTAGCGTCAACCCCGCCCCTCGGATGGGTGAAGTCAACCTTTAAATCCCCAAGTGCAAACTGAATCCCGTCGAGAATATGCTGTAATACCGGCTGGTTCCACGTAACTTCATTATTGTGCCCCAGACCACAATAAAACACGCGTCCCTTCCCCCAGTTTTTGACCCAGCTGATGCCTGTATCCTCGTCGGTCGGTTTAAAACCGTTAACATTTCTAGTTCTCTCATCGCTCATATCGAGACTCATCAGCACAAGCTGTTTCTCCCGCGAATACAACGGGGGGTCTGTCCTGTAAATCTCATCTCTAATCTTAAAACCCTTACCTTTAAATGCAGCCGTCAGAGGATGGTTCGGCTCATCGATTTTTACTGCCCAGGTCCCGTTGGCAGTCCAGGGATGAGCGGTAAATATGTTTCCCATCATCTGCTGTGCCTGCGGCCAGTCGTAGAAATTATCCGTCGCTGCGTGAATACCGATGATACCCTTGCCGCCCCTGACAAAGTCCATTAAGGCCCCACACAATTCCGGTGTGCGGTTGGGGTCGAACTCAAGCTTGGTAGTGTTATTAAAGCAGACAGCATCAAACTGCTTCAGCCGCTCAGGTTCGAATAACGACATATCATCGCTGACTTCTACCGTATAAGCTCCGGTTTTACTACCCATTATCTCCAGGGCTTTATCCCAGTATGGAATTGAGCTGTGTTTATAACCCTCGCACAAATTAAAGACCAGCAGTTTCCTCGGCCTGGCAGGTTCAACAGTTGCTTTTGCAGGAGCTGCATCTTTGATTTTCTGCAGCTCATCAGCCGATATGTCAGCACTGAGGACATTTGTCAGCAGCAATAAAAATAAAACAGCAAACCCTGTCCTGAGCGCAGCCGAAGGAAATGCCATATCCAAAATCTTCGATATGCGAAACATTTTCATCCTTTCCGACTCGCCTCATTACGAGGCAGGTCTTAAATAATGGTTATTTTCGTTTTTCCACGTTAACTTATAAGTGCCAAGGGCTGCGCATCGGCCTTGACAGCATCCTGTTGGCCTCATCGTTATTGATAAATATCTCTTTATCCGGGTCCCACTTCAGTTTCTGCTCAGTAAGCATTGCAATCTCACCAAGAAGGCCGACGCTGATAGAACGGTGACCTATCTCTGCCGGTGCCACCGTCTCTTTTCGGCTCTTGATGCAATCCAGGAAGTTTCGCTGGTGGTCATAGCTTCTATATAAATGGATTTCGTCAGGACCAATGACCTCGCTGAGGATGCTCTCCGGCTTGGCCTCAAGCTTGCCGCGAGCCACGAATATCCAGCCCTTGTCTCCGTACCATTTCGTTCCTCTCGGGATTTGCCTGTCGTTCATTACGGTTATTTCAATGCCATTGGTGTACTTGCATGTGAACTTATACCGCATAGGAGTGTTAAAGAGACCGTCCCTCGGATAAAGGCCCTGGCCCTCTATCTCAACCGGCCCGGTGCGGTCCAGTCCAAGACCCCAGTGGGCGATATCGATGTGATGGCCCGCCCAGTCGGTGAGCTGACCGCCGGAGTAGTCCATAATCCATCGCCAATCCCAGTGTGGCGCTCTTCGGCCGAACTTAATATAAGGCCGCCATGGCGCCGGCCCCAACCAGAAGTCCCAGTCCAGTCCGTAAGGTACAGGCGCAACAGGATAATTGCCTCCCATACTTCCTGTTGGAAGACCAACCTCAACCCTTTTTACCTTGCCGATACGGCCATTGCGGACAAGCTCACAGGCCCGTCGAAAAATCTCATCCGAACGCTGCTGACTGCCCGTCTGCCACACTATTCCATAACGCCTGACCGCATCACATATAGCCCTGCCTTCGCGAATAGTTCGAGCCAGCGGTTTTTGAGCGTGGATATCCTTTCCGGCCTTGGCCCCCATAATCGCAGGTATCGAATGCCAATGGTCCGGCACCGCAATAGTAATCGCACTTATATCATCACGCTCGATTATATTACGGAAATCCAGGTACGTCACACAATCTCCGTTACCATACTTTTCATCTACTTCCCTCTTCGCGGCATCCCGATGTTCTTTGTCAACATCGCAGACGGCCACTATCTGCACTTCTCTCCTATTTAAAAATCCCCGCATATCCCAGGTCCCCTGAATACCTACTCCGATGCAGCCCATCGTTATGCGTTCGCTCGGTGAGGGAACATTGCCCTGACCGAGAACCGATGAAGGAATAATATACGGAAAACTTATTGCCCCCAAAGCCGTCCCAGTCGCACTCCTGATGAACTGACGTCGGCTGATATTCTTCTTTATGGCCATAACCGGTTCTCCTTTAATCTAACAGCTGATAAGCTCAGAGTTAATAAAAGTCCTTATTTTGATTTTTTGTCGAATGCCGCGTCAAAGGCAACCTGTGACGGCTTGAAATCCGCCCTTTTGATATACTCACAGGCCTCCCTGGCACCATGCTCGCGGTCCATACGCGTATCTTCCCACTCAATCGACAGAGGCCCCTGATAACCGACATCGTTCAACGCCACAATGATTTCCTCGAAGTTGATGTCGCCGTGACCAATCGAGCGGAAGTCCCAGTAACGGCGCGGGTCGGCAAACTCAGTATGTCCGCCGAAGACACCAACCGTGCCGTCGCCGTGCCCCCACCAGGCGTCCTTCATATGAGCGTGAAAGATACGGTCGCCGAAAGTGCGGATAAACTTAATATAGTCAACGCCCTGGTAGCCAAAATGGCTCGGGTCGTAATTGAAACCGAAGGCCTTGTGATTTCCAACGGCTTTAAGGGCACGCTGAGCCGAGGCGATATCAAATGCAATCTCTGTCGGGTGGACTTCGAGAGCAAACTTAACGCCCATATCTTCAAACGCGTTAAGGATTGGCCTGAATCTCTTTGCGAAGTCTTTGTAACCGGCCTCAATTGCACCCGGCGCAACCGGCGGAAATGAGTAAACCAAATGCCAGATTGAGCTGCCAGTGAAGCCGTTGACCACCTTGACGCCAAGTCGTTTTGCCGCCTTTGCTGTATCAATCATTCTCTGGGCAGCCCTTTTCCGAACACCCTCCGGGTCTCCGTCTCCCCAGACATCCGCAGGTAGAATTGCTTTATGACGCTCATCGATATTATCGCAGATTGCCTGTCCGACAAGATGTGCAGAAATAGCGAACACCTTCAGCCCATACTTTTTCAACATATCTCTCTTTGCCTTGCAATAGCTTCTATCGGCCAGCGCCTTATCGACCTCGAAATGGTCTCCCCAGCAGGCCAGCTCCAAGCCGTCATAATCCCAGCTTGCAGCTTTTTTAGCCAGTTTTTCCAGCGGCAAATCCGCCCACTGGCCGGTAAATAAGGTAACAGGTCTTGCCATTTGATGTTCTCCTTAACTCATATTCCTGCTTATTATAACCATCAAAAAACAATCAAACAAACCAAATTTCATTTTTTTTCAACAAATGTAACGGTGTCCCCTTCGCTCGCCATTATGGCCTACTTGAATTCTTATGTGATATAAATCATTTCCTGCAAGCAGCAATGCCTTTTGCGTAATAATCGCCCATCACAGACCATTATTTCTAATGGTGGTTATGGTCAATTTCCTGAATGCGAATGTTGCGCCAGCGAACCTGCAACGGCTCTTTGCTATCTGTTGAATGGACCTGAAGGGCAATGAATCCGCTCCTTGTCATAGAATCTATCAGGTCCGCCGCAGGCACACCATTAAGCCAGGTCTTTATTGAATCACCGACGGCCTCAATACGCAAATGATTCCACTGCCCGTTTTTGAACGCTTCTCTCGCGGGCTGGTTATCTTTCAGGTCGTAGAGCCAGCCGCGGCGTGCCTCGTCATAAATTCCACCTGTCCAGCTTCGCTCGGAAGGGTCTATTTCCACCTGGTAACCGTGAACTCGCCCGTTTTGATACTCACTAATACTGTTACTGCGTATCTGAACACCGGAGTTCAGGTTCGGGTCAACTTTGAAATCAAGTTCCAGGATGAAGTCGCCATACATTTTATCTGTGCAGAGGAAACTGTTTTGAGTCTTCGGGACAGTAGTGCCGACGATAGCACCATCCTCAACACTGTAAATGGCCTTGCCGCCGCGTTGCGTCCAGCCGGTAAGCGTTTTACCATCAAAAAGGTCCTGCCACTTGGCATCTACGATTGCTTTGTCCTCTTTGCTATCTTTTTTTATCTTTTCCAGCTTAACTATCGGCGGCTCAGCGTAATCGTTCCAGATGCGCTCGGTA
>Ga0315532_1001062_pt1 | contig 21413 bp, 17 predicted proteins | sample SalMarWE160370MG_FD_203082 | JGI IMG/M metagenome (GOLD analysis project Ga0315532, IMG submission 203082) | Salt marsh sediment microbial communities from the Plum Island Ecosystem LTER, Massachusetts, United States - Salt Marsh Sediment WE1603-70 ...
ACGCCAACACCTACGCCGACGCCTACGCCAACACCTACTCCGACGCCGACGCCTACGCCTACTCCGACGCCTACACCTACGCCTACTCCAACGCCTACGCCAACGCCTACGCCTACACCTACGCCTACACCTACGCCGACTCCGACGCCTACACCGACTCCGACGCCTACACCGACTCCGACACCAACGCCTACACCTACGCCTACACCGACTCCGACACCAACGCCTACACCTACGCCTACTCCAACGCCTACACCTACGCCTACTCCAACGCCTACGCCAACGCCTACGCCTACACCGACTCCGACACCAACGCCTACACCTACGCCTATTCCGACTCCGACGCCTACGCCTGCAGTAACACCCCCACCAATAGGTGGTGGCGGTTTCGGCGGTGGCGGCGGCTGGTCAGATATGTGCCCTGAGACATTTACGGTAAACTTTAATGGCAAAATAACCGAGACGACGATGACATACGACGGACGTCTCTGCGGCAACTGCTATGCGCCAAGCCCCGACGAGGAACACCTCTTTGAAATTGATTTCTTCACCAGAGTGCTCGACAGCGAAGGTAACCCCGTCACCCTGATAGACATCACAGAAGTGCATTCTCCAGATCCACCTCCCTATACTGTGCATGTCGGTGACATGTATGACTTCGCTCCATCTGGTGTTACCTTCGACAAGGAGGTAAGGCTCACCCTTGGCTACAACGTTGACCAACTGCCCGCCAACGCATTGCGCGTGCTGATGGCCTACTATGGCAGCGAGGAGGTCTGGACAGAACTGGAGACGGAGAGCACACAGGTCGCCGATATAGGCACCTTGACCGGTTTCTTCAACCACTTGACCATCTTTGCCACACTGGCTGAAGTTCCCGAAGTTCCCCGCTTCGAGGTGAACAATCTATCTGTCGCCCCCTCTCGCAGAGAGATATGGCCATTCTTGAATTTTGCGGTGGTGACTGGAGAGGAAGCCGTTGTCTCCGTCGATGTGTCTAACGTCGGCAATTACGAAGCAAGCCACACCGTCATTCTCCAGGTAAACGGCGAAACGAAGGCCAACCATGACGTAGGACTAACCCCTGGCCAAAGCTCAGAAGTAGCGTTCGTCCTTTCCGACAACGAGCCGGGACGCCATGTGGTAGTGGTGGAGGGCCTGACTGGCGAATTCACCCACTCCCTGTGGATCAACTGGGCGCTAATCATTGGCCTCGGCGCTGCCCTGCTCATAATCATCGTCCTGGCGTTCTTCGGGGTGCGCTGGTATCTGAGAAGAGCGGTTGCATAGTAGACTACCCTGAGCAAAACAGCGCATTATGCGATTAAATATATTTTTGTAAGGCGGCGATACTCAACCCGCTCAATAGCTGAGGATATCGCCGCCTCTTCTATGACGAATCAACCTGCTCTGAACCATGTTGCGTGAAATGTGAGCTGATGCCGCTGGAACGGCGATAATCCCCACTGCCTTACCCCTTGAAATCATGCTGTTTGACCCATCCTGCTTCCCTTGATACAATCTTAATACTGCATAGACAATGGGGAGGCAATATGCCCGATAAAGCCCTCTCTGGAACAAGAGTATTAGAGTACGCCCAGTTCGTAAGCGGTCCCTATTGCGCCAAGCTTATGGCCGACCTCGGCGCTGAGGTCATTAAGATAGAGCCACCCCAAGGCGACATCGCCAGAAAATGGGGACCTTTCCCTGGCGACGTTCCCCACCCCGAACGCAGCGGGCTGTTCCTCTACAACAATACCAATAAATACGATGTTACCTTAGACCTGGTCTCCACTGAGGATAAGGAGATATTCAAGAAGCTCATTGAAGATACAGATGTATTCATCGAAGATACCCCTCCTGGGGCAATGGGGAAGCTGTGCCTGGATTTCGGTGAACTAAGGAAAATCAATCCTCGGCTGGTTATGGCGTCGATAACTCCTTTTGGACAGACTGGACCCTATAAGGACTATAAAGCCTACTATCTCAACGTCTCCCACGGAAGCGGTTTGGGCTACACCTGCCCTCAGTTTCCAGACGATCCGAGCATCCTGGAGCGGGAGCCGCTCCGTGAAGGCGGTCTTATTGCGGAATACGACTGTGGAATATGCGCTGCGGTGGCTACCCTGTCCGCCCTATACCTTTCCAGATCGACTGGTGTGGGACAACACATCGACGTCTCGAAGCAAGAGGTGTTGCTACACATAATAAGGCCCGAGATAGCCATGTACTTTGCCACCGGCCATCGCGAGAGCAGGGCGGATGAAAGCCTGACCAGCGGATGGACTGGAGTACACCGCTGCAAGGATGGCTACGTGTTCCTCTTCGTTGTCGAGGAGCAGGCGTGGCAGGCCTTCGTAGAGGCCCTGGGCAGTCCAGAGTGGGCCAAGGATGAGAAGTTCGCTACTGCAGAGAGGCGACGCGAGCTGACCGCCGAAGAGATTGAGCCACGGATAAGCCCGTGGCTTGACGCTCACACCCGAGACGAGATCTTCCACATTTTGCAGAAGCGCCGCTGCCCTGCCGCCCCACTCTACAAGGTAGGAGAGGTGCCCAACACCGAGCACATGAAAGCCAGGAATTTCTTTGTGGCTATCGACCACCCTGAGGCCGGCAGGCTCAGCTATCCTTCGGGTTTGGCCAAGTTTTCCAAGACGCCGATAGCATTTGATCTCCCCACTCCTCTGCTAGGACAGCATAACGAGTATATCCGGGATGATGAGCCAATCGATATCCCAAAGTTATCGCCGCAGGTTAAGGGTGACAGGGCACATCAGCAAACTGGCAATGGCCTGATAAATACAAAGCCTCTGGAAGGAGTGAGACTTACCGATCTTTGCTGGGTATGGGCTGGTCCGTCAGGTACCGAGCTACTGGCCTATCTAGGAGCCGAGGTCATCAGGATAGAGAGCCAATCCCACATCTGTCTCACGCGAAGGAATACTCCCTGGCCATGGTCACGGCCTCAAGGCGCCAACCAGAGCATTACCTTTAATAGCCTCAATTTCAATAAGCAGGATATTACCATTGACCTCACACAGCCCAAAGGCATTGAGTTGGTAAAGAGGCTTGTTGCTATAAGCGATATCGTATCTGATAACTATTCTGGGGGCATGATGGAGCGGTTTGGCTTGACCTATCCTGATTTGAAGAAAATCAAGCCGGACATCATTGCTATCTCCATGTCAGGGTGGGGGGCCTACGGCCCAGAGCGAGACTACCGCGCCTACGACCCCATTTTTGCCGCGCTGAGCGGGTTTTACGACCTCACTGGTTATCCCGATGGCGAGCCAGGCAGGTCGGACAGTCGTGGGCGCCTCGACCTTTCCGCTGGCACTGCTTTTGCCTTTTGTCTAACGGCCGCCCTTATGCACCGCCAGAGTACAGGTGAGGGGCAGTTCATAGATCTGTCTGAATGGGAGGCCATGAATTGTGTCCTGGGCGACACTTACGTAGACTACTTCATGAACCATAGGAGCCCCACCCGTGTAGGCAATCGTGATAACTTTATGGCACCTCATAACTGCTACCGCTGCAAAGGCGACGATAAATGGGTCAGCATCGCCATCGCCACCGGTGAGGAATGGCAAGCATTCTGCCACGCTGTAGGCAAGCCCGAGTGGACCACCGACCCCAGGTTCGCCGGTGCCACAACCAGATGGCAAAACCAAAGCGAGCTTGATTCTCTTATCTCACAATGGACCATTAACCATACCCATTATGATGTAACAGAGATACTTCAGAAGGCAGGGGTGGCTGCCTTTCCCAGTATGAGCCGAGAGGAACTTGCCCATGATCCTCACCTCATTGAGCGAGGCGCTTTCGTGGAAGTCGAGCATCCCGAAGCTGGCAAGCAAACCTTCCTGGCACCACCGTGGAAGCTATCTGCCACTCCGGCCGAGATTACCAGGCATTCCCCCCTGCTGGGTGAAGACAACGAGTATGTCTTTTGTGAACTCCTCGGCATGTCTGTGGAGGAATTCGCCACCCTTGTAGGGGAGGGCATCATTTACTAGCGCTCATCCCGTTCGTGGTGAGCCCTTCGACAAGCTTAGGACAGTCTCGTCGAACCACGATTCCAACATCATGGAGCCGGCGAGACGCTACCTCAAGCCCTATCACAGTTATATCGCTAATTCTGAGGTTTGACCCACCCCGTTACTGCTGATACAATCTTCTGCTATACGGACAACGAGGAGGCAGCATGCCCAGTAAAGCTCTGTCTGGAATAAAGGTATTGGAATACGCCCAATTCGTAAGCGGTCCCTATTGTGCCAAGCTTATGGCAGACCTCGGCGCAGAGGTAATAAAGGTAGAGCCGCCTGAAGGTGACACAGCCCGAAAAAGGGGGCCTTTCCCCAGCGACATACCACACCCAGAACGCAGCGGGCTTTTCCTCTACAACAATACCAATAAACTCGGCGTCACCCTTGACCTGAACTCTGCCAAAGACAGAGAGACATTTAAGAAGCTAATCTCAGAGACCGATATATTCATCGAAGATACTCCTCCTGGAACTATAAGCAAGCTAAGTCTGGATTTCGATACGCTTAAGGAAATCAATCCTCGGCTGGTTATGACGTCGATAACTCCTTTTGGACAGACTGGACCCTATAAGGACTATAAAGCCTACTATCTCAACGTCTCGCACGGAAGCGCGTTGGGCTACTTGACCCCGGTTATCCAGCAATTATCCAGCAAACCGGAGCGGGAGCCGATCAGGGAAGGGGGACTCATTGCGGAATATGATTGCGGAATATCTGCTGCCATAGCTACCCTATCCGCTTTATACTTTTGCCAGTTCACCGGGACCGGGCAATACATCGACGTCTCAAAACAAGAGGTGCTGCTCCATCTGCAGAGAACGGATATGGCCTTCTACTTTGAGCATCGGTGGCCGGATTGGAGAGGGAGTCCATCCATGTTCACCGGTGGGAGCGGCGTGCACCGCTGCAAGGATGGCTATGTTCTACTCATGCTGTTGGAGGATAGGGCCTGGCGGAGTTTCATCGATCTCATGGGTAATCCAGAGTGGGCCAAGGAGGAGAGGTTGAACACCGCCGAAAAACGGCATAAGCTGAGTCCCGAGGATATTCACCCGCTAACGAAACCCTGGATGTCAGAGCACACCAGGGAGGAGATCTTCCACGCGTTACAGAAGCAACGCTGCCCTGCCTCTCCGCTCTACAAGGTTGCCGAGGTGCCCAACACCAAGCATATGAAAGCCAGGGATTTCTTTGTGTCTATAGACCACCCCAAGGCTGGCAGACTCAGCTATCCCTCAGGCTTAGCCAAGTTTTCCAAGACGCCGATAGGATTTGAACGCCCCGTCCCCATGCTAGGTCAGCATAATGAGGATATCCGAGGTGATGAGCCAAGCAGTATCCCGCAGTTATCGCCGCAGGTCAAGAGTGACAGAGTGCGTACGCAGACGGGCAATGGCTTGCCAAATAGAAAGCCTCTGGAAGGAGTGCGGCTAACCGATCTTTGCTGGGTCTGGGCTGGCCCCTCAGGAACAGAGCTACTGGCCTATCTAGGGGCTGAGGTCATCAGGATAGAGAGCCAGGACCATCTTTGTCTCACACGAAGGTCAACCCCAGAGCCAGGACCATCTTCTACTGGCGCGAATCGGAGTACTATGTATAACAGCCTTAACCTTGGTAAACGCAGTATCACCATTAACCTAACGCAGCAAAAGGGGATCGAGCTGGTAAAGAGGCTGGTCGCCATAAGCGATGTAGTGACCGACAACTATAGTGGGGGCATGATGGAGCGGTTTGGCTTGACCTATCCTGATTTGAAGAAAATCAAGCCCGACATTATTGCGCTTTCTATGTCGGGTTGGGGAGCTTACGGCCCAGAGCGGGATTACCGTGCCTATGACCCTAACTTCGCTGCGCTGAGTGGGCTGTATGACCTGACTGGTTACCCCGACGGCGAGCCAAGTTTACCTGGTGGGCGCGGGCGGCTTGACCTTTGTACTGGCGCAGTTCTTGCCTTTTGCGTTGCAGCAGCCCTTATTCACCGTGAAGGAACAGGGGAGGGACAGTTCATCGATATCTCTCAGTGGGAAGTAGCGAACTGCGTTATAGGCGATGCTTTTATAGACTACTTCATGAATCAGAGAAGCCCCACCCGTGTGGGCAATCGCGATAACTTTATGGCACCTCATAACTGCTACCGCTGCAAAGGCGACGATAAATGGGTCAGCATCGCCATCGCCACCGATGAGGAATGGCAAGCATTCTGCCACGCTATCGCAAAGCCTGAATTGATTGGCGACCACAGGTTCGCCGATGCCACAACCAGATGGCAAAACCAAAGCGAGCTTGATATTCTTATCTCCCAGTGGACCATTGACCATACCCATTATGAAGTAACAGAGATACTTCAGAGAGTGGGGGTAGCCGCCTTTCCCAGCATGAGCCGAGAGGAACTTGCCCATGATCCTCACCTTATTGAGCGAGGCACCTTTATGGAAGTCGAGCACCCCGAAGCTGGCAGGCAAACCTTCCTGGCGCCACCGTGGAAGCTATCTGCCACTCCAGCCGAGATTGCCAGGCACTCCCCCCTGCTTGGTGAAGACAACGAGTACGTCTTTTGTGAACTCCTCGGCATGTCTGTGGAGGAATTCGCCACCCTGGTAGGCGACGGCATCATTTACTAGCGTTCATTCCGTTCGTGGTGAGCCTGTCGAACCATGAACGGCCCTTCGACAAGCTCAGGACAGGCTTGTCGAACCGCGATCCCAACATCATGGAGCCGGCGAGGCGCTACCTCAAGCCCTATCATAGTTATATCGCAAATTCTGAGGTTTGACGCATCCTGCTAACCCTAATATAATCTTCTGATACGTTATCAATGGAGAGCAAGTATGGCCGAAAAAGCCCTGTCTGGAATAAAGGTACTAGAATACGCCCAATTCGTAAGCGGTCCCTATTGTGCCAAGCTTATGGCAGACCTCGGCGCAGAGGTAATAAAGGTAGAGCCACCTGAAGGTGACATAGCCCGAAAAAGGGGGCCTTTCCCCAGCGACATACCACACCCAGAACGCAGCGGGCTTTTCCTCTACAATAACACCAATAAATTAAGCGTCACCTTAGACCTGAACTCTACTGAAGATAAGGAGACATTCAAGAGGCTCATAGAGAATACCGACGTATTCATCGAAGACACCTCCCCGGGAACGATGAAGAGCCTTGCTCTGGATTTCGATACGCTGAAGGAAATCAACCCCCGGCTAATCATGACTTCAATTACTCCTTTTGGACAGATCGGTCCTTATAAGGACTATAAGGCCTATTATCTCAATGTCTCCCACGGAAGCGGGTTAAGCTATTCATGTCCTTTTCAACCACTTGACCCACACATACTAGAGCGGGAGCCTGTCAGGGAAGGGGGACTTATCGCGGAGTATGATTGCGGAATATCTGCTGCCATAGCCACCCTCTCCGCTCTATACTTGTGCCAATATACCGGGGCAGGACAATACATCGATGTCTCCAAACAAGAGGTGCTACTTCACTTGACACGACCGGAAATGTCTATGTACTTTGTATCTGGCCATCGCGATCATAGAGCAGATAGGGAAATGCCTTCCTCTTGGGCCGGCGTGCACCTCTGCAAAGACGGCTACATGCTTATCTTCTTCATAGACGATAAGGCATGGCACAGTTTTGTCGATCTTACAGGTAACCCAGAGTGGGCTAACGATGAGAATCTTGGCATCGCTGAAAAACGCCGGGAACTGCATTCTGAGGGTGTTCATCCACTGATAAGGCCCTGGACAGCAGAGCACACCAGAGAGGAAATCTTCCACGGGCTACAAAAACATGGTTGCCCTGCCGCCATTCTTTACAAGGTGGGGGAGGTGCCCAATACCGAACACATGAAGGCAAGAGATTTCTTCGTAGCCGTAGACCACCCTGAGGCCGGCAGGCTCAGCTATCCTTCAGGCTTAGCCAAGTTTTCCAAGACGCCAATAGCATTCCAACGCCCCACGCCCCTACTAGGACAGCATAACGAGGATATCCGAGGTGATGAGCCAAGTGGTATCTCGCACTTATCGCCGCAGGGCAAGAGTGACAGGGTGCGTCCGCAGACTGGCAATGGCTTGCTGAATAGAAAGCCTCTGGAAGGAGTGAGGATTGTCGATCTTTGCTGGGTCTGGGCTGGGCCCTCAGGAACAGAGCTATTGGCTTATCTTGGGGCTGAGATCATCAGGGTAGAGAGCCAATCTCATATCTGCCTCACACGATGGATTACCCCATGGCTGTGGCTGCCTACTCCGGATATAAACCAGTGTCTTGCCTATAATAGCCTTAATTTCAATAAGAAGAGTATTACCATCAACCTCACGCAACCCAAAGGCATTGAGTTGCTAAAGAGGCTAATTGCCGTAAGCGATGTAGTGACTGACAACTACTCTGGGGGCACGATGGAAAGGTTTGGCTTGACCTATTCTGAGTTGAAAAAGATCAAGCCTGACATTATTGCGCTTTCTATGTCGGGTTGGGGAGCTTACGGCCCAGAGCGGGATTACCGTGCCTATGACCCCGTTTTCCCCGCGCTTAGTGGGCTTAATGACTTAACCGGTTATCCAGATAGTCAGCCCTGTGCATTACTATCGGCAAATAGTGGGCGTTTTGACCTCGCTAATGGCACTGCTCTCGCCTTTTGCGTTGCAGCAGCCCTGATGCATCGTGCCAGAACAGGGGAGGGACAGTTTATCGATATCTCTCAATGGGAAGTGGCGAACTGTGTTTTAGGCGATGCTTTTATGGACTACTTCATGAACCAGAGGAGCCCCACCCGTGTGGGCAACCGCGATAACTTTATGGCACCTCATAACTGCTACCGCTGCCAGGGCGATGATAAATGGGTCAGTATCGCCATCGCCACCGATGAGGAATGGCAAGCCTTCTGCCAAGCTGTAGGCAAGCCCGAGTGGATCAGCGACCACAGGTTCGCCGATGCCAAAACCAGATGGCAAAACCAAAGCGAGCTTGATATTCTTATCTCACAATGGACCATTGCCCATACCCACTATGAAGTAACAGAGATACTTCAGAGAGTAGGGGTGGCTGCCTTTCCCAGCATGAGCCGAGAGGAACTTGCCCATGATCCTCACCTCATTGAGCGAGGCGCTTTCGTGGAAGTCGAGCATCCCGAAGCTGGAAGGCAAACCTTCCTGGCACCACCGTGGAAGCTATCTGCCACTCCGGCCGAGATTACCAGGCATTCCCCCCTGCTGGGTGAGGACAACGAATATGTCTTTTGTGAACTCCTCGGCATGTCTGTGGAGGAATTCGCCACCCTGGTAGGCGACGGCATCATTTACTAAATAGTGCCTCATGTCTAGTTGCTCGATAACAAATGGCGAAAGGAACCGCTTGGCTCTGTGCTCTCGGTAAGTCGCTATGCTATAATACCAACGGGAGGGATTATGAGCATCCAGAAAGTGAAGAATCGCATCTACGTGGAGACAGAGCTCATGGGAGCGAATGTTGGCTGGGTGGATACGGAACAAGGGCTGGTATTAATAGACACCCCCTATCTGCCCCAAGATATCCAGCAGTGGAAAGAGGCCATAGCCAAACTGAGCAACAGCGAAATCGCCTATGTCATCGATACTCACCATCATTTCGATCATTGTCTGGGCAACGCGCTATTCAGCCCGAATGTCGTCGCCCACCAGTCAACCTACGAAGAGATGGTTAAGCCTGACGGTACTATGAGACACTACTTCGTATCCACCAGTGAGGATATAACCGCAGAGGTTAAGAAACAAATCTATGATCTGCCTATAGGCCTGCCCCGATTTACCTTCAGCGACCGCATGTGGCTATATCTAGGCAATGCTGCTATTGAGCTAATTCACATAGGAGGTCATACCAACTCTACTATCTTAATTTATCTCGTCGAGGACAAAGTCCTGTTCACCGGCGATGCCGTTGTGTCAAACATGCATCCCTACAAGGGGCAAGCTAACTTTCGGCATTGGATAGAAGGTTTAGATAGGATCCAGGAGATGGACATTGATGTAATTGTCCCTGGACATGGTGAAATCTGCCACAAGGCTGATGCAAAAGGAATGCTAGATTACTTTAACCAGATGTGGGACCGAGTACTAGCATTGCGGCGGGAGGGATACGCCAAAGACAAGGTGGTTGAGCGCGCCCACGACCTCATCAATTTCTACCCCATCGAGCCAGGAACGGAAGCGGAAGCAAGCATGAGATTCGACGAGGGCACCGCCAGGCTGTATGATGAGATGGAAGCCCAGCTAGGCTGACCCCTTAAATATGAGGTGTGATATGAGTGATGTTCTAGACGAAGCACAGGCACTGGTACAATGCAAGACATGCCCCTGGTATAAGAGTTGCGTTTTGCCGCTACGGGTCACAGAGGAGGACCTTAAAAGGCAGTTGGAATCTTCCATGCCTGGAGCCATTATTCCAGGAGCAGACCAATTTGGGATGCCACAGTTTTTGGCCAGCTTGGCATCAGCGGCGCAGAACTCCCTCCTTGAAGGTTGCCCCATTTTCATTCAAAGGCTTCGCACAAATCCGAAGCTCGCCGAAAGGATAAAGAAGATGATGCAGGATTGGGCGACTGAAAACGAGGGGGAAGCCAGCTAGGAAACCAAGGAACGGCCGTTCGTGGTAGCTCCTATACTCCTATACCATTCGCGGCGAGCCCCTATACCGTTCGTGGTGGCCCCTATACCGTTCGTGGTGGCCCCTATACCGTTCGTGGTGAGCATGTCGAACCATGAACGGAAATAAGTCCTCCCTCCCCTGGAGCGCACTACTCAATCCTCCCTCCCTTGAGGGAGGGAGTTAGAGGGAAGGTGAAGCGTCTCACCCTAACCCTCTCTCTTCAAGGGAGATGGAATTAAAAGAAAGTGGTACGTCGCATTGCCTCTCTGAGGCGACGAAATAAATGTAGTTGCCCGTCCTTCGTTGAAGGATTGGGCCACTTTAGCCTGATGAATCAGGCAACTACAGGAATTGCGAGCAAATGCCAACACCGTTCGTGGTGAGCATGTCGAACCATGAACCGGCCCTTATACACGCCTGTCCTTAGTGTACCGAAGGGCTTAAGGCAAACCCAGTGAATCTAATTTCTTATCTCCTTTCTCTGTTTTGTGTGAACTCCAAGAGCATTTTCCTCCAAAACCCTTGACAATGATTTATAATTATTGTATAATTTAATTACAAATATTACATAAGTGTAAAACGGTGTAGCCAGGAGGCGGCCATGAATGGCTTTGAGCGCAGGAAAGGGAAAAAGAAGGAGAGCATCCGCCGGGCGTCAATGGAACTCTTCAAAACTTTTGGCTTCAGAAAGGTAAGCATAAATGATATTGCCAGCAAAGCTGGAGTCTCTCCGGCAACCATCTACAACCACTTCGGCAGTAAGGAAGAACTGGTACGCGATGTCATCAAGGGGCTACTTCAAGAGGTAGCGGAGAAATATTGGGCAATCATGGATAGCGAAAGGCCTTTCCTGGAGAAACTGGAGCTTATCATTTTCGACAAGACGGAGCTATCCCGCCAGTATGAGGGAGAACTGATACAAGCAGTTGCCTCAAATGACCCGGAGCTCAGGGAGTTTGTCGAGTCGATATCCCAGAAGGCCCTCAAACGGATGGCCGGATTCTTCCGCGAGGGCAAGAGGTTGGGATACATCAATCCAAGAGTATCGGACGAGGCGGCCTTGCTCTACTTCGACATCCTCCGTAAAGGCTTTCTTTCTCATCCCGAGCTGTTTGCATCACCGGAGCACAACGCGAAGCTGGTCCGAGATTTGGCCTCGCTTTACCTGTACGGGCTGATGGGAAAAAGGGATTAGGGTCTGTTAATATAAGATGACACCAGAAAGGAGCTAAAATGTCCCGTGACGCGATTGTTGCCAGAAACCTGACCTACCGGTACGGCAGTCTGGTGGCCGTGGACCACATTACCTTCAGTGTGGCTGAGGGCGAGATCTTTGGGTTTCTTGGCCCCAATGGGGCAGGCAAGTCGACCACAGTGAACATGCTGACCGGTCAGCTCAAGCCCAAGAGCGGACACGCGTTGCTCCTGGGCCTGGATGCCGTGCGCAATACCAAGGAGGTACAGGGCAAGATCGGCGTGTGCTTTGAGGAGTCCAACCTCTACGAGCAGATGAGCGCAGTGGAAAACCTGCAACTGTTCGCCCGGCTGTTTGGCGTTCGTTCGTTCAACCCCTACCCCCTGCTCAGAAGGGTTAGCCTCGCCGGCCGCGAGAAAGACCGGGTTGAGACCTATTCAAAAGGGATGAAGCAACGCCTCATGGTGGCCCGGGCCCTGGTCAACCGGCCCAAGATTCTGTTCCTCGACGAGCCGACTGCCGGACTCGACCCCACCTCTGCAAAGTCCATTCGCAACCTCATCCTCACGGTACGCCAGCAGGGGACCACAGTCCTCCTCACCACCCACGATATGATGGAAGCGGACGAGCTCTCCGACCGGGTAGCCTTCATCGACCACGGCAAGATCGTCGCTCTGGACACGCCACACAACCTCAAACAGCAGTATGGCAAGCGAGCGCTCAGGGTTGAAGTCTCCAATCAGACGGGTGGCCTTGAGAACCGCGAGGTCGCTCTCGACACTGCCGATACGCCCAACGCTATCCACGAGCTCTTTTCCAAAGAGGACGTAGTAACGGTCCATAGCGAGGAGGCCACTCTGGGAGACATCTTCATCAATCTCACCGGACGGGGGCTCCTCGCACCGAACACAATCAGAAGAAAGCACGCCAAACGGAGGCCTGGACGTTGAGTGTGCGCATTGTCACCGCTTTGGTGGCAAAGGACCTCTCCCTGTTCTTCAGGAACAAGTTTTTTGGCCTCATAACCGGTCTTGGCATTGTGGCCTACATCGTCATCTACTTCGTCATGCCAAGCTCGGTCAACGAGACGCTGCAGATCGGATTGTACGCAGAAGTGGTGCCCCCGGCATTCGAGCAGGTGTCGGAAGAGGGGATAGTATTTGAGACGTTTGAATCTGAGGACGCCCTCATTGAGGCGGTGACGGAAGGACAGTATGCCTCCGGGGTCGCCCTGCCGCCGGATATACTGGACCTCCTCGCCTCGGGGGAGAAACCACAGATAAGCATCTATTCCGCGGCGGATACCCCTGAAGAGGTCACTGATGCCGTGGAGGTTATCATACGAGAGCTGGCCTACCTCCAGGCGGGACAGCCGCTTGCGGTTGACATATCGGTGGAGGTCCTTGGCCCCGACATGCTGGGACAGCAGATACCGATACGAGACCGTATGCGCCCCCTCCTCGCCGTTTTCCTGGTGATGTTTGAGATGATTGGCCTGGCCAGCCTGATCACCGACGAGGTGCAACAGGGCACTGGTCGGGCTCTGCTGGTGACCCCCATGACGGTGAAGGACCTGTTTGCGGCAAAGGGGCTGCTTGGGGTTAGCCTCGCTTTCGTGCAGGCGGCCCTGTTCATGGCTGTCGTCGGTGGCATGAGCAGTCAGCCGCTTATAATCCTCACCGCCCTGCTGCTCGGCGCGGTGCTCGTCACTGGATTCGCCTTCCTCATAGCCTCTCTCTCCCGAGACATGATGTCAGCCCTGGGATGGGGCATGGTCATACTCATCATCTTTATCATTCCGGCGTTTGGCATTCTCTTCCCCGGCACCGTTTCCACCTGGACCAAGATCATCCCCTCCTACTACCTCGCCGATACCGTGCATCAGGCTTCGGCCTTCGGCGCCGGCTGGGGCGACGTCTCGCTCAATCTGTTTATACTCGTGGGTTTTGACGTAGCTGTCATATGGGCCGGCATCATTGCACTGGGAAGGAGATTCCGATGAGTCTCAAACGGGTGGGTATTCTGCTGGGCAAGGAGTTCTTTCACGGCTCGAGGAGCTTCATCCTCATCTTTGCCATCGCCGCCCCGCTTCTTATATCGCTGGTAATTTCGCTGGCCTTCGGCACTTTCTTCAGTGAGAAGCCACAGTTGGGCATCATGGATGAAGGCGATTCCGAACTGGTCGCCCTGTCCCAGCAGCTTGACTCGGTCGTCATCAAGGACTATGGGACAGCCTCTGGGTTGAAACAGGCGGTCGAAAACGGCGCTGTAGACATGGGCATAGTGCTTCCTGCGGGGTTCGACGACGCCGTCGTCCAGGGAGAAACGGCCGAAATCACCGCATACGTCTGGGGCGAGAGCTTGGCGAAGAACCGCACCATACTGTCTATCACTCTCGCTGACCTGATAAGGGAGATCGCTGGCCAGGAGGTGCCCGTTGAGATAGAGACCGTCGCTTTGGGCGATGAGGTGAGTGTTCCCTGGAGTGACCGGCTGCTGCCGTTCATTGTGCTCATCGCCGTGCTCATAGGAGGAATCTTCCTACCGGCCACCTCGATCATAGCCGAGAAGCAGAACCGGACACTGCAGGCAGTGGTCGTTACCCCGACGACGGTGGCGGACGTCTTCGTGGCCAAGGCTCTCCTGGGGATTATACTCAGCCTCTGCATGGGCATCCTGATGCTGGTCATCAATCAGGCCTTCGGCGCCCAACCGCTGCTGCTTGTCATGGTGCTGGTGCTGGGCTCGATCATGGCCGCCGAGACCGGCCTGGTGCTCGCTTCCGTGCTAAAGGACACCAGCAGTCTGTTCGCCGTGATGAAGTTCTTCGGCATCTTTTTCTACGCCCCTGTCATCATCTACCTCTTCCCTCAGATCCCTCAGTGGATAGGGCGCATCTTCCCTACCTACTACATCGTCCAGCCGATCATTGACATCAGCCAGCGGGGTGGCGGCTGGCCTGAAATCGCCACCAACGTCCTCCTCCTTGTAGGGCTGGACATCGTACTTGTCGGCGTGGTGATGTTCTTCGCCAGAAAGGCCATGCAACATTAACCGCCAACAACCGACCTTGGTGAGCCCCCATACCGTTCGTGGTAAGCCTGGGCCGAAGTGTCGGCCGACCTGTCGTCCTCGAACCATAAACGGCCCAAGGTTGTTCTCCACGTCCCAAACCGCCGCGTACCGACGCCGCCACGCTACATACATTCCTAGACTCTACCCTTAACTGACTGAGGTTGACAAAAAGGGGTAAATTGTTGTTCAATATATGCTGCAATGGTCGCCAAACTACTTTTTATTCTATTTGTGGGCATTGCTATCACAGCGGGGGCAATAGTGTGTTACAATGCCATCGGCGAACTGCCGCTCCGACATGACCTCTTAGGACAGATTGTTGTAGGCTGCTTGCGAGCGGCGGACATCGCAATCGCTGGTGCCATTGTCATCCTGCTAATGAGGCGGGCCTACCGCTAGGTCCGAGCCATCCCTTGAGTCCATGCCGACGCGGTGACCCGTTGGTCACTTGCCGAATCCATGCCGCCATACTCCCCTTCATGGATACCCGCCACCATAGAGCAATGGCATACAACCTCGCGCTGGGCAAAGAAAAGAGGCTGAACATCTCTGCTCAGCCCCATTACGCTTCATTTGGTAGCGGGAGTTGGATTCGAACCAACGACCTCCGGGTTATGAGTGCTGCGGAGGACCTGCCAAGGGGTGCCGCCAGATACGGTTTAGCACATCTGTTCAGTAATCTAAGACACTGTTTTGTATCTGGCGTGCTGTCCTGTGCCAGGGGATGCTAATCAGTTGGTTAGCAAAATGTTAGCAAAATCCCAGCGAAGATCAGCACTGCTTCAACCACTCCCTCCACCCAACAGACCACACCGGTCACCTGCCAAAACGTGGCATTTATGAGTGCTCTTTTCTATGGTAAAAAATTATAGACCATGTAAATTTTTTAAAATTTCTACTATGTCTTTGCAGAAAATCGCATTTTTCAAAGCTAAAAAAGTGGGCCCTCCCTCCCCCCTGTTTAGCTATAATTTCGAAGCAAATTTGCCATTATAATCGGGTAAACCATATGTGGTAAACGATATGACAAACGATGTAGTAAACGGTATGGTAAACCACACTGCACAATATTGTCTTTGGTTTAGTGCTAGGTGATACGATAAACGGAATGATAAAACGCCTCGCCTGTGACGCCTCTCTATTTTGTTTATAGTTCAACAGGAGTATCAGCCTCCCCAAGCAACCATGAGGCAGATACTTTCAAGGTCTTGGACAGCGCAACAACCTCTAGATCAAGCACGGGGCGGCTACCTTGCTCAATCTTGGAAATGGCAGACTGGTCAATTCTCAGCCCCATTAGCTGCAGCCGAGCAGCCAGTTCTAGCTGCGACACGGGAGGTGTAGCTAGCTTCCTTGCCTGACGAACCCTGGGGCCCACCACATTTCGTTGCACGGCAATCAAGATTATAGGTACTATGTGGGACAAGAATATTCTCAATGAGCATATTTTGTGCTAGAATGGATCAATATGTTCCGGCTGAGGTCTCTTTTCTAGCCACCGACGCGAGTGGATCGAGGAGGCTTTAAATGAATTTTAAGTTTGAGAATCTGGATAACGACGAGTTGATGGAGGCACTTCGCCAACTAGGCCAAGAATGGAAGAGGAGGTCTGGGAGGAGATTAGGTGTGACTCCAGAGTTGGCAGAGGTTTACGCCTGCGAGAAATTATCTCTCACGCGCATGCCCCCAGAGAATAGAGGCTTCGATGCTATCGACCAACATGGTAAGAGGTATCAGATAAAAGGCCGGGCGCCAGACCGAGGAGGCATTGTTAGACCCATGGGTAGAATTGGACAATTTGTAAACTTTGCCTTTGACTACGCCGTCTTAGTAATACTTGGCAGTGATCTGCAGTGTCATGAAATATGGCGTGCCGACGTTGAAAGCATCAAAATTGAACAGGCAAAGGTGCGAAATGAGAGGGTCGGTATCCATGTTTCAACCTTTCGACAAATTGGGGAAAAAATCGATTGTTAGGTATGCGTATCCACTTTAAACCGGCTGACCCAACTAGCAGAACACGTGGTTGACGGGCTGCTTGTCTCCCTTGTTGGGTGACACTATACTTAGCCTGTAGAGGAATTGCGAAGGCGGTGATGACTCATGGGAATCTGTAAGTTCTGCTTTGAAGAAGTAACTGATGGCCTTCCCGTACCGGGTTACAATGAAGCCTCGGGTGTAGTCCACGAGGAATGCCTCGCCAGGGCAGTCCTCAAACTTACACAAGACCCTGAGAAAGAGGGGCTATTGCGGTATCTGATAGGCTACGAGGAGAAACACGCCCCGGATGATTGGTCGAGAGATGTTTCAGGCCAGAGTGCAGATGTGTCTTGGCAATGGACTGATGTGAACATCCCTGCTACAAGAATACGCTCTCTCCTAAATGCTGGGCTTGTATCAATCGTCTTTTCCACCAATTCGTCAACCCACTACTCCTTAGTCGGGAGGGCCACAATCCAAGAAGCCCTTGGAAAGAGGGAGGAGATCCCCGAGATTGCAGCCGAGCATCTTGAGATTCCAGAAGACCTGTTCGATTGCATAACTGGCTATGAAGATGTCAAGGAAGACATGAAATTCACACTTAAGGAAGGTAAAAGAGTTCATTATCTGCTTATCGGGCCACCGGCTACGGCTAAGTCCCTTTTCCTGATGGAATTGGGACGGGTAAAAGGCACCTATTTTGCCACTGGCTCCAGGGTGACGGCAGCCGGGCTCACCGATGCCTTCTTCACATATCAGCCGAAGGTGCTGGCCCTTGATGAGATAGATAAGTTACATATGGATGTCACCGCGGTGCTGCTATCAGTTATGGAAACCGGGGATGTGCTCGAGGCAAAATACAGACGGCACAGGGGATTAAAACTCGACCTCACGGTCTTTGCCGCAGCCAACAGGGACATGAGCATACCCCCGGAGCTTAAATCCCGGTTCAGCGGTGGGGTGCTATACTTCAAGCCCTATTCCAGGGAGGAGTTCCTGAATATCTGCCAGGCTTATCTATCAAGGTATGAGGGGGTTCCGAGCGATGTAGCCTCTCTAATCGCCGAAGAAACGTGGTGTATACTTGACAGGGATGTTAGGACGGCAAGGGGCGTGGCCAGACGGTTGAAAGAGCATACGCATGAAGAAGTACTCAGGGTTGTTGCATTCCTGAGGAAATATTCCAAGGAAGTCTAAAACAGCGGCGTCTCCTAACTGTGTCTGGCTACAGGAGACATGCTATTACAATTGCTTGATGCTTGAAGGGGGGAGGGTACTATTGATGGAGCTATATGTAACAGACATACCGGATGGCGTTTTCCAGCGGTTGAGCAACAGGGCACAAAAGACAGGGCGATCCATTAACGACGAGATTATCAAGGTTTTACGAATAGACGTGGAACGTCCGGACCGTCGATTCCAGCCTGTAAGCTTTGACGATAATACGCAGAGGGCGCTTTCTCTAGCACAGGACGAAGCAAGACGACTGAATCATAATTATGTAGGCACCGAGCACATCCTTCTTGGTTTGGTAGCCATGAAAAGCGCAACTATAGCCAAAGTTCTGGCGCAGACTGCTGTCGCTACAGACCCATTCCCAGCCATCCGCAGCGCTGTGGAATTCATAATTGGCCGTGGGGCAGAGCCTTCAGGTGACGAACTCCAATTCACGCGCCGCGCTAAAAAGGTCATTCAGTCGGCCCAGGATGAAGCTCGATGGTTGGGGGACGGCGAAGTCAGTTCGTGGCATCTGCTTGCGGGCATCTGCCGTGAGGGCGGAAGCGCAGCTTGCAGCGTGCTTGAAAGCTTTGGGATCACCTTCAAACAAGTCTACGCCAGCCGATGAAGGACTGCCGCTCTACTCCAGAGAGTTCTGTATTTCCACTTTTCCCGCGGATTTCATGACCAACAAGGATATGAGTTGCGACCTGCGGTTTACCATAACGTTTGCTATACCGTATACCCTATCGTTTACCATATATGGTTTACCTATTTTATAACAGCATATTTTCTCCAAAATCATAGCTACAACAGGGGGGAGGGGGCCCCCTCTAGATAGATATAAAAAAGGCAATAATTATATATCACATGCAACGTCAAGAATTGATAATTTTACGGATATGCAAGCTGCGTCGATAACTAATAACGGAGATGGTTAATATCATAGTATGCCGTCACACATTCCGAATTGTTCAATTCGCAAACGGTTGCTGGATAGGTCAACTTTTAACGATAGATCTAGTCAACTCTAAGGTACAATCTATAGAGCTTAAGAAATGCTATATAGAAGTGAGTCGTGGCAGTACTGAGTAGGTAACAACTAGTTGGCTACATGCTTTATAGGTGGACCAAGATGAATGCTGGCTTCTTTGTTGAAATGTATCCAGTGATAGCTTCTGGGTCGCATACCGAAGGGAAGACGATTATTGAGAAGCAAGCCCTCCACGGCTTATCTGGTTTGGAACCTGAGCCAAGCCTTCTTGTCCAGAGGTGGATTAAGCTCCTATTTGACAAAGCAAAGCAACCTCCACCAAACGAGGCAGGAATCCTTATCGGGAGCCCTCTATTCCTTTGGAGAGATCGTGAAGTTGAAGGGCTTATCATCACAGACAAACATAATCCTTTTCTCAATAGGCCTTTTTTACCCATAAACATAAAATCCCCCTTGCCCCCTTTACAAAAGGGGGGAACATGTGTGTAATGACGAGTTCCTAGTTTTCTATTGAAAAACAACATAATTCCTCTCTTGAAGGGCTTATCATCACAGACAAACATAATCCTTTTCTCAATAGGCCTTTTTTACCTGTAAATACAAAATCCCCCTAGCCCCCTTTACAAAAGGGGGGATAGACGTAGGTAATGACGAGCTCTTAGCCCCCTTTACAAAAGGGGGAACATGTAGGTAATGACGAGCTCTTCACCCCCTTTACAAAAGGGGGGATAGACGTAGGTAATGGCGAGCTCTTCACCCCCTTTACAAAAGGGGGGATAGACGTAGGTAATGACGAGCTCTTCACCCCCTTTACAAAAGGGGGGATAGACGTACGTAGTGATGAGCTATTACCCCCCTACAAAGGGGGAACATGTGGGTAATGGCGAGCTCTTCACCCCCTTTACAAAAGGGGGGATAGACGTAGGTAATGGCGAGCTCTTAGCCCCCTTTACAAAAGGGGGATTCAGGGGGATTGTAAATTCTCAAATAGCTGCCTATCTGAAAACCTTAAAACTCTTAATCTCTGCTCTTTCATACAAGCATCCCTGATATTATCTTGCTTATTATCAAATATCGTAATCCCCCTAGCCCCCTTTACAAAAGGGGGGATAGACGTAGGTAATGACGAGCTCTTAGCCCCCTTTACAAAATGGGGGGTAAACGTGTCCTCACCGCACGCCCCACTGGCACAAAATATTAACAGGATCTTAAGACGCGTTTTATGAATATTTAATCTCTATGTACGACAATGAGAATAGAGGGATAAGAAAATGCTGTGGGGAACGGAACATATCATATTTTGCGAGGTGATGCACTGGGGGTTAGGATTCTTTATCGGATTATCGACGTACCTGTTGACTCTGAGTGTGGTCAGCACCAGCGGTATAAAGGCCCATTTTCACCTGGGCAATTTCTCCACCTTCCTCCTGTGTATGGTGCCTGCGCTATGCATGTCGGTTATCACCCATGTCTTGGAGGATTACTGCATCGGGTTGTTCTAAACCGTTTCCTCTCGTCACTTCCCCACTAAGACTCATAGATGCCTAAGAGCGAAGCAGAACCCACCGTGAATGAGGGCGGTGGGTTTTGCTTTTTGTGGGAAGCATTTCAACCTGCAATAGCTCCACTTATCTTCGATTCACCATATTTTTAATAAAACTTTAACCCCGTTTTTATGGCCAATTAATCTCAGCATACTAAGATAGAAGTATAAGTAGTTTGAGGTTTGGAGGTATGAGAACGATGAATAACAGGAATTATTTGAAGATGCTCGGTTATACACTGGTTGCCGGGATTATCTGTGGGGTTGTCGGTGTACTTGTTGACACTGACCATGTTATATGGTACTTGTTCCAGGACCAGTTTTCCGATGGACGATTCCTCCATACCCCTCTTCTCTATGGTGCTTGCATCGTGCTTGTCGCTTATACCGCATGTATCGCCGTTCTGTTTATTAAGATGGTTGCTAACAGGTCAAGACGGAGGAAGCTATCCCGCCGTGTTCGTGTCATCAATTCACCCGCCCGGAAGCGAGCCTACAGCCATGCAGTAGTTGCCTGATGCGAAATAAAGCCACCACAGCGCCTTGAGAACAAGCAAGTAGGGGCGGGTTTCAAACCCGCCCCTACTGTTGGTTTCACCTGGCGTGCGGAGGGGTCTCCCCACACCGAGATTCTTCGCCTCCTCTTCGCTGTGCTCAGAGCTTCGGCTCAGAATGACAGAATAGGCGGGCGGCAACATATCCTCCCTCCCCTGGAGGGAGTTAGAGGGAGGGGGAAATTGCACCCTC
>Ga0315532_1001064_pt1 | contig 21386 bp, 25 predicted proteins | sample SalMarWE160370MG_FD_203082 | JGI IMG/M metagenome (GOLD analysis project Ga0315532, IMG submission 203082) | Salt marsh sediment microbial communities from the Plum Island Ecosystem LTER, Massachusetts, United States - Salt Marsh Sediment WE1603-70 ...
TGTCTATGGTGGCGGCATATGGAGTACTTGTACTAATAAAGAAGCTCAGAGTAAATTCATCCTTATCAATTGGACTAATAACCCTGCTTCTAGTCATGTACCTGTTAGTGGGATTTAACGTCAATCTGGGACTTTCTTCTCCTCTACTGCCAAGAATAACGCCATCCGAACCCATTATTTCATCTACCACGCTATTGTGGGCTCTTTTCCCTCCACTGATTATATGCCTAATTGCCCTCGCAAATTGTTTCGTTAAGTCACATCGTATCCCTAAACCTATATGGAATAGTACGAGCAAAGGAACGATAATTAAAAAATTAGGCTACGCCCTAATTTTCTTCGCAATTATAGCTTCGCTTCTTTTTACTCCTTTTCTGAGTTTGACCCAGTCTATGTATCAAAACAATTTTGATGTTGATAAATACCAAGCAAGTTCCGACTCTCTTTTTTCGAAAGCAGAATATGACCTGAGTTTAATAGATTATTTCAACACTCACATTCACGATAACTTAACAATTGTTGGATACTGGCTAAACGGTCTTAGTTATTTTACTGGTCACCGCACTTTTGATACCATAGAGGCTTTAGGTATAGCGGATGTATACGACATAGCTACCAGTCCAAACGCCACTCATATGCTCAAATTGCTGACCGACAGAGGAATTGGTTATGTTGTATTACCTCTTCCAAATAGTCCATATTACACGCAATTTGTTAGCTTTTCTAATACATGCCACTTTTTTAATCTTGTTTTAAATTCTAACTATGCTACGTTTCTGGGCAACTTTGATTTCTCAGCACTATATAAGCTAAATTATTCAGCTGATAGCTTCTATGGAATGGTTGATACTCGAGTAGTTTCATCAAATAAATCAGATGCGATTGTATCTCCAACGTTCTTAGGTGATAATTATGCCACGCAGCAAACTTTTTACATAGGGGCTGCCCAAGAAATGTGGATTAAATTAACCTTTGATGTATCTGGACTAGGTGATTTCGATGAATACACAGGAATAGTTGAAGCCTTGGTAACTCAGCAGTATGACAATATTACGAATGTAATTCGTCTAAGCGACACATTTAAAGGCACAAATAACAACCTGCAGGAAATTTACGTTGGACCCCTTGAAGGAACTTCAATTTCAGAAGTCACATATATAATAGGCAGTGTTGAAGTTAGTTTACAGAGTTCTAGTGGAAAAGAGCTTTCGATTTTATTATTTTCGAATTCTTCAGGGGCTATTGTTGAAGCTGAACAAAATTCTTGGTCCATGTCTTCATCGTCACAAAAACTGACTGAACACATAACAACTGGCTTATCCTTTTCCCTTTCAGAAGATATTCTTTCATTCTTTAAAGCTTCTTTAAATGGAGATGCTGAGATTAGCTTAGTTGCCGATAATGAACTTAAAATTGACAACCAAAGTTCTTTAAAAGCGCAAGTTGAAATCACGGAAAACGGGGAAGGCTATATTTATCATGATTTTAGCTCTCATAACAATTGGAAGCGGTTCCAATTTTTGTTTTTTAATTGGTATGGAGCAAACTCAAACGAACGAATGGAAATTATGATAAGGTCTTCGAACAACAGTTATTGGCTTATTACTTTCACCGATGATTTTTCTGGAATGAAACGCTTTTTGATTCCTTTATCTACTTTTCACCCCTATCAAGGTGAACCTACATGGGACCACGTCGACGCCATAATTTTTCGTTTTCTCCTTACGAGACCCTATTCAGTAACTTGGCACATCTACCAGCTAGTATTGATATGACATTCTCTCCCAAAAATTTTGCCTATACCACTAATTTCTCGAGCTCTATTAATCATGGTCTAACATTGAGTATGTCAGTTTTGCGTTGTACAATTCATATTTTTATGTTTCCGAGTTTGAGGATAATCAAATATTAAAGTAACCTTGCACAATGCAATAAGAATGGGTGAATAGCTTGGGTAAGCATGCTCTTGTCACGGGAATAACTGGTCAAGATGGCGCGTATTTATCAGATTTTCTATTGAAAAAGGGTTATGAAGTGTTTGGTACTTACAGGAGAATATCTACACCAAATTTTTGGCGTCTACAATATTTAGGTGTCTTTGACAAAGTAAATTTAGTATCGGCAGACCTTGTTGATGCTGGTTCAATGGTGGAAGCCGTCAAGTTAGCTGAGCCAGATGAAATCTACCATTTAGCAGCGCAGAGTTTTGTAGGCGCCTCTTTTGAACAACCGATTAGCACAGGCGAAGTAACGGGTTTAGGAGTTACCCGGATTCTGGAGGCAATTAGACAAATTAATCCAACCGCGAAATTCTACCAAGCATCAACAAGCGAATTGTTCGGCAATGGACACTCAGGTAGCCTAACCGAGAATTCGCCTTTCCATCCAGCAAGCCCTTACTCAGCCGCAAAACTGTATGGATATTGGTTGACTAAGATCTATCGAGAAGGATACAAATTTTTTGCATGTAACGGCATTCTGTTTAATCATGAAAGCCCGCTTAGAGGACTAGAATTTGTTACCAGAAAAATATCGAACACTGCAGCAAAAGTCGCTTTAGGTATGGAGAAAGAACTCCTCCTTGGTAACTTGGATGCGAAAAGAGACTGGGGATATGCCCCCGACTACGTCAACTCCATGTGGCTAATGCTGCAACAGAAAGAACCCGATGATTATGTCGTAGCAACTAACGAAGCTCACTCTGTGAGAGAATTTGCAGAAAAAGCCTTTGACGTTTGCGGCTTAGATTGGCAAAAATATGTCGAAGTAGACAAGAGATTTCTAAGACCAGTGGATGTTAATCTACTGTGCGGTGATTACTCAAAAGCAAAAGAAAAGCTTGCCTGGAAACCGAAGATTAAATTTGACCAACTTGTGGAAATAATGGTAAAAGAAGACCTGAATAGATGGGAACGATGGCAAAAAGGAGAAAAGTTCCCATGGGACGCTCCCAACTATCCAGACGAAGACAAAATCATATCACGATACCAACGAATAGACAGGTGAGCAAATCGGAAAAGATACAATCTGCCGACGGAACGACCATAGCCATCATTGCCCGGGCAATTTTTGGAAAAAAAAGAGGGAACTTCTTTTCCCAAGAAGACTTCCCTCTACAGTTGGGGATCAGCCACTACAAAAAAGGAGACAAAATCAGACCACACCGCCATATCGACAAAGAGTTAGTAATCGACAAAATTCAGGAAATCGTGCACTTTGAAAGCGGAAGAGCCATTGTAAACTTGTACGACCTAAAAGGAACAAAATTCAAGTCAATTGAACTATCGATGGGCGATACCATATTTTTTGTTGAGGGCGGCCACGGTTTCACAATGCTTGAAGACACCCAACTCATAGAGGTAAAACAAGGTCCATATTTAGGAAAAGACAAAGACAAGGCGATGATAGAGTGAAAAAAAACGAGAGTTTTGAATATCTCGCAAAATATTATGATTTAATATACAACGACAAAGACTATGAAAAAGAAGTCACTTTTCTCGAAGACATTTTTGAACATACACATAAACCGAAAAAAATTCTCGAAATCGGTTGCGGAACCGGCAACTACACAAAAATACTTCTGGAAAAAGGATACGACATGACAGCAATAGACATTTCAGAAAGCATGCTCAAAACAGCAAAAGAGAAGTGCACTTGTAAATTTATTAAGGGAAACATAAGCGATGTTTCTATAAACGATAAATTCGATGCTTGCATCGCAATGTTTGCTGTCATGGGCTACATCGCCGAGAATTCAAACATAATCAAAGCGCTAAAAAATATTCACAGGCATTTAAAGGAAAACGGTCTTTTCGTTTTCGACGTTTGGAATGGACTTGCAGTTCTCAGGCTCCTTCCGGAATTGCGAATCAAAGTTGTTGAAAACGATAAAGTAAAGCTTCTGCGGATTGCAGACCCAAAATTGAAATCTTTTGACCACATCTGCGAGGTAAACTACAAATTGCTTATTTTAAATAAATATGATAACAAATTTAGCGAAATCGATGAGAAGCACGTTATGAGATTTTACTTTCCGCAAGAAATAAATTTTTTCTTAGAAGCAACTGGTTTTGAAGTTTTGAAAATATGCCCCTTTTTAGATTTAAAGGGAAAAGTTGACGAGAATATATGGAATATCGCTGTAGTAGCCAAAAAGGTTGCTGATGGAAAGATATGATTCCCGTGTGTGTTCCGTTACTTGGAGAAAAAGAACTGGAATACGTTGTAGATTGCATTAAAACGAATTGGATTTCCTCAAAAGGCAAGTATGTGAAGGAATTCGAGAACAAGTTTGCTGAGTACTGCAACTGCAAATACGGCATCACCACAACGAGCGGAACCACCGCCATTCATTTAGCTTTGGCATCAATTGGCATTAAGAAAGGCGACGAGGTTATAGTCCCATCCTTTACAATGATTGGTTCCGTTTTTCCCATAATCTACTGCGGTGCAAAACCAGTATTTGTGGACGCTGAATCCGAAACCTGGAACATAAACACAGACCAAATTGAAGAGAAAATAAACGAACGAACAAAAGCAATAATACCCGTTCATATCTATGGCCACCCCTGCAACATGGACAAGATAGTGAAATTGGCCGAAGAATATAGCCTATATGTCATAGAGGACGCTGCGGAGGCGCATGGAGCAGAATATGCTGGCAAGAAAACGGGTGGGCTTGGGGACATCGGATGCTTCAGCTTTTATGCAAACAAAATAATAACCTGCGGTGAGGGGGGAATGGTTGTAACGAATGACCAAAAAATCGCGGAAACGGCAAGGTCGCTTAGAGATTTATCCTTTCCAAAGGGAGCCAGAGTTTATGTGCACTCTCAAGTGGGTTATAACTACCGAATGACAAACATGCAAGCCGCCATTGGATTGGCTCAACTGGAAAGAATAGATGAGTTCGTTGAAATGAGAAGGAAAAACGCCAAGTTATACAACGTTCTGCTATCCGACTTAAAGGGTATACGGTTGCCACCTGAGAAAGAATGGGCTAAGAACGTCTTCTGGATGTATTCTATTTTGGTTGAGCCTGAATTTGGGGCATCTCGAGACGAGTTGATTGAGATGTTAGCGAATAAGCAGATAGAAACAAGGCCTTTTTTCGTTCCCATGGATCAGCAGCCAGTATTTCAGGACAGAGGTTTTTTCAAAGGCGACACTTTTCCCATTGCTGCAGAATTATCGCGAAAAGGCTTGCACCTGCCGTCGAGTTCAGGACTTGAGGAGCGTGAGATAAACTACATTTGCAATACAATTAAGGAGATAAGCCAGTAACATCAATTATCGCTGACTTTTAATCTAACAATGTCCTCCACGGACTCTTTTGGGCTTTTAAGCTTCTCCATTTCCAAGAAGTCTAATGCTTTACTTGTGTCAACCTTGATCAAATTTTTGTCATTTTCGTTAAACACACTCGGTTGACCCGTATCTACCACATTTATTTCAGGATCTATTTCACCTTGAGAATATTTGACTATGGCCTCTCTAACTATTTCAGCTAACTCGATTATCGTTACAGGTTCTGGGTAATACACATTGAATATATGTGCTAAGCTGTTTCCATCTTTCTTAACTTTGTCTTCCATAATTTTTCGCGCGAAGTTTTCATAGGCTTTACAAAGATCCAAAATGTCCACATACAACATCGATCTGAACGCGCGCGCTTGCAGATATACTACTGGAAACTTGCAAACTTTTTTCGTCTCAAAAACGCAACTTGCTGTCTAACGAATTTTCCCATCTTCATAAACAAACCCTCCTGAGTAGTAACTGAATAAATTCGTTATTTGTGCATTAACTATTTCGCTGTTGACGATTTCAATTATTCGAAATCCTGAAGGCGGGAATGGTTCATTACCTACCCAATGCGTGTCGTTGCATCCGCTAACAGTGGCATAATAGGTTGTCACGCCTCTTTTTGTAACGTCGGACCTATGCGCGTGTCCTGCAAAAGTTGCAATAACCCCATAATTGGAAAACATCCCTATAATATTTCTAGCAACAGAGATGTTCGACCAAAACATGACTCTTCCTGAGAAGTAAAGTGGATGATGGCAACATGCGACTAAATGTTTACCTTGGTTGCGTTGCAAATCGATTTCTAACCAATCACACTGATTGTCCGAAATGTTGCCTTTTGAAGAATATGGAAAAATTCCACTGTCCAAATTAATAAAATGGTAATTTCCATAGTTAAAAGTAAATGGGTACTCATTTTCGAACTGTGTATTTTTTTGGCCCATGTACAGAACTGCGCTATTTAATTCTTCAAGTGATTCTTTTTCGTGGTTGCCATTAGAAAAAAATATGGGGACATCAAAATTAATGGATTTTAGGATTGCGTAAAAACGTTGGTAGTTCGCTTCAGAAGATGCCATGTCCCCCGTCATTAGTATGAATTCTGGATTAGCATTTTTCAAAAGTTGTAGGGTGACGTTTAGTTGGTCTTCAAATGCGCTGTTCGGCGGGTCGTAATGTAAATCAGTCCAATGAATGAAAGTGAAATTTCCCGTGTAGTGGTACACGCTAACTATTTTGAAATTCAAGGATTCTTGTGAGCCATATACCAGCTTTAGGATATGCTTACCCTCATGTAAGGGCGGCAAGTTTACGGTAATTTCGTATAACTGTGTGGATTCATCGTATGCTACAGATTTTGCTGTAAGATTATTTTCGCCAAGCTTAACAATGAAGTCGTTAACTTTCACAAAGGGGTTTGCTGTAACATTAATAAACTGCGCAGAGAAGTTCAAAAGAGTGGGCAAATCTTCGTATTCGAGAAGGAACGGTTGACTGCATATTATTGAGCGAATTTGAGGTTTAACTAAGAAGTTATCAGTCCAGGCAGAAGCACCATTTACCGTACCTGCATTGTTCGCCAAAATCATAGTAAATCTGAGCCGAGCCTTCGTGTAATTATAATAATCAGGTATATGCCAATTATATTGGTATCTTGTCCAGTCTGTAGTTTCGGTTATAAACGTGCTATATTCGATTATGTTTTCTGCTGTTTCATTTTTTGCCAGTAACTCTAAATAATATCCTGGTGCTGTTTCAGGTAAAGGAAACGACGTTTTGGCGGAGAAACTCGCATTATAGTAGCCGCCAGATGTTATACCGAAATATTCTGAGTAGGCATTTACGATCGATGTGTTACTCCACATGTAATAACTATAGTTGCCTTCACAGAAGCCAGAGTCAACTCGGTAAATCTTTGTCACGGCATCGTTTTGGTATGTCCAGCCCACTGCAAAGTCAGCGGAACCCTCCTCAAAGCTACCATTAGGCACCAAATTCTGTTTAGCAGACATGTTTTGTTGCCCTGCTATGTTCCCATAGGAGATGGTTTGATCCAAAAACATATACGCTAACGCGACAACCAAAATTAAAAGCAGTAGTACCGAAAGATATTTACCCGCCTTCACGCAAAAATTATTTGTGGGTCATTAACATTTAGCGTTTTCGGTACTAGCTTTCTAGATCCCAGTTCTATTCCCTTCTGTTGACAGCATACGTTTGCCGCATTGGCTGGTAGTATGATGTTGTTGGCGGGCATGTTGAGGAAAATGAGAGCTTGAAGGAAGCAATGAAAAGAAAGGTCAGGAAAAAACTGGTTTGGACATAAAGGTTGGCGACATAATAACTGGCAGAATCGAGGAGACTTTTGACAGAATAAAGGTGATGGTGACTTTTGCAGTGAGTTCTGCTGAGCGCGCTATTCGCCTCAACTCTGAGAATGAAGCGTTCGGCTGGTTTGATGAGGTTTCTTGCGATGCCGTTTACGATTATGCGAAGTACCTGCCAAACAAAGCTTGTTCCAATAAAACTGCCATATAGACCCTGTAAGCTTCAAAACATGTAATGCGGGTTTGCTCATTCAACTGAGCAAGAATTCAAGAGGGAATCTCGTTAAAAGGGAAATGCGAGAAGTAGTCGGTCCAACCGTTTCAGCACCGACGACTACTTCTAAAGAGACTCTCAAAATAGCTGTCTGAATTAGGCTTAGAAAAGTGTCTCTAACAGATGATTACACAAGTTTTAATATTAACTGGTCATTAAAGGACTCAGGGGTCGGTATGAAGGCGCTTGTACTTAGCGGCGGCAAAGGCACTAGATTGCGACCTTTAACTTTCACATGTGCCAAGCAGCTCATTCCAGTGGCCAACAAACCTATCTTGGGTTATGTGCTTGATCAGGTGGCGGCGACTGGCATAACGGAAGTCGGTGTTATCACTGCGCCGGAAACGGGTCAGTACGTTGAGGATTACGTGGGTGACGGCTCGAAATGGGCGGTTGATGTAAGCTATATTTCTCAGGAGCCTCTTGGTTTGGCGCATGCGGTCAAAACCGCGCAGCAGTTTCTAGGTCGGGATTCTTTTGTTATGTGTTTGGGTGACAACGTTACGGGTCAAGGCTTGAAGGCCTTTGTTCAAAAGTTTCAGGAGGAGCGTCTTGACGCTCTTATCATCTTGAAGGAGGTGGATGATCCGTCTAGCTTCGGCATTGCCCAGCTGGACGATGAGGGTAACATTGTTCGGTTGGTGGAGAAGCCTAAGGCGCCGATGGGTAATCTTGCCATAATTGGTACGTATCTTTTCTCCGACAAGGTGCACCGGGCTATAGCGCGTATAAAGCCTTCGTGGCGTGGCGAGCTTGAAATAACCGATGCCATTCAAGAGATGATAAACTTGGGCTTCACGGTGAAAGCTGAAATCCTTAACTCTTGGTGGCTGGACACGGGTAAAAAAGATGACATACTCTCGGCCAACGCTAAAATACTGGACGCGTACATTCAGCGTGACGTCAAAGGCAGCGTGGCAGATAGTACTATTGACGGGCGGGTCAAGGTGGAGGCTGAAGCGAAAATCGTCGGCAGCACCGTCAGAGGTCCTTGCATAATAGGCAAGAACGCGTTAATCGAAAACTCTTTTATTGGGCCTTACACAAGCATCGGCGACAACTCAAAAATCTCCAACTCAAACTTGGAGTACTGTGTTACCTTGGAAAACGTTATCATAAAAGATGTTGAACGCTTAGAAGACAGCCTAATAGGCAAGAACGCCAAAGTAACCAAAAACCAAAAGAACCGAACTATCAAACTTCACGTTGGCGATTACTCGGAAGCGGAAGTTTAGCCTCGCGTCACATGGAGCCGAAAACAGCAATCATTATAAAATGTCCCAAGCAATATGATTGCAGACAAAACAAAACTTGGAAAATAACCATGTTAAAAGGAATAACAATTAAACCTATAAAGCGTTTTTCAGATGAGAGAGGCTTCTTCTCAGAAGTGATGCGGAAAGACTGGCAAGACCTTTTCGGAGAAGACAAGATTTTGCAAGCGAACCTTTCGGTGACGTATCCTGGTGTTATTCGAGCGTGGCATAGACATCTGCGGGGGCAAACCGACTACTTTGTAGCCTTGAAAGGCGCCGTTAAAATATGTGCTTACGATGAAAAAACCGAGGAACTGAACGAGATAGTCTCCGCAGGTCAAGATTTACAAATTGTGCGCATGCCCGGTCATTATTGGCACGGCTTTAAAGCCCTCGGAGATGTGCCGGCGATGCTGCTTTACTTTACTACTAACATGTACGATTATGCCCATCCGGATGAGGAGCGTAGACCTTGGAACGCCTTGACTCTTGTACCTAAGTCTATAAACGGCAAAGCAGACGATTCGCGCGTGGGTAAACCTTGGGATTGGAACCAACCACCTCACAAGTGAAACGTATGAGGATTCTCGTAACTGGCGGCTTAGGCTTCATTGGAAGCAACTTCTGCCGGTACATGCTTAAACGGCACCCTGATTGTGACCTGATAAACGTAGATAAAATAGGTATAGGTGCTAATCCCTCAAACTTGCACGATATGGAGAACGACAAGCGATATTCCTTCATAAAAGGCGACATCTGCAACCCTCAACTTCTACATAAAATAATCCGCGATGTGGATGCCGTCGTGAACATCGCAGCGGAAACCCATGTGGACCGAAGTATAGTTGATCCCTACCTGTTCCTTCAAAACAACACGGTGGGTACTTTCACGATTTTGGAGGCTTTAAGAAAATACAACAAAAAGGCTAGGTTGGTTCATGTGTCAACCGACGAAGTCTATGGGCAAGTGCTCGTTGGCTCGTTCACAGAAAACACCCCTGCTAACCCGTCGAACCCTTATTCAGCCTCAAAAGCCGCAGCTGACATGTTTGTGTTAGCATACTACAAAACCTACGGCTTGAACGCTTCTATCACAAGATGTGCAAACAACTTCGGGCCCTATCAGCTTCCGGAAAAGCTCATTCCTAAAACGATTATCCGCGTGTTAAGGAACCTGCATGTACCTATATATGGCTCAGGAACAAACATCCGTGACTGGATCTACGTGGAAGATCATTGCGAAGCCATAGATGCGGTTCTGAGGGAGGGCGAAGCCGGTGAAGTGTATAATGTGTCCGCTGGAAATGAAATTCCTAATATTGAAATCGCCAAAAGAATTTTGGCTTTGCTGGATAAACCAGAGACTCTGATTACTTTTGTGGAAGATCGTCCTGGTCACGATGTAAGATATAGTTTGGATTCAACGAAAACGCGATCTAAGCTACGATGGCAACCCAAGTTTTCTTTCAAGCAATCATTGGAGTCAACAGTCCAGTGGTATGTTGAAAATGAACGGTGGTGGGCTCCACTCGCTACAGAAGCCATTCTTCATCCAACGCCTTGGAAACTGAGTGGTGTCAATTGAAACTGCTGATTACAGGCGCAAGCGGTTTATTTGGCTCAAAACTGGCTGAAATAGCCTCTGCAAGAAACTACGCGGTTCACTCGGGATACTACCGCGACCAACCTGCTTATGGCTCTTCTGTTCAGTTTGATGTTTCTGACAAAAATCGGGTTGAAGAAGTATTCAAAGAAGTTGATCCAGACGTTGTGGTTCACGCTGCCGCCTTGACCGATGTTGACAAGTGCGAAGTAAACAAAGAGCTTGCTTGGAAAATTAATGTTGAAGGCACCCGAAATGTTGTTGAAGCCGTTAAGGCGACCAACGTTTTTTTAGTGTATGTATCTACTGACTACGTGTTTAATGGGAAAACCGGTTTATATAAAGAGACTGACAAGCCTGATTCAATCAATTATTATGGGTTTACCAAGTTGAAGGCTGAAGAGATTGTTAAAGACTTTGTTGGCGAGTATTGTGTTGCAAGAGCCAGCGTTGTCTACGGTTCTACTCCTGCTGCAGGCAAAGTTAACTTCGCTTTATGGGTGCTTAGTAAACTCAAAAGGAATGAACAAGCAAGAATCGTCACTGATCAGTGGAACTCGCCCACTCTAAACACGAATATGGCTGAAATGACGTTGGAAATCATAGAACGCAAATTAACTGGAATCTTCCATCTCTGTGGAGCTACACGCATAAACCGATACGATTTTGCCAAACAAATAGCGGAAACATTCAATTTAGATTCAAACCTAATTCGCCCCGCCACGTCAGCGGAGTTTTCATGGGCTGCACAAAGACCGAGAGACTCCTCGCTTGACACGGCAAAGGCTCAGCGTTCCCTGAAAAATAAGCCTCTTCCAATTGACTCTGCATTGGAAAGAATGAGAGAAGAATTGGCGTTTATCTCTTGATGGATTTTCTATCAACTGGTAATGCCTTGTGCCTTTTCAAGGAATTAAATTGCCCATGTTCTTTTTCACTGGTTTTGGGTGGCGAGAGGTTTTGCGGCTGCGACGTATCTTTTGAACGTGAAGATATCTTCGAAGGAGGCGCCCAGCCAGACGACGCTTATGCAGCCGACAATTACGGTTGGCAGTACTCCTATCAGGTGGCTTATCACTCCCATAGCCAGAAGCATGTCGGCTTGTGTCACTCCCAGTAAGGTGAAAATCACCACCCAGAAGGCTTCGTAGGATCCTACGTAACCTGGCGTCGCGGGTAGAATGTGTGAGACTGACATGAGCACGCCGCCGAGGGTTGCGGCCACAAACGGCATGGGGTAGTTGAACGCTAAAAACGTTAAGTAGATGACGGAGGTTTGGGTTAGCCACAAAATCCATGTCAAAGCCATGTTTGCCGCAAACATTTTCGGGTTTTGGCTGAGTCCCTGTAGTCCTTTGATTAAGGAACTTGTGAATTCTGCTATTCTAGGTGTGTATTTTTTGACGAGGGGGATTTTACATGTGATTCCGGTGACTAATCTTATGATGAGGTCTTCTTTTTTTATGCCCACGATTATGACCGCGAGTACTGTGGCTATGAGCAGCCCTACGGCTGTGAAGATGTCTCCTACCATGCTGGATAATCCGATTTGGGCGGAAACCATGAACATGGTTACTATACCTATGCTGAGCAGTCCTATCAGGTCTAATGTGCGTTCCACGACTATGGATGAAAAGCCCGACGCAAATCCTGTTCCTTCTTTTTCGCCTAGGATGTAGGCTCTTACGAATTCTCCGAGTCTGATCGGGACTAAAGTGTTAACCATGGAACCGACGCTGGTGGACCAGAAGGTGGTGCTTACGCGAACGTTTTTCTTGACGGGGTGAAGCAGGAGTTTCCAGCGTATTGCCCTTAGGATGTACGTGGGTAGGATGATTAACGCGGCTGCTGCAAGCCATAACGGTGAGGCGGAACCGATTGCTGCTCAGATTTTGTCTATTCCTGTCCACCATATCAAAACGATTAGTAGTAGGATGCCGACGGCGAGAGAGGCGCCTATCCTGATTGTGTTTTTTTTGTTAGAACCCAGAGCATCCACCTACGTCTTGACTAGGTAATGGAAATTATTAAAGGGTTATTCCTGTTGCTTTATTTTTTGATTTTTGGCTGGCTGAAGACTTGTAAGCTTCGCGTGAAATTTAACGCGGCACATGCTATAATGTGTCTTTTTCAGTGTGTTAGTTTCTTGTCTGAATCTGTGATTTGAAAGTCGTTCTTGGATGATTTTTCGTTTTCTGCGTTTCCTAGCACGTGGTTACAATAGGGGCAGACGTTCACCAGCTTGTTTTTTCCGCTCTCAAAGTTTAGCATGACTAAAGGTCTGCTGAAAACTTTTTCGCAGTTGGGGCATGTGATTCCCGCACCTCTGTTGTCGTTATAAATCTCCGTTTTTCTCTGTTGGAGAATGGTTGGTTGCGGTCGGGGCTGGGCAAGCTTTGGCTATAGTTTAGGCGCTACTGGACTTTTGTAGGTTTTCCTCTTGAAGCCTGCGGCTATAGAGGCGAAGCTTAGTGCCATGGGAACACCCAGAGCGATGTACATTAACTGAGCATAAAGATAGTACGTGTCAGCCCAAGCGTGGTCAAACTGTAAGCCGTAATTGTAAAGCTGGCTGTGACTGAGTGTGTCAAATCTGGTTAACAAATAAATGCCTAAAGCTGCGCTGGCAATCCATACCAGCAGAACCGCTATAACGACGCGGTTAAATCTTTGAGTGTTAAACAAGCGATTTGAACCCATCCGCACACCTGCATCAAGGAATCGCTGGCGTAAACAAAAACGTTATGAACAGTGAATCCTAACTGTAGATTACTCGAAACCCGACTAAAGCATTATAGAAGTTGAGACATCAAAATGAAGTCAGCGGCAAAGCAGATTGCTCGACAAAGAATTCAGGTTCTTTTTCAGCAAGCTAAAAAGGTCTACCCTGATAATCCTCAGCTTTCCAGCCGCTACGTTGAGACTGCACGTAAAATAGCCATGGCCGCAAAAATACGCCTGCCAACCGTGTACAGGCGCCAGATCTGCAAGAACTGCCATATGCTGCTTGTGCAGGGTGCCAATTGCCGGGTGCGGATAAAACAGAAAAGGGAGCCTCACGTTGTAGTAACATGCCTCAACTGCGGTTACCAGACGCGGATGCTCTTGAGGAAGAAGAAGGAGAAGCAAAGACTTGAGCAAAATAACTACCCGAATGAAACGCCACGTTAGACATGTACTGAAAGACGAGAAACCTACGATATGGGTAGGAAAAGAAGGCTATACGCCTCAGCTTTCAGGTGAGATTGAGAGTCAGCTTTCAAAGAATAAGATGGTTAAGGTCAGGATTCTGCCTAGCGCCCTGCAAAGTGAAACCGCAAAAGCTATCGCGACAAGAGCCGCCGAGGATGCTTGTGCCGCGTTAGTGGAGGTTAGAGGGCACGTTTTCATTCTTTACCGACGGCATAAGAAGCCGCAGCCTTGATGTTGCTGCCTTTTGAAAACGTAAGTAGCAGTCGTGTCCATGTTCAAGACTATGTGTTTTTCACTTTACGGGTAAAAACCTAGGTCATCGGGTGACGCCATATCGCTTCCAAGATGCCTTCAGTGAGCGTTTTTTTGCTCATGTGCCGTGCAAAATCGGAAACCACGATTATTCCAACAAGTTTGTGCTGCTCTACCACTGGGAGCCTTCTGATTCCGCTGTTCACCATTTTCCTCGCCGCCTCCTTAAGTGAAGCTTCGGGGCTAATAGTTATGAGCGGTTTTGTCATCACATCGGAGATTTTAGCGTCCAGAGATGTTTTTTTCGCCACCACCCTTCTTACGAAATCTCTTTCAGTCACTATTCCCCTCGGAATCTCGCCCTTTAAGACCACTACATCTCCTACTTCTTTCTGGCTCATGAGTTCTGCAGCTTCAAAAATGGTCTTCTCCTCATCAACAGTCAGGACGCCTTTCGTCATGAAATCTTTTACTTTTGGCATAACTTTCAAGAAAATATACTCTTCAGCGGATAAAAGGTTTGCTTAACTTTCATTTCCTCCTCAACCAGCAGCCTACAGTTCAATCACCGTTTCAAGCTATATATAAGGGGGCTATAGTCCCGTGCGAGCGCCAGTTCTCCCAGAGAATATTTATATTAGGCTTAATGATTTTACTGCAAGGAAAAACCAGAAGGAACCAAGCATATTGACAACTCCTTACGACGTTCCAGCATCACAATTCATCGAAAAACTAGCCAAATACCTCAGGGAAAACGTTGACGAAGTGCAACCTCCAGCATGGGCAAGCATGGCCAAAACAGGCACCCACGTGCAAAAGCAGCCACAGAACCCCAACTGGTGGTACACACGTAGCGCTTCCATACTGCGCAAAGTATACCTTCACGGCCCCTTAGGCCTTGAGAAACTAAGAGCCGATTACGGAGGAAGAAAAGACTTCGGCGTCAAACCGGAACACGCAGTGAAAGCCGGCGGAAGCATCATCCGAAAAATCCTCCAGCAGCTAGAAGCCGCAGATTTAATCCAAACCGAAACCTCTAAAGGAAGAATAATGGCCCCTAAAGGAAGAAAACTTCTGCAGGAAGTGGCTGAAGACTTGCAGAAAGAGCTGGTGAAAACAGTTCCCGAGCTCAAGAAATATCAGGGCGAATAAGATGTCGGATGAAGAGCTTGAAGAAATCCGCAGAAGAAAACTTTTAGCCATGCAGCAACGGGGAGACGAACAAAAACAATCACAAGCAGAACAACGGATGGAAGCTCAGAAGCAAGAGTTGCTGAGGAAGATACTTTCGCCTGAAGCCAGGCAACGGCTTACGAACCTGAATATGGTTAAGCCGGAATTCACGGAACAGCTGGAACTCCAACTGATACAGTTGGCGCAAACGGGTAAACTGCCCATACCATTGCCGGATGCTCAACTGAAACAAATATTAATTCAGCTTCAATCTCGGAAGCGAGAACCAAAAATAAGAAGGATATAAACATGGCGCGAATCAAACCTCCAGCCAAAAAACGCAGGTTAGCAAGGGCTAACAAAACGAAAAAAGCCGTTCCAACCTGGGTAATCGTGCGAAGCGACGGAAAAGTTAGGACTAACCCTAAGCGAAGAAGAAACTGGAGAACAGGAAGAATAAAGGCATAGGAGAGTTAAAACTCAATGGAAAAAGAAGACAAGGAAGAACAACAGGCATCTGAAGAACCACAGGCTGAAGAGCAAACAACAGAAACAGCAACGCAAGAAGAGCCTACTGAGAAAGAAGCAGCTGACAAGGAACTCGAAGAAATCTTGGCGGAAGAAGAACCCGCAGAAGAAACAGCTGAGGCAGAAGAAGAAACAGAGGCTCCGGCGGAAGAAGAGGAAGTCAAGCCTTCAAAAAGGAAACGAAAGGAAGAGGCAGAAGAAGAGTTCGTTGAGGAGAGAATTTACACCATCCCGCTGGGAAAAGCTTGGGTTCGACCGCCTAAAAAAAGAGCGCCCAGAGCAATGCACATGGTTAAAGCTTTTATAACCAAGCACATGAAATTGGCGATGCGCGTTGAAGAAGAAGAGGAAGAAGAAGAACTGCCCAGGCTTATAATAAGCGCCGATGTTAACGAGAAAGTTTGGAGCAGAGGCATAGAGAAGCCTCCGCGGAAGATCCGGGTGCGCGCCGCCAAAGACAAAGATGGAAACGTCACGGTTTTTTTGGCTGAAGGAGAATAATCCTTGGCCGTTTACTTGTCCAGCATCGTTGGAAGCGCAAGCATAGGCGTTTACTCGCTCGCCAACGACCGCTTTGCCATAATTCCCCAGATAGTTCCGCGTAAAAAAGCCGAGAAAACGGCTGAATGGTTAAAGGTGCAGCTTGTTCACGCTTCCATAAGCGGCTCCGTGCTGACAGGCGCGTTGGCATGCGCCAACTCCAATGGAATTCTGCTTCCTAACTCTGTTCAAGAAGAAGAGTTGATTCTCATCAAAGCGGCGTTTGAGGGCAACTTTACAGTGATGGAGACCAAAAAGACGGCTTACGGCAACCTGGTTTTGGCTAACGACCACGGCGCAGTTGTTGACCCACGCTTCAAAGAGCATGAAGTAAAGCAAATAGCTGAAACTCTGGGTGTTGACGCTGTCGCGGGCGAGATTGCAGGGTTGCCCTATGTTGGTTCTTTGGCTGTGGCTACAAACAAGGGCGTCCTGGCGCATCCACTGTTGACGGATGATGAAAAGGAACTTTTAGAGGACGTGTTCAAGGTTCCCGTTGACGTTGGCACTGTTAACTGCGGAATCCCTTACGTGGGCACAGGCTTACTAGCCAATTCCCATGCCGCCGTAGCTGGTTCTATGACCACTGGACCCGAGATGTTTATAATTGGGAATGCACTGGATGTTGTGCAGGAAGATGATTTAGATTGAAAGTTTTCAGAGTAACTGGCGAGATTAATAAGCCGAATTTGAAGACGCCGTTCGCGAAAGAAGTAGTGGTGGCTAAACCTGAGCATGCCGTGGAGAAGGTTTACGCCGAGATCGGTAGCAAGCACCGCGTTAAACGTTTTCAGATCAAGATATCAAAGGTTGAAGAGGTTCCGCCTGAGGAGATTGAGAATCCTATTTTAAAGAAAATTGTTGCTGGGGAGTAAAAGTTGGCTAACGTAAGTAAAGAGGAAGAAGAACTTCGTAAGCTCAGCGTTGAAATGCGCTTTTTAGAGCAGACCGCCGAATCCCTGCAGCAGCGAATCAGCATGGTGAACGCGGCTATGACCGACCTAGCCTACGCTAACATGGCTTTGGAGAGCATAGAGAAAGAAAAAGAGAACGCAGAGCTTCTTGTTCCGATCGGCGGCAGCTCCTACATCAAAGTGAAGCTAGCCAGCTCTGACAAGGTGATTGTTGGAATGGGCGCAAACGTTTCGATTGAAAAAACGTTGCCTGAAGCAAAGGCGATAGTGAAGGAGCGGCTGGAAGAATTAGAAAAAACCATGCGTTCCGCGCAGCAGCAGTTTGGTCAGGTTGCCGAAAGAATCAACACTGGCAGAAGCAGGGTTGAAAGTTTACTAGCCACTGTGAGAAAAGGGACAGCTTAACGCTATGTTTGAGAAGCTCAAGTCAGGCTTTAAAGGGCTTGTAACCAAAGTCACGACAACTGAGCTTAAGCCTGAAAACCTGCAGCCCATTCTCGACGATTTTAAAATGAGCCTTGCAGAAAACGACGTAGCTTTTCCAGTGGCAGACCGAATATGCGGTGAACTGGAAAAACGGTTAACAGGCGTTCAGGTCAAGCGGTTAGAAGACCGAAAAAAAATCGTGGAAGACAACCTGCGGCAGGTTCTTCTGGAAATCATGCTCGCCAACAACAAAATTGACCTGGTGAAAAGAATCGAAGATAAACGCCAGACATCTGAACCGTACATCGTGCTTTTCGTGGGCATAAACGGAACGGGAAAAACCACCACCATCGCCAAGGTCGCGCAGTTCCTCAGGGACAAAGGCTACTCGGTGGTGCTTGCAGGCAGCGACACGTACCGTGCCGGGTCAATTGAGCAGCTAGAGGAGCACGCTCGACGCTTGGGCATGCGTGTCATCAAGCACGATTATGGGGCAGACCCCGCGGCTGTGGCGTACGACGCGATTAGCCACGCGAAGGCGCATGGGATAAACGTGGTTTTGATTGATACTGCGGGTAGGATGCAGACGAACCAGAACTTGATGAATGAGCTTGCGAAGGTGAAGCGGGTTGTCCAGCCTGACTTGACGGTTTTGATTTTAGATTCGCTTATTGGAAATGACGCGGTTATGCAGGCTGAAGAGTTTCACAGGAGCATAGGCGTTGACGCCACAATACTGACGAAGGTGGATGCTGACGTGAAAGGCGGCTCAGCTTTGAGCGTGACGTATGTGACGCAGAAGCCTATACTTTTCATTGGCGTAGGGCAGACGTACAAGGATTTGGAGCTGTTTAACCCAGAAAAATTCGTAAGCCTGATTCTTCGGTAAGGCAATCATTTATTCTTTGTTTTGCTGGGTTTGTGGAAGTATTAGTGTGAACGTGGTGCCTTTGTCCTTTTGGCTCTCGAACGTGACGGTTCCGCCTAACGCTTCCGTCAGCCGCTTGACTACGGCCAAGCCGAAACCTTGCCCTTTGGCTTTTGTGGTGAACAGCGGCGTAAACAGTTTTTCTCTTGCGTCTTCGCTTATGCCTACACCGGTATCTTGAACTGTTATGACCGCCGCGGTTTTTTCCCGGTAAGCCTGTACTGTGAGTTTTCCGCCGTCTGGCATGGCTTGCGTCGCGTTTGAAATGAGGTTGCCGACTATGCGTTTCATGTAAGCCGAGTCGGCCGTGATTATTCGCGCGTCGCTTTTGATTTTGGCTTCTTTTTGAATTTTTGCGGGAACCCCATTCCTTGTTAGTAATTCTTGAATCATCTGTTCTATGTTTGTCTCTTCGGGGCATGGGTTGAGGGGTTTGGCGAAGTCTTGGAGGTCTAAGACAATCTTGTTCATGTATTCGATGTTTTGTTTTATCATGTTGAGGCTTTCCAGCAGGTTGGTCTTCTCTTGGCTGTCGGGCAGGGAAGATAGTTCCGAGTTTGCCAAGTAAACCTCTCCGATTATGGCTTGTAAGGGGTTGCGGATGTCGTGTCCCACCATGCCCGCGGTTTGACCGATGGCCGCGAGGCGCTCTGAATCTTTCAGTTGCTTTGTTTTTTCTTCAACCAAAGCTTCAAGGTGCTTGCTGTAGTGTTCCAGTTGGTCTTGCAGGGTTTTCTGTTTCGCCTCTGCCTTTTTGCGTTCAGCAACCTCTTCCACCAACTTGTCGTTGACTTCGGTGAGTTCAGCAGCATGTCTTGTCAAATCTGTCTCTTTCTGCTTCAGGTTGCGGAAAAGTAGGTCGTAGGGCTTGGTAAGTCCTGTCTCTATTAAAGCCTTGTAGATAAGATAGAACGAGACAAGGGTGAGCAAATGTCCTATCATGTTTGCTACGCCGTAAACGTCACTGTAAAGAGTAAACGCCATCTCAGCGGCGATTGCCACTGCCATTGCGGCCACCATCAACTTGACCACGTCACCGCTGAATTCGCTGCGTTTTCTTATCAGTAAGCCGATGGCGCATAGAAGAATGAAGGAGATAACGTATTCGCTGGCTACCTTGAACGGTGTCAAGCCCACTCCGTCTACGAAGGCTTGGGGGAAGTTTCCCCAGTAAAAGATTGAGCCGAACAACAGGGCGGTGACCACTGCGTAGCCTGCAATTACCAAGCTTGGACGAAACTTGCGGTTGGCGAAAAACAAAGCCGCAAAGAGCGAGAAACTCAGCATGTACCGCGTGGCTATCCAGAGCTGCGTGGCTAAGTTAGCGCCGTGTTCAGGGAAAACTCCCATCCCACTGTAGGCAAGCGTGTGCAGCAAATCCACTCCGCCGACGAAGAGGCAGGCTATGCCTATGAACAGCAGGTAGTTGCTGTCCATTATGCGGCGGGAGTTCCACGCGATTGCGAATATGGCGAACGCGATTACGATGCTGAAGACCTCAACCGAACTGTGGAACAGCAGGTAGTTTAAGCGGCTTAACAGGTACAGCGCGGCTATGCTGACACCTGCAGCCGAGACTAAGAGACCATACCTGACTTTCGTGTTAAGTTGCATCGACACACCCCCCTTCTACAATTAACTGATGCGCTTGTCCCCTTTTCTCTCTTATTTCACATAAGCTTGTTTAAAAAACATTCACATAATAACGACCGTTTGCTCCATCCTGCATCGACCCGCGGAAGGAAGCCCGCTGCGACACCTGCCAAACATGCGGAGTGCTAACAGAAGCAAAAAAGAAAACGGAGACTGTTTACGGAAGCGCGGAAAAAATCCAAGCGTTCGTTAAAAAAATGACAGGACAAACCGCCAAAGAATAGCTTTTGACAATCGGAAATAGTCACTCAACGTAAATATTTTTGGGATTAAATTTTAATCTTGTGTGTGTGTTTTGGGCACAAGAGATGAAAGGCTTGAATCTTTTCTGAAAGCTTGAAGCAGGCTATCAGACTTGAAAATCATTGATGAATTTTGAAAAGCAGAAGGCAAGCGGGAGTTTTGATTTCTGAAGGCAAGGCTTGCCCTATCCCCCAATGCCTAAGGCTTGTCTATGCCCCTTTCCCAAGAAAGGGGTGTGTGCTTTCTTTAGAGTTTGCGTTTCTTGAAGTAAATCGCCAAGACCGCGCCAAACACAATCAACGCTGACATCCCTGAGACGGCGGCAACGGTTGCTGTTGGGAAAGGCTCCTGCTCTGGCTCTTTGACGGTGAAGAAGACGGTTTCTGAGGTACCCATGTTTCCAAGCGTGTCGTTGGCGTAAACTGCGAGGGTGTGTGAACCATTAGGCAAATCCGCTATCGTGCTGTTTCCTGTTACGGTGACGTTCTGTTCCTCATCAAGACTGTACCCCGTCCAGTTAACAGCCTCATCCAACGTGAAAACTAAATCAACACTTGACTCATTGTACACCTGGTTTACGGGAGATAGCAACGTTATCTGCGGCAGGGTGGCGGTGAAGGGTTCCATGAGCGGGTAGCGGTCTCGGTTTTTGGAATCAATAGCGTAGGCTGTGTTGCCAATTTTTGAGTCCCCAATTTCGGCGGCGCTGGGGTATTTCGTCTTGTAGTCGCTCCAATAGTTGCCGCCACTTGGGTAACCATTATCCCATG
>Ga0315532_1001068_pt1 | contig 21303 bp, 21 predicted proteins | sample SalMarWE160370MG_FD_203082 | JGI IMG/M metagenome (GOLD analysis project Ga0315532, IMG submission 203082) | Salt marsh sediment microbial communities from the Plum Island Ecosystem LTER, Massachusetts, United States - Salt Marsh Sediment WE1603-70 ...
TGGCGACAGTATAATCAATGTCACTCAGCGATAGTCCCGTTCCTTTTAGCACCGCCTCTATCGTCATATAGGATGTCTTTGCACTTTCGGGTCCAGTATCACAGATTACCGACGATACTATAGCTCCGTTTCGCATTATCACCGCCTTTGCCGCCCGCGACCCGATATCTATTCCGGCAACCGTCATCTAGCTAGCCTCTTTCTCCATAGCTTCTCTGGCCAGAATTGCAGCACCGAGGGCTGACACAATCTGTGGCACATCAGGTACCAGCACTGCGAAGCCCAGTTCCTTTTCCATGGTTTTTACCACGCCATCATTTAAGGCTACGCCGCCGACTAAAGCGACATCCTTTTCGATGCCTGCTCTTTTGCATAAGGTCATGATTCGGCTCACCACAGAGTAGTAAATCCCGGCTATTATCTCTTCCTTCGGGGTTGGAGGATCTCGATGTACGTGCGATATGACCTCAGATTCGGCGAACACCGCACAGGTGCTGGTGATGCTAGCCCTTGATTTCGCCTTAAAGGATAACTCCGACATCTCCCCTAGAGACATCTGCATTAGCTTTGCCATTTGTTGAAGGAATATGCCCGTTCCGGCAGCGCATTTATCCTGGCCTGCCCAATCGTTGACACGTCCACGCTCATTCAGCTTGACCACTGTGCTGCTCTCTGCCCCCATATCGATAACCATCCGACTGGAGGGGAACAGGTAGCGCGCCCCGCGGGCAAGACAGGTAGTAATTGCTTTCTTCTGCTGGATAAACGACACCGATTTCGCCCCTGCACCGGTTGACACGATATACAAATCGTCATTTATGCTGATCCCCGCCTGACTCAAAGACTCCTCCATAGCCATACGAGCGCTCTCCTCTGCCTCATCGCCAGACATTATGATAGTGGAGGTCAAGATACCATTGTCAGATAGAATAACTGCCTTCGTTGTCAGGCTGCCTACATCTATACCCAGCGTCTTCATAGTCAGTCTAAGTCTAATTAACGGTCTTCCAGCAACTCAAAGAAACGTTCCATTTTCTCAGCAACCTCCTCCTGCGAAGCGACGGTAGGGTCAACAACATCACAGTCCAAGGTTAACACTGGCACATCAATATCATTAAGGACATCTTTAAACGTCTTTATCGTTGCGCAGGTATGCCGGCATCCAACATCGGCATAGTATATGGCCCCATCCACCTTGTATTCCTCGGCAAGGGTTGCAACCCTGGTCAATTGCCGCTCATCCAGTGGCCCATACATCTGCGCCTCAGGGATCATGTATGATTTTTTCGCAACACTCTCCAGTGGCTTAGCAGGGTTAAGCCGACCCTCCCCCCAGTAGGTAAAAAATGGTTCGGTTACACTCACCGCCCCATACTCCTGCGAGATTCTCTCTAAAAATCCCATCAAATACATCGGCGGGAGGAACAGGCTCATTAGACGGAAGCGTTCATTAGGCACCGCCCCCTTTCCCTGTTGAACCATATCCGTCAGTTCCTGGCGAAGTGTCTCCAGATACGCGGTCGCCTCAGGCCGACCAGCGAGTAGATAATCGACCGACAATAGCTGCAAAAAACCCTGCGAATGAAACGGTGTAGGAACAACCTTACGCAGTTCATTGATCTCACGATAAAGCTCAATTTGTTTGTCCGTTTCTGCCACAACCTCGCTAAGACGATCCCAATCCATCTTGCGCCCTGAGTGCTCTTCTAAAAATCGTACCATGTCCTCCAATTCCCCCATCAAATACGCTATCTCCTCTTCACTATTGTGGAATGGGTGATCAATGAAGAATCCAGGACACCGGTTAATCTTCATTAGCAATTCTCCGCTCTTGGCGGTGTTGTCGCAGACCATGTTGGACCATAGCATCACATCGGGGCGGGGCAAGGTTCCCAGTGAAAAGGCACCAGCGAGGCCACGGTGTGGAGTGCATATTTCGGGGGCCAAACCTAGGTCGGCACCGGCTGAAAGGATTTCGGCAATCTCACCTGAGAACAGCGATATCATCCACGTGGTCGTCTCAGCATGCATAGGCAATATGTCCATGGCATATATGATCTCCGACGGGAAGAACACGGTATGGGCCGCAATAAAATCTCCAGTCTCACGAGCATTAAGCAGCCGATCGTAGTAATTAGCCAGCATCTCATAATACATAGCTTCGCTCTTCAAAGCCTCAGGGCGCGCCTGGTTCATCCTGGCAATCAACCGGCAGGCTCGTATGATGGTTTTAAGATCGCTTCCCTCCCCCTTCGGGCTCGTCATCTCTTTTTTGCCTCCAACATCTCCAGAAAAGCCTGGACCCTGGTCTTAATCTGTCCAGACCCTGATGTGCCGAATTCCACGTCCAAGGGGAGGATGGGTATCCCCTGCGCTTTTAGCCTCTCTGTCATCAGCGGTAAATCATGAGCGTAGGGTACGCAATACCTGATAATCTCGCTGATTACACCATCGACCCTGAACTGCTTGATAAGGTCGAAGATACGGTCAAAGCGCTCGTCAGAGGGGAACATACGGGCGCAAGGGAAATTGCTAAGATAGCGACGCGAGATTGCCTCGATAGGCGTTGTTGACCCCTCGATAACCACCAGGTCGTACCAGTACCTGGTACTGGTGCACAGCTCATCGGTCACCACCAACCCTCCCTCTGTCTCAATAGACCTGATGAACTCGGGGTTCTCCAGTACGCTACCGACAATCATCAAGCGGACGCGGCCTTTGTTACCAATGCCAGATACAGAAAGCTCGTCCAGCAGGTCCCTGAGCCACTGGTTAAACAGCTCCTTGGGCATGTGGAAGCTGGCGATCAGTACCTCCATGGTTTCAGCGCCGGTGATGGGTGGATTGTCCGATTTGCGTAGTTCATAGAGTTCCCTAAGCAGTGTCCTCGATTCATTGTATACCTCAATAGAATGGAGCAATGCTTCATCACTAATTGTAGTCTCAAGGAATTCCTCCAGATGCTGCTTGAACTTCACCACCTGGTCCAAATATAGCTGATGTGCTCTCTCATTATACTTGCGGGGTACCGTCAGCACGTCATGAAACGGTGTGCCAATGTACTTCCGCCACAAATCGAATAGCCGTCGGGCACCATCGCAGGTAGACCCACCAACGACACCATCTAAAAAATCGTACTCTCCTCTTAGACCCATTTGCAGGCAACTTCGAGAAAATGAGCAGCTATTAACATAGAGGTAAGCGGTACCGTCTTCAAGCTCCACTTCTGTAGGATAGCCGGTTATCCTGATGGGCAGTGCACCGGCAGCATGAATGATTTCTTCGGGGACATAGGTACACAGCCAACCAAATACCTTCCCGCCTTGCTGCTTGAAATCCAGAATCTCTTTAGCATGTGGGAAGGTTCTGTTTAGTTCTCTAAACCGTTCAAGTGTAGGTAGACTTGCGTTATTCTTGTGTGGTGTATCTATCATCACAAATTATATATATTTAACCAACTTTACCAGTTCTACAAGTCAAGCTCAGGTTGGAAACCAACGAATATAGCTCCAGGCCCAGCACCATATCCCATGACGGGGCTATAGTCACTGATTATGATGCTGAGACAATTGAATTCTCTCCTCAATTGCTTAACAAAGGCTTCTGCTAGCTGAGGGGCATTGGCATGGGATACGATGAAATGCAGGGCATCCGTATCCACCTCCTTCTTGATTTGCTCGAGCAGCTTGCTGTAGCCATCGCTCCGCTTTCTTACTATATCTACGGGTTCTATCGTGCCCTCATCAGTCATCCGGTTCACTGGCTTTATCTTAAGCTTGGCCGCCTTCAAGGCTTCGTCTTTCGTCATGCGCCCGGTGCGGTAGACATACCGCAAGGTATCAAGCAGCATCAGCCCACCTGTCTTTTGACGAACCTCTTCGGCAAAACCAGCCAACCTATTGAGCTCCGTTCCCTTTGCTGCCTCTTTGGCCACCGCCAAAACCACCAGGCCCTGCGCTCCAGCCACTGTTCTTGAATCGACGATACGGATGGTCGTCTCTGGCGATTCCTTTTGTAACTGCTCTGCTGCCACACTGGCAGTATTGAAGAATGCGCTCAGTGTAGAAGAAAGGGTAATCATAAGTATCTCATTGGACTCCGCACTTGCCTTGCGATATTCATTCACCAGTAGACCAGGAGAAGTTGCCGATGTCTCGAACTTGTCAGGGTCTTTGGTAATCAGCTCGTAAGCCTCGGCAGCGGTGATGTCTATCCCTTCTGTATATGCCTTGCCGTCAAACAATATGTTGGCTGTTGGGACTATCCTGATGCGGTTCTGCTCAGCTATGTCACTGGGGATACAAGCCACATTGTCGGTCATCATAACTACATTCGGCAATCTCGCACCTCCTTATCAAACTTTTTACCTGGGACTACCCGGAAGCAAGGCACTGGTCTATCATGATATAAGATAGCCTCCATCCACAACCACGAGGCTGCCGGTCATGTAGCCGGCCAAATCCGATGCCAGGAACAGGGCCACCCGTCCCACATCGTCGGCTTCGCCCATCCGACCCAAAACCATCCGCGCCATAAACGCCTTTAGCTCCGACTTGCCTTGCGCCGTTGAGCTTCCAGTGACATGCGACAGCATGCTTTCTGTAAGAATCCCACCGGGAGCAATGGCATTCACCCGTATGTCATACTGCCCAAGTTCGAGCGCCATGCTCTTGGTTAAGGATAAGACACCGCCCTTGGATGCATCGTAAGCGGACAGCCCTTTAGACGACGGGTGTAGGGAATCGATGGAGGCGATGTTTATAATACACCCACCTCGTCTCTTCTGTATCATATGTTGGCTTGCTTCTCGGCTGCAGAGAAAGGCACCCTTTAGATTTACCGCCATCACCTGCTCGAAGTCCTCACCGCTCATCTCTGTCAAGGGCACCCTTGGATATATACCAGCATTGTTCACGAGAATGTCAATTCTGCCGAATTCACCCACCGCCGTGATCACCATGTTCCGCACATCATCTTCCTTGCTTACATCACACTCTACAGAGATCGCACGATAGCCATAGCTCCTCAGCTCCTGGCTGGCCTGCTGAGCCCTCTCCTCGTTGGTATCAGCAATAGCGATGGTGGCTCCTGCCTCAGCAAGTCGATAGGAAATGGCGAAGCCAATACCCATAGCGCCACCGGTAACGATAGCTGCCTTTCCTGTGAGCTTTATGAGGTCATTGAGCGGTATGTTTTTCTGCGGTGGACTCATATCTATTCTAATAGACCCTGTTCTGAGCCAATTTTAATAGCAATCGCAATTGCTATGCATCCTGGTCGTCGTTACTACTTTGACGCACAATAGCGCAACTCTGATCACTCATTTCCCTAGCTATTGATTTTATTCATACAGCGCCTAGCCGTCAAGCCTGCTGTTGCCAGCATTGGAGCCTCCGTCACAGTATTAGAATGGCATGGTAACAATATAACCCAATCATTTCCATTCTGTTTGCCAGTCCAGATAGAGGTATAACACGTTGGCTCACTACAAAAAGAGGTAAACAGAATAGCGTTGATAGCCTCATGCTACAGAGACTATTAGGGCATACAAAGTTAATGACGACAAATCGATATTGCTAGGCTGTTGGTTGCTATGATGCGATAGAGGGTCACAAACGTTATTCACCTGTGGATAGACTGGCCTCGCTATAAAGCTATGATATCTGACAATTCAGCTTCTTCAGGTTCTAGCTGGCTCAAAGTAGATATCATGGGTATAAGTATAGGCGATATTGCTCTGGTTAATAGCTTAACCCTATCAGGAATTGACTCCCCATTTTCAATGTTCGGGTTCTTATTTCCAAGATCACTCAATTCTCGAAGTAAAGACATACCTATTAATACTACACCATAGCGGAATTGCGCCATTAGAAGATTAACATCTATTGCTGGTTTGGCATACTTTAATTCAGTTTGTAGGCAAATGTTATCTATGTTTACGTAGAAATCATACTTACCATCTCCTATTGGTATAACGTCTAAAGCATCAAATTCATCGAAATGATGGTTATCCCAACCATCACGATGTACATCAATGATTTCTGGTATGGTTAATAATGACGGAATTTGCTTATTTGCTCCTTTGTTACCTGGTGGTGGAGAATCTCCTGTGGTGCCTCCCTTTTGGTGTTTTTTTCTTGGAGATACAATGACCTGGAATGCGTCTTCGAAAGGTCCCCATTTAATAGCGTCTTTGACTATAGTATTGTATTTGACTATATAGTTTGGTTTTACTCCCTTAGGTAAAGAAACAGTTAAGTTTGCTGTCCCATTCCATAGGGATAAAACATAGTCAGTTACTTCAATACCATTAGCTAATAATATGAATTCACCTGGATCATCATCTCTGTCAAAGTAGTCATTTGAAGCGTCAGTCTCAAACTGAACTCGGAAGCGCCAATTGATTGGGCAATTTTTGATGAACTCTTTATGTTTCTTTCTCTGTAATCTGAAGTAGGTAGGATATTTGTTGCCATAGTAGATTTGGCCGATTCCAGTTTCTTCAAAGTGAAATGGATTTGGTAATTTACCTCCTACAGAAAGCAATTTCGCAAGTGTTGGAGAGTTTCTGATTACCTTCTCAATAACATCCATAAGGGGTTTGGACTCTTCTAATTTGTCCCTAATTTCTTCCTGTCTACGTTTTTCTCTTAATGCTCTTAATCCTGGATGTTCCTTTATTATCCGCTCGAGTTGGGTTTCTATTTCGTTTCTTAATTCACATGCGCTTAACCGGTCTCTACTGTTCATAAATAGATCTTCTTTGAGTCTATCATCAAGATTAGTGCAATCAACGATTATGAGCAAAGAGTCTCTTAAATATCCCATACCAACGGCTTCATGTTGGAAAAACGTGGATGGTAAATTGGCATGAGTTTGTCCATTGATAGTGAAAATTACGCCTTCATTACGCCGATAAGTTGAGGACTGGCCTTTTCTAAATGCATAAACCTGAGCTTGCAGCCTTTGTCCCATGCAAGCGATTTGATGAGAACTTGGATATGTAGGCTCTAGATTTTGTCTTTTGTCTTCTTCTAATCGTACACTTAAACCCGATAGGGTCGTTTCAAAAGTATGACCAGAGTAACCGTTCCTACGCTCAAATAATCTTACAGGTAATGCTATGTTGGGCATGAGTAAAGAGAGAGCATTGTAGAGATCAAAGAGAATATTCGTTTTAAGTCCCTGTATGTTATACTCATATAATTTTATATAGGTGCCCCATTCCAGAGGTACTCCGAATTTGTTCGGATATGGACCGGGTAATAGTGGTAATGAGTCAGCTTTAAAAGAGGGGATCTTATCTTCGGGCGCTAAATACGTGTATGCAGAGGTACGTCGATTACCACGTGGATCTTCTCTCCTTACTACAGTGAATCCCCATGTGTTACTCTCTCCAGGCAAAAGTATTTTTGGATTACGTTTAGATACAACCAATTGCATATGGTGTTGACCACAAAACCTAAAAGCTCCGGTTCCTCCCATATGGAATTTTCCTTGTACAAATGGGATTTCACTTTTGATGGACTTGAAAAGGCCAAGTAAGGTCTTCGGCATATTTTCAGGAGTCTGTCCTTCACCGCGATCAATTATGGAATAACAAGGATTACTTTTTGATCCTGTGGCTACAAGGCTGATGTCTTCAGCAAGATTGGCCCTTTTTCTTGTATTCATCTTGGATAGTATTCCTTCTGGGATGTCATAGAATCTTATAAGTGCTTCGGTTACATCTCTAGGTGCTTCTTTACTCTTGGGGTCAATACCACTTTCAAAACATTTGCCCAATAGCAATGAGTCGACTGAATTGACGATCTTTTCAACAAGCGCATATTCCGCTCGGCTTTGTTGGTTACCTATAGTTGAATAATTATCTTCGATATCTCCAAAATACCGCCAGCATGATAGATCATCCCAATACTTATTTAGCTGCAAAGTTTTCACTATTTCATTTTCTGTTTCGCACTCAGCAAGAGCTAAAAACATGTCTTTGTAATTCATCATATATCACCTTTTCATAGCCTAAATCTCTGCCTGTTTTCGCCTTTCCCTTGAAACTGAATTTTTACTTCCCTGACTTTCCGTTCGATTTCTCGGAATATCTTGCGTACTTCCTCGTCATCATAATCGTAGTTTTTCCTATTTGAACATTTACCTAAACTGTCCAAACTGTCGAGTATTCTATTTACTCTACGCTCAACAATTTTTATGAATCTTTGCCGCTTCATATCTACATTTTGAATATCTCGAGTTCTGATAGCTGTCATAGGAACCTCCTTATATAGCAAAATAATACCACAAATAATAGCATATGTCAAGTGTTATATGATATATATCCCGAATATAGCCAATAATCGTGGACATAATTAAAATATGTAGAATGGAATTGCACCTCTAAAAAAACCGACTTTGTCATGTAGGTAGGGAATACTAAGGGATTGTAAGACCTATGTTTGATACTAAGTCAAATGGTAGAGAAACATACTATGTCAGTTAGGTCAGTGAGGATTGAGGATAGTCATAACTTTTTAATGAATCGTCAGCGAAAATGGCACATTTCTAGGGCATATGTTTCTTATAACAGACTGCACAGTATTTCTTGGCATGTAGACTGTGAAGGAATTTATCTTGAACGTGTTCCTTCCAATAAGTCTCCCCGGGTGATATTTCTTTCCCGCAATCATAGCAAATATGTCTTGTCCTAGCTTTGATTTGCTTAAGAACCGGTAAATGACTGTATTTGCCCATTAACAATGTGTTTATATGGAATTATTCTTATAAGACTGCTTCGCTAAACTAATAATATAGTCAAGACTTTCATCGTCGCTGAATTGTATCTCATAATCTCCATTGCCCCAATGACCAGTAGTCGACATGTCTCTTGTCATTTTCTTTTGGTCATTCAATTCGCCAATTCTAAGATTCAACCACAGTTTCAGCGCATTCTTCTGAATGTGAACGTCAACGAAATTTGTCTTAGCTATGAACCCTATGTATTTCTTAGTCGGTTTCACCTTTATACTGTTACCAATATCCAGCAAAGAGGCCCTTAGTTGTTCATACAATTCCCGTGTTTCACCAGAAGCGATTGATAGATGATCATCTTCCGTATATACCTTTATTTCTTTAGTCACGCCTTCAATAGTCTTACTTTTCGATGAAATAGTTTTTACTGATTCCATTGATCCTGAAGGCTGTATTTGCGATAAACCAATAGTTTCATTTGCATATTTTCTAATTTCCCAAAGTTCTATTGGTAAATCTTTGAAATTGATCGACTGGACTTGATACTGCGTAAATAAAGGGGCTACGAATATTACCCTCGTTTGTGTCCAATCTACATCATTCTTTTTTATTGGTAATTTGTGGCTTTCATAATATTCAAGAATACAATCAGCTTTATTATTAAGTACTATAGAAAGGTAAGCATATCCTTGATCTATAACGCTGAAATTTTTGTCTTTCTTATACTCGATTACGACAAAAGATTTCGTTTTGGTATCAAAAGCAAGTGTGTCTATTCTTAAATTTTGAAGGATGAATTCTGATTTCACAGTCTGTAATCCAAATATTTGAGAGAGATTATCCTCGCAAAGTCTCTGAATATCTTTTTCCAATTTGAAATCCATGCTCTCAATATTACTGAGCTTTCCGTTCTTAACTGAATACATTTCCATAGACATAATCTCCAATTAATAATTATAATCCGAAAAATGGTGAGTCGATAGTATTATAACGGAATTGTAGAAGCCATTATGCTAGTTGTCAACGACCTGACCCCTAAAAATCGGCTTAGTTATAATGTTAATCCTAAAGATATTGATTCTATATGTTCCTAGTTACTCAAGCCATTTGTTGATTTAATCTACATTTCATCTATGAATAAATACCTTTTTATAGAGCTATAAAAAGTATATGAAATCTACATCATTTATAGATATTCAGTAGTTCCTTCGCTTATATGGCCTTAGCTGACTGGAAAACTCTCACCGCAATTGGTACACAAAAGAGGGCAACGTTACTCTTCTTATTACCTTTACATTAGCATCGCATCGCCGAAGCTATAGAATCTGTAGCCCAAACGCTTCGCCTCGCTGTAGGCTTGCTGGATCATTTCCTTTCCAGCGAACGCGGATACAAGCATCAGTAGTGTGGAGCGGGGCAAATGGAAGTTTGTAATCAGTCCGTCGACACTGCGAAAGCTATGCCCCGGTAGTATGAGGATATTCGTCCAACCTCGGAAGGCCTCGATCCCATTTCCCTTGATCGCCGCCTGCTCCAGAACCCTGACTGCAGTAGTGCCAACACAGATAATTCTCCTCCCCTCACCCTTCGCCCTACAAAGCTCCTGGGCAACCTCTTCCCCCAGCTCGCAATACTCCTTGTGCATCGGATGCTCCCTTGGGTCCTCGGCCCTCACTGGCAAAAAGGTGTCAAGGCCAACATGGAGCGTGACAAAGGCAAATTGGACACCCTTTTCGGCAAGTCTACGGAGAAGCTCCGGGGTGAAGTGGAGCCCCGCCGTTGGCGCAGCAACGCTCCCCTTTACTCTGGAGTAAACCGTCTGGTAGCGCTCTGAATCCTTGATTGGGGAGTGAATATAAGGAGGTAGTGGCACCTGTCCTATTTCTTCCAGGGCAGCTTCATCAGAGAAGCGAACCACCCTGACCCCTCTTTCTCTCCTCTCAACAATCTTACCATAAACGCCACTAAAAGACCCTTCGTCGTAGCTGAGCTCTATTCCTGTCCCCACGGCAACCCTTCGCCCTGGCCTTACCAAAGTTTCCCAAAGCCCCGAAGCTAACTGGCGAAGCAGTAGCAACTCCACCTTCCCTCCAGTCCCTGCCTTCCGCCCTAATAGCCGCGCCGGTATCACACGACTATCATTGAACACCAGCACATCACCTTCGTGGAGAAAATCAACGAGCTCGAAGAATCGGCGATGCTCTATTAATCCATCGCCCCGCGAAACAACCATAAGGCGAGAATGGTCCCGTGGCTCAATAGGGGTTTGGGCGATAAACTCGGGAGGCAGATGATAGTCGAAGTCGCTGGTTTTCACGGTGACAATTATAAGTCCGCCCTTCAGCCTATGTCGAGTACACCCACTTTATTTATGGCCCCAATAGGTGTATCCTCTGTAGGATACGTGACAGGGTATGTGATTACTGCAGTCGCCGCCGAATTACCGCTGCTTCGGCGCCACTAGCCAGCGAGTCAAAAAATTATATGTGCAGGATATGGGGGACTAATAGCAATGAAACTGCCACAAAGTAATGATCTGGAATATATCTTCCACCCCAATTCTATTGCGTTTGCTGGGGTTTCCCGTACAGGACAAGCCTTGCTAGAGAGTCACTTAACCTCCGGTTTCGAGGGGAATATGTATCCCATAAGCAGGACTCTAACCGAGGTATTGGGGCTGCAGTGCTACACCGATATCAAGGAAATCGCAGGTCAGGTAGATTATGTGTGGGCAACCATCCCAGCACGATCCACACCACAGTTTGTAGAAGACTGCGTAGATAAAGGGGTAAAAGTCGCTAGCTTTTTCACCGCTGGTTTCAGCGAGAAGGATGAAGAGGGGGCAAGGTTAGAAGCTGAAATCGTTCAGATTGCCCGCAATGGTGGGATGCGAATTCTAGGACCTAACTGTATGGGGATATATTGTCCATCAACGGGTTTAACCTTTGCTCATGGGCTTCCGCAGCAGAGTGGCCCGATTGGCTATCTTTGCCAAAGTGGTGGGAACTCAGCTTATGGGGTACGAATAGCGGTGGCAAGAGGTGCTTACTTCAGTAAGGCTATCAGCTATGGGAATGCCTGTGACATCAACGAATGTGACCTGCTGGAGTATCTTGCCCTTGACCCTGAAACCAAGATAATAACCGCCTACATCGAGGGGATAAAAAATAGAAGAAGATTCTTCAAGTTACTAAGGGAAGTAACAAAAGTTAAGCCTGTAATAGTACTGAAAGGGGGACATACCGCGCCAGGAGCAGCAACTGCTACTGCCCATACCGCTGCCCTTCCCTTCTCCAAAAAGAATTGGAATGCACACATGAGGCGAGCAAGGGCAATTCAAGTGTACAGCGTAGATGAAATGGTGGACGTAGTTTTGCCCTTCATATTTATGCCGCCTCCCAAAGGACGGAATGTGTGTGTCATAGGTTTGGGTGGAGGGGCAAGCGTCATATCTGCCGACCATTGTGTCAGGGCTGGTTTATCTGTCCCGCCACTGCCTGAAGAAATTATACAAAAAATAGGAGAGTTCATTTTAAACCCAGCGGGCAATATCTTCGTCAACCCCATAGACCCACAATTCGCTCCAGGAGGGCTCAGCGGAATTCTTAAAACCGTTGCCGATTGGGACGGAATCGATATGCTATTTCTGCGCATACCACACAATATAACACCGTTTTATCGGGATCCAGGACGACAAGCTCTAGACATGATGATAAGTTTCGCCCAGGAAAGCAGCAAGCCCGTAGCCATTATCCTGGACCATGTTGCCACACCAGAAGCTATACAGGTGTTCCTTGACAGGCAACAGCTCTGCGCTGATGCTGGAGTAGCATCTTTCCCCTCAGTAAAAAGGGCGGCCAATGCCATGAGCAAATTTATTCGGTATCACCAAAGAAGGAGCGAAAGTTCATAATGCTGCCCCCGTGGCCAAAAGAGCGGCGGTAGCATAACCAACAGCGCACCTGCTCAGACTTTATCTATCTCAACGTGTTTCTGCGCCGAACTCAGTGTGCAATTAGCAATCCAAATTGCGGCTCCTTATTAATTGCCCCGATGAAACCTGTAGTACCAATTCATGTTAGCGATTGCCCTGGCGGCTCGATCCAAGCTGGGATAGACCGTTACCCACGCATCAGCGAGCTTCTTCTCCAGCGACATCGTCTCAGCGCCACCTAAGGTAGGCGAAGAAACTATCACAATAGGCTTCTTCTCTCTAACACGGATGAAAATATCGTTCATCTCATTGAGCGTCTCCTTCGACAACCCCATGAGAAGCTGATCCAGATGCTCATTCACAATGATTACATCTATCCTCGGGTCAGCGACCACTGTCTCCATGGTCTTTGCCAGAATCTCCAGAACCCCACCAACCCCACCCATATCCAACGGGTTCCTTAAAATGCAACCAGCGGGAGGAAGGATGGGCTTTAGCTTTTTTCTAGTCTCATCGGTGAAAGGAGGTACGTTCAGCCCTACACTGGCACAGGCATCGGTGGAAGAGACGCTCTCACCCCCACCACCACCAGAAAGCCCGGCGACGATAGCCACATTCTCGCCAAGGAATGGCGCATAATGCTGAAAGGTCAGCATGGTATCGGCAAGCTCCTCCAGGCTATCCACCTTAATGACTCCTGCTTGCTTGAGCACCGCAGTCCAGATATTATCCGATATAGCAAGGGAACCAGTATGAGACTTAGCAGCCTCCGCTCCTGGTTCAGTCTTGCCACCTTTCCAGATTATCATAGGCTTGCTTTTTGAGACCTCTTTAGCAAGCTGGAAGAATCTTCGCCCTTGCCTCATACCTTCTAAATAGGCACCGATAATTTTGGTATCCGGGTCGACAGCTAGATACTCCAGATAATCCACGCTATCGAGGTCACACCCGTTGCCAAAGCTAACCACCTTGCTAAAGTGAATCCAGCGCCTCAGCCCTATCCCTATCACCCTCCCCGCATGTCCACCACTCTGAGAGATAAAGCCCACCGATCCAACTTCTCCCAATAACGGCGTAGGACCGTAGGGCATCAGGTGAGCTGGTGAATATACGCCGATGCAATTAGGCCCGATGATTCGGAAGCCGCCCTCCCTTGACTTCTTTACCATCTCCGTTTCCAATCGCCGCCCTTCCTCCTCCCCTGTCTCAGAGAACCCAGCGGTAAAGAACTGAACCACCTTCACTCCCCTGGCGGCGCAATCATCCAGCACACCTAGAACATGCTGCGCAGGAATGCAAACAATCACATATTCAACAGGGTCAGGGATATCCTGTACAGTTGGATAGGCCTTGAGACCCATTATTTCACCATCACTGGGATTGACTGGATAGAGCCTGCCTTTGAAACCTGCTTTGATCAGGGCTTCAAGGTATCTGTTGCCAAACTTAGCGGGGTTTGGCGAAGCGCCCACTACAGCGATGGATTTGGGATAAAAGACGGGCTCGAATTCTCGAAGCTTATCTCGATTCAGAGATGCCTCCTTTTTTCGAACACCGGGATTTCAATCCTCAACTCTTCTCAAACCCCTCCTGCTATCCCGGTGCTGTTAACGAGCTATGCCGAGGTGTGCTATTTGCCTCTCTCGCCTTTCTCAGCAAGCTCAGCACGAGTGGGGAAAATGCCGCAACTCTCCACTTCATCGCAGTATCCGAGGCGGTAACATTTAGGTTTAAGCTCAGCGCCAAGGCGAGGGGCTACCTTCTCTACCTCAGCCTTGATATGCTCGAATAGCTCAACGATCTCCCACTGCGCTCTGAGGCAAAGCCGCAATGAGCAAGCGTGAATCAACTCCCGAGCATTCATGGTCATCACTAGCCTGGTCTCAGCAGCATTAGGAAGTACATAGCGGGCATCCTCTGCTGGAATGCCCACATCGAGCATTTCAAGATAGAGGCGATGGGCAGCGCGAACCATCTCATTATACTTAACCCCCCATTCAGGCTTAGCGCTTATGGTAGCAGGAGTGATATAGTTGAACTCCTTTAAAGAAACATATCTCTGACTCTGCTGGGTGTAGCTTGCCAGCCGATGGCGCACTAGTTGATGGCTGGTTACCCTGGAGATGCCCTCAATGGCGAATGTAAAGCTAGCGTGTTCGAATACCGAAAGATGGCCTGAAGAAAGAAGCCGGCTTATAAGACGTTCCACTCTGTCAGGGGTTAGCTTTCCCAAAAGCTCGACAGCACTCACCGGGGAAGTAGAAACACGGGCAGCGGCTGCGATTGTTCGCTCAGGGTCAGGGGTATAACTTAGTAATACCACGTTTACCATAATCACACCAACCTCTGATTAGAGTAGCATTTTACCTTATAGTCTGAGGCAAGGCAACAAGTCGCATCAATGGATTGCGAACACCTATACATCATAACAAGGATAGCTAGAAGGGAGTCCAGAGGGTACTGACCTCTGGCGGGGTCTGGGGGTTTCCCCAAGTAATACATCTCAGGGCGGGTGGATGGAAAATACAAGATTACTTCTCTATTGATTCGTAATCGCAGTAAAATAATGGAGGAAAGGCGATGTGTTTCCAGCTACCTAGGCGAGAAGAGCTATGTTGTTAAACACTTCTTCAATCCCTATAATAGAAAGGCAACGCATAATAGAGGTATGATAACGCAGATGCACTTTGTCGGCGTGGATATAATTGAGATCGAGCGCATCGAAGAAGCGGTAGTGCGATGGGGAGAACGTTTCCTCAACCGAATCTATACAGAGGCAGAACTCAGCATCTGTCGAGGGCGCACTCCGGCACTGGCAGTACGTTTTTCCGCCAAAGAGGCGGTGATGAAGGCTTTAGGCACAGGGACTAATGGGGTTGGCTGGCGGGAAATCGAGGTGCTTTCAAACTCCGATGGTAAACCACTCGTCTATCTTTATGGGGGAGCTCAAAAAAAAGCCGATGAGTTGGGCTTAGTGGATATGGACGTCAGCCTCTCCCATTCCAGAGAATATGCCGTCGCCTCGGTAGTTGGAGGAAGAATTGAAAATAGTCACCGTAAATGAGATGAAGGAAATCGAGCGCCGTGCTGCCGAGATTGGCCTTCCCCCGAACGTGCTAATGGAGAACGCCGGGCTCTCCGTCGCCCAAAAGATAAAGGGATGGCTCGGCAATGTGGTCCAGCAGCAGATTCTCGTCCTCATCGGACCGGGCAATAATGGTGGGGATGGACTGGTTGCAGCCCGCCACCTCCACGACTGGGGAGCAAGAGTTCACATCCACCTTTGCGCCGAGCGAAGCAACGATGACTCAAACTATGTCATAATCAGAGAGAGAGGTATCCCCTGCACTGCAGCCAGTGAAGATCAGGACTTTTCTAACCTAGATACCGTACTTTCCTCAAGCGATGTGGTCATCGATGCTCTTTTCGGTACGGGTAAGCTACGCCCTCTTGAAGGTTCCGTTAAGCAGACTCTGACCAGATTGAGGCACTTTAAAGAAATGAAGCCCTCCTTGAATGTAATCGCCCTGGACCTGCCCTCAGGGGTGGACGCCGACACTGGAACCGCTGACCCTTCATGTGTTGCTGCCGATCTTACCATCACCCTGGGCTATCCAAAGCTGGGGCTTTTCTCATTCCCCGGTCGAGACCTGGTGGGGCAACTCATCGTTGGTGACATTGGCATACCACAAAGCCTGGGTGAGGATATCGCCAACGAGCTGATTACTGATGATTATGTCAAGACAATGCTCCCACAACGACCGCGAAGTGCCCATAAAGGTACCTTCGGTCGGGTACTTGTTTGCGCGGGTTCCCTTAATTATATAGGTGCCGCTTACCTAGCCTGCGAGGGGGCGATTCGCGTCGGTGCAGGGCTGGTTACACTTGCCGTCGCTCGCAGCCTCCAACCCATTCTGGCAGCAAAGCTCACCGAGGTGACTTACGCACCCTTGCCCGAATCAGAGCCAGGCTTCGTCGATAGCGAAGCATACGAGGTTCTCCATGAATGGCTTTCAGGCTATGATGTCCTGCTTATAGGGTGTGGATTGAGCCAACATCCGTCAGTGATGGACTTTGTCAGAAATTCTTTACTCGAGATGCCGCCATCCCTTTCCCCGTCCCTTGTCATTGATGCCGATGCCCTCAATGCCCTTGCTCAGATTCAGGGCTGGTGGCAAAGGCTCAATCAGAATGCTATACTTACTCCCCACCCAGGGGAAACGTCCCGACTCAGTGGGCTCACCGTTAACCAGATTGAGCGAGAGCGGCTAATGGTGGCAGGGGAGAAAGCTGCCCTCTGGGATAAGATAGTGGTGCTCAAGGGAGCTCATACAGTAGTAGCTTCACCAAACGGTGAAGCAAAGATTAGCCCTGTAGCTAACCCAGGCCTGGCTTCAGCAGGCACTGGTGACGTGCTTGCTGGGGCTATCGCTGGATTGATGGCCCAGGGGCTTACACCCTTTGACGCCGCCTCCTGTGGCGTCTATTTGCATGGAGCAGCGGCGGAGTCTGTTGGAGCTGAGCTTGGCGATGCTGGCATGGTTGCCAGCGATCTGCTGCCCGCGTTGCCCAAGGTTATCAAGAAAATCAAGGAAGGTTAAGCGAGATGTTACTGGCACTCGACATAGGAAATACAAACATTGCCTTTGGCATCTTCGAAGAGGAGACGCTTCGGGCTAAGTGGAGTATTGCCACCGATCTTAACAAGACAGCCGATGAGTACGCCGTGCTGCTTTTGAACCTGCTGCCGCAAGAGAGTCTTGCCCTCTCTGACATCGACCATACTGTCATCTGTAGCGTCGTGCCTCCACTGGATCCAGTTATCGATGAATTGAGCCAGCGCTACCTTCGAACGTCACCCCTTGTCGTAAGCCCTGGGATTAAAACCGGGGTGCGCCTCGGCATTGACAATCCTCGTGAGGTTGGTGCCGACCGTGTGGTAAATGCCGCTGCGGCCCACCGAATCTACAGTGGTCCCATTATCATCATCGATTTTGGCACTGCCACCACTCTTGACGCAATCTCTGAAGACGGCGATTATCTCGGCGGCGCTATTGCTCCAGGCATTGGCATTGCTGCAGAAGCCCTTTTCACCCGAGCATCGAAGCTGCCAAGAATCGAGCTGATTCCCCCCGAACATGCGATCGGCCGAAATACGGTAACGGCAATGCAATCAGGGGTAATGTTCGGTTATGTGGGACTGGTCGAAAGTTTAGTATCTCGTATTCGGCAAGAATTAGGCGGTAAGGTAAAAGTAGTGGCCACCGGTGGTCTTGCCTATGTGATCGCCAAGGAAACCAAGGTTATAGATGAGGTGAACCCCAACCTCACCCTTTTAGGATTACGATTCATCCACGAGATGAATAGATCGGGGGAGTAATGATTAGGGAAAAGAATATTGTTCTCGGTGTTACCGGCAGCATAGCTGCCTACAAGGCGGTGGAGCTTGCCAGTAAGCTTACTAAAGAGGAAGCCATAGTTACTGTGGTGATGACCAGCTCGGCTAAAGAGTTTGTCACGCCAATGACCTTCCGCACCATCACCCAGCAATCAGTGGTTAGTGAGATGTTCGATCCCGCCTCTGAGTTCAGTGTTGCGCATATAGCTTTGGCGGAACGGGCAGACTTGGTGGTCATCGCTCCCGCTACTGCAAATGTCATGGCCAAGCTGGCGTGCGGAATCGCCGATGACATGCTCTGCTGCACCGTGCTCGCCACCAAGGCCCCTGTAATCATTGCCCCAGCGATGCATTCAAATATGTATGAAAACCAGGTCACTCAGGAGAACGTCTCCAATCTTAAGGCCAGAGGTTTCACCTTCGTCGGCCCTACCTATGGCCGTCTCGCCGGTGGAGCCTACGGATTGGGCCGATTTGCCGAAATCGAAGACATCTTGGGCACGATTCATCAGGTGCTGGGAAGAGGTGGCGATCTGGCAGGGAGACGAATCGTGGTCAGCGCTGGTGGAACTCGAGAGACCATCGACCCGGTTCGCATTATCGGCAATCGCTCCTCAGGAAAGATGGGCTATGCCGTGGCTGAGGCCGCCCGCGACCGCGGGGCAGATGTGTTCCTGGTGAGCGCCCCAACTGCCCTCAACTCTCCTGTTGGCATAGAGGTTGCTCAGGTGGAGACCACAATCCAGATGCGAGACGCCATCGTAAATTCCACGGTTCAGGCGGACGCGCTAATCATGGCGGCCGCCCCCTCCGACTTCCGCCCGGTTTCCACCGCAGAAAGCAAGATCAAGAGGAAAGCCGAAAAGATCACCCTGGAGCTGGTGGAAAACCCCGACATCCTCGGCGCGGTCAGAAGCGACCTCATCCGGGTTGGCTTTGCTGCCGAAAGCGAGAACGTGGTTGAAAACGCCACCGAGAAGTTAAAGAGGAAAAACCTCGACCTCATCGCCGCCAATGACATTACTGCCACCGATAGCGGCTTTGACGTCGATACCAACAAGGTGGTAATCATCGACCGCGAAGGTAATCTGGACGACCTGCCCCTGATGTCCAAATACGAGGTCGCCAATCGCATCCTGGACAAGGTAGTGGAATTGTTGCCAAAAGAGTCCGTTTAGAAATGTAGCGCGAGGCTTTAGCCTCGCTTAAAGCGACCCTGAAGGGTCGCGCTACAGAAATGCCCAAAATTGAGCGGAAAATCAAAATTAAACACCCTCGCCAGAAACCTAGGAGGTGAAACTACGCCCTTTGAAGAGATTGCGAAATCATTGATGGCGGGCTTCAAAACTACCGCCGATAGCCGATATTAGCAGGGGGAAAAGCTCTTATCCTATTTGGTTAGTGTTTATAGCTAGTTTCTGTGCCAGCGTCCGCGCGTTTTGTATGGCATATCCCTCGGCATCGTTGTTGAAGTAGATATAGACCGCATCCAGGTCTTTCGCCAGCCCTGAAATCCTTCTTGCCCAGTTTTCAAGCTCCTCTTCAGAGTAGCAGCTATAGTATAGTCCGCTTGAGCCATGAAAGCGGATGTAGGCGAAATCCGCCGTAGCCAGCAACGGGCAAGCGAGGCCGGGCATGTCGAAGACACAGAAGCCTACATTGTGCTTGCGCAGTATGTCGAAAACCCCCTCATCAAGCCAGGACTCATGGCGAAACTCCAAGACATGACTAAGCTCCTTGGGCAAGAGGGAGAGAAAGTTTTCAAGCCTCTCGTCGTTTCGATGCATATTTGGCGGAAGCTGGTAGAGCAAAGGCCCCAGCTTTTCCCCAAGAAGGCGCGCCCTCGATAGAAAGGTCTGTATCGGCTCCTCGACATCCTTGAGCCGCTTGATGTGGGTTATGAAGCGGCTAACCTTAACCGCATAGATAAAGCCCTCGGGGGAGGTCTGGCGCCAGTTCGAAAATGCCTTCTCTGTGGGCAGTCGGTAGAAGCTGTTATTCAGTTCAACTGTGGCGAAATGTTGGCAGTAGAATTCCAGCCACTTAGACTGCGCCAGCTTTGGCGGATAGAACACCTCCCTCCATTGCCGATAGACCCAACCGCTTGTCCCGATGAAATATCTGGCCAAACCTTATCACCTCGCCATCTTGAATTATATGCCACTCCAATATCGCCATCAACCTTGATAGCCTCCTCCTTTTATGGTAGATTTCCAATAGCAAAGACTAGCATAAAATCGCCTGAGATGATGGCAGTAATCGTCAGGTTAGTTATGAATCTGGAAGAGAGCCGAGAAAGACTAATCCGACACCTTAGCCGTGATATACATGACAAGAGGGTGCTTGATGCTATGCGCCGAGTGCCACGTGAGCTTTTCGTTCCCCAAGCAGAGCGTCACCTTGCCTACGATGACAGACCGCTACCCATCGGTGAGGGGCAAACCATCTCTCAGCCATTTATCGTCGCCCTGATGACCCAGGCATTGAAACTTACTGGAACGGAAAAGGTTCTAGAGCTAGGCTCTGGAAGTGGCTATCAGGCAGCCATCCTTGCTGAACTGGCACGACAGGTGATCACTGTGGAGCGACTGCAAAATCTTGCTGACACTGCCCGACAGACACTGAAGAAAATGGGCTATACCAATGTACAGGTTTACCTTGCCGAGAAAACCATCGGCTGGCAAGCCAAGGCACCATACGAAGCAATCATGGTAACCGCCGGCGCGCCGCAGATCCCCCCAAAGCTACTCGAACAGCTAACAGTGGGCGGTCGTATGGTTATCCCTGTCGGCTCCATGTGGGATCAGGATCTGCTTCAAGTAACCAAGCAAAAGAAAGGGTTCACCGTTAATAATTTAACCCCCTGCCGCTTCGTACCCCTTATCGGCGAGGGAGCCTGGAGCGGTGATTAGATGAGCTTTGGCCTGAGAAGGCTTGGAATCAAGCTATGAGGCTCTCTCCACATGTCGCGGCCAAAGGGCTATAACGATGAGCGCCCCCAGCCCAACGCCAGCGATGACAGCGCCGACCCAACCCAATAGACACAGCACAGTAACAATCACCCCGGACAAGAGTACCCCCAGGGAAATTGACAGCATGGCATCCCTAAATCTCATCCCAAGCAAAAATGCGACCATTGAACCGGTCCATGCACCCGTCACCGGCAAGGGGATGGAGACGAAGAGCATAAGCCCAATCCGCCCATATCTTTCTACAAGCCTTCCTCGCT
>Ga0315532_1001080_pt1 | contig 21140 bp, 20 predicted proteins | sample SalMarWE160370MG_FD_203082 | JGI IMG/M metagenome (GOLD analysis project Ga0315532, IMG submission 203082) | Salt marsh sediment microbial communities from the Plum Island Ecosystem LTER, Massachusetts, United States - Salt Marsh Sediment WE1603-70 ...
TTCCCCTCCCGTCGTCGATGAGGTACTCCTCGGCGTCCACCAGCACGACCTCCAGCTCGAAGCCCTCCATCCCACACATCTCCGGGATGTAGACGAGCTCACTGAAGACCTCCTCGACCCTTCCCCGTTTCGGGGACCTGCGTCTGGAGACCGGGGCCCCGTCCCCGTCCAGCCTGATGATCCATTTGATGCGAGGCACCGGGTGGACCAGCCGCACCCTGTGACTCCCAAGAAGGTCCCTCATCTTGTCCTTTATCGCGGAGAAGTTGCCCGTCTGCACCTCTATGAGCAGGCCGTCCCTGACCACGTCCACCACGTAGCCGTCCACCGTGGCCTCCTCCTCCGCACCCTCACCCGCGTACCAAGTCTTCAGCTGGTTGTGGAGGCTCTGCTCTGTCACACGTCAGAGTGACCCCGAACAGCTATAAATTCTGGGAGCCAACCCGGGTACATGGCAGCGAACCAGATACTGGCCCTGGGCGTCTTAGCCGGGCTCGCCGCCGGGGCAACCGTCTACGCGAGGGAGAAACGCCTCAAGGGGGCGGCCTTCGCCGCCGTCACCGGCTTCCTCGCTGCGGGTACGCCGCTCCACTTCATCATAGTCCCCGTCCTAGCCGGTTACCACGCCAACAGACTCTTACACAGGCGCCTCGACAGGAACTGGGGCGCGTTCCTCGTCTCCCTCATCGGCCTACCCGTCGTCTTCGGCGTACTCCAGGCCACCGGGCGGCTATACTTGGCCTTATCCGTGACGGAACCCTTGGACCTGGGCGGGGCGCTGGCCGTGGGGGCCACGTTAGGCGTCCTCTACGCGGTGCTCATCGTCGCGGGTACAGCCTCCTACGTGTTGGCCAGCCTATACGCCTCGTTCAGGCGCCGTCAACGGCCTCCGGGGATTAATTCTTAAATGCGCCGCGACGCTGAACATGGGGGGCATGGAGGCGCTTCCAACACTCACGGTGCAATAGAATGGAGTACTCCTACACCGACCTGAAAGGCAGGAAGACCCTCATCACCGGGGGCCCGGCCTCGGCCAGAAACGGGTACGCCAGAAGGCTCCTAGAGGAAGCCTTAGAGGCGGCGGAGGGGCTCATCACGGTCATCGACTTCTCTCCCTCGCTCCGCACCCCCGACGGAGCCGACGCCGGCGGCCGCTTGTACGACGGCCACCACCCACTGGTCAGGGTGCTGAGCAGCAAGCTCATGAAGGCCCCCACCGTCACCGCCGAGACCCCCGAGGACCTGGTCAGGCTCGCCGAGTACAACCGCAGCATAACGGAGGCCCTGCTGGACCAGTTCAACGGCTCCACGGACACCCTGTTCATAAACGACGTCCACATCCACCTGCAGAGAGGCACCCTGCAGACCCTCTGGGACGCCGTGAGAGAAGTGGAAACCGTCATACTCACCGGCCGCATGGGCCCCGGGCAAGGCGACGACCTGGGCACAGGCGTCCCACGCCGCGAGAAGACCCTCATGACGCGCCTCGGCTCAAAGATGGACCAGGTCATACAGCTCTAGCCCACGCTGTTCACGCACAGCATGGAGATCGCCCGGTTCAAAGCCGACATGGCCGCTAGCCGTGATGCGCCTCGCTGAACTGCGGCGCCCGGGTCTCGTCGGTGGGCTCACTGATCAACAGCATTATCATGGTAGTCGTGAGCAACCCCAGCGCCGAGTTGATTATGAACGGGATGCCGTACCCCGGCACCGCCAACCCCAGCACATGGAACGTGGTTAACCTGTACGTGTCGTATATCCAGGTGCCCAGTATGGGGCCTATGACGCTGCCAGCCGTGAAAGCCGTCCCGAAGAGCCCGAACATCCTGCCCCTCACCTCGGGGGGCACCAGGTCCGCCCTGAGCGCCCTGAACGCCGGCATGCTCACGTTGAACCCAAGGCTCCTCACGCTCACCACCACCCCCGCCTCAGCGATGCTGCGGGTGAACGGCAGCGCCAGCCCGGCCAGCCTGGACACGTAGTTACCCAGCCCTATGAGGGGCTTCCTGCCCACCCTGTCCGAGAACCTGCCGGCGACGTAGCTGGCGAGGAGCCCGATGAAGCCGCTGACGCTGATGATGGTGCCTATGGCCACGGGGTCCATGCCGAACCTGTCCATGTAGAAGAGCACCATTATGGGTATGATGAACCCGACGCCGATGCCGCTCACGAAGCCGTTCACCAGCAGTATCCTCAGCGGCCTCGTCAACACAACCTTGGGCGCCTCACCCGGCCCCGCCCCCCTCCCCGGCGCGCTCCTCCGCTCAGGCTCCTCTATCAGCACATAGATCATTATCAAGGCTACCAGCGCTAGCAGCGAGTCCACGAAGTAGGGTATCCTGTAGCTCATTAGCAGGCTGAACCCGCTGCCCAGGGCGAGCCACTGTATGCCGCCGCCAAGCATGGGCCCCAGGTTCCGGCCCACCATGCTCATCGACATGATATACCCGGCCGCCTCACCCCTCCTCAGGGGGCTCACCATATCGATTAGAAGGGTCTCCGAGGCCAGCATGGCCGCGCTGGACACCGCCCCGTTTAGCACCCTTATGGCGAGGAGCCACTCCCAGCTGGGCACCAGCCCCGTGAGCACCCCCAGCACCACGTCCGCGCCGACGCCCACCATCATGAGCCTCTTCCTGCCGTACCTGTCCGTGAGGCTCCCCATCTTGGGGCTCATCACCGCGTGGGCGATCATGAAGCTGCTAGTGAAAAGCCCCACGCTGGCAACCGTGGCGCCCAGCTCCAAGACGTAGCTGGGGAAGAACGATATGGGCAGTGCGATGGCCAGCGACTCTATGAGCTGCACGGCGCCCAGCGTCAATATGGGGCCACTCAGCTTCCTCTCTCCCAGACCATTCACCCCGGAGTTTACACCAATGACCCCGCGCCGGATATAAACCCAGCTATAACGCGGCCAGGGCCCTGCCGTATACCTCGTAGTCCCGCTCGCTATACAGCACGAACACCACCTCGTCCAGGGACGGGTTCGTCTCGATGAACGCCTTCACCGTCTTGAGCGCCGTCCTCGCCGCCTTCTCCACGGGGTACCCGTAGGCGCCGGTGCTTATGGACGGGAACGCCACCGACCTCAACCCGTTCTCCACGGCCACCCTGAGCGAGTTCCTGTACGCGGCCTCCAGCAGCCTCTCCTCCTCGCTGCCCCCGCCCCTCCACACCGGGCCCACCGTGTGGATGACGTGCCGCGCCCTGAGGCTGCCGCCTCCGGTTATCACAGCCTCGCCGGTGGGAAGCCCGTCGGGGTACCTGGTCCTCCTCACCTCCATGCACTCGGAGAGGATGGCCGGGCCGCCGGCCCTGTGGATGGCTCCGTCCACGCCTCCGCCGCCCATGAGGCTGCTGTTCGCGGCGTTCACCACGGCGTCGGTCTCCTGGCGGGTGATGTCGCCCCTCACAAGCCTGACCCTCGTATGGTTGAACATCATGAAACCAATTCGGTGCGTGTTTATAAGACGGTTTCCCCGCCAAGTAGCCGCCCCGTCTCGACACGGGCCCCGTCTACGGCGGACGAAAACGGGTGGCGGAAACGGCTTCTCTGCGTCTAAAAAGCATGAAAACCGGGGGTCCCTCCTATATAGTCCCTTCTCCGATGCTCTCTGATACTAGAAGCCCGTTAAACGGTTGAGCAGCCCTGTACACCGCGATAATACCGCTTGATATGTATTTTCACTCATTTTTCGAGGCTTTCTCGCTGAGTGGCTCTTAAACATAGAACTATACGTCGTATAGCTTTTATTTTCGGTGTCTTCATGAAGACTGAACACCCATGGCTGCGGGGCTAGGTCAGTTTGACGCGATATACAATATCCTCATACTGGTCGTGGTCATATCCCTCGTGGCCCGGCAAGTCAACGTCCCCGCCACCATCGCGTTCATATTCGCGGGGCTGCTGGCGACCTGGGTGCCCAGGCTCACCCTCCCCGAGCTCTCACCCGAGATATTCCTCACCATACTCCTGCCGCCCATCCTCTTCAACGAGACCCTCACCCTGGACATAGAGGGCCTCATAGACGACAGCGACATCATACTCTTCTACGCGGTGGTGGGCACCGCGCTCATGGTGGCCGCGGTGGGGCTGTACACCCACTACGTACTGGGCCTCACCTGGATAGAGTCGTTCATGCTGGGGATAATCGTGGCCCCAACCGACCCCGTCTCGGTCATATCGACCTTCAAGCAGCTCGGGGTCATCAGGCGTTTCCAGCTCATAGTGGCCGGGGAGAGCCTCTTCAACGACGGCGTCGCCATAGTGGTCTACAGCATACTCCTCATAATCATCGAGGCGGGGGCCATAACCAGCTTCGAGGTCCTCCAGATAACGCTGGTGAAGGTGCTAGGCGGCGTCCTCCTCGGGTACATAGCCGGGTTCATAGTACACCTCATCTTCTGCTGGACCGACGACCTCTTCGTGGAGATCCTGCTCTCCTTCATAGTGGCCTTCGGCGTCTACAGGCTTGCCGAGCAGTTCCACGCCAGCGGCGTCATAGCCGTCGTCATGGCTGGTCTGCTCCTGAACTACAGGTGCAAGAGCAGCGGCGGCATAACGGAGCACGACGAGGAGAGCCTGGAGGTCATGTGGGAGTTCGTGGGCCTCCTCGCCTCAAGCTTCGCCTTCATCTTCATAGGCGTCAGCCTGGAGCCCACCATACTCATGGGCTTCGCGCTGCCCATACTCGGCCTCAGCCTCTTCAGCGTCCTTTTCAGGTACGTCATGGTGAGCCTCGTGGCGGAGTTCCTGGAGAGGCGCCGCAGTAAACGCATCCCCCAGAACTGGCGCGTCGGCATGACGTGGAGCGGGCTAAGGGGCGCAGTCTCGGTGGTGCTGGTCCTGGGCATAGCCGGCCTGGGCCTGCCCAACACGGAGACCATGTTCGCGCTAACCTATGGGCTGGTCCTGGGGTCCAACGTGTTCCAGGGCCTCACCATGCCCACCCTCGTGAACCAGCTCAGGCTCTACAGCACGAGATCTAGGCCCGAGCCCCAGCCACAGGAAGAACCGCCGCCCGAGCTGTAAACGTTTATTATCCATGCTTCAACTGGCACCCTGATTGTAATGTCAGTCGCAGAGCGGCTCAGGATGCTATCGGATCTTGAGGAGAAGTACGCCGTGGAGCTAGACCGCGAGTACAGGGGCTACGGCAACGAGGTCGTGAGGGAGCTCATCAGGTCCGTGATGGTGGACTCCCGGAAGCACGCGGGCCTCTACAAGGCCGCGGCCTACATCGTGGAGGGCAGAAGCCTGTCCATAACCGACGTGGAGTACGAGGAGCTGGAGAAGAGGCTCAGGCTCCACATAGAGAAGGAGCAGGAGATGCTGGACGCCTCCAGGCAGCTCATGGAGGAGGTGGAGGACGAGCGGGTGCAGAAGCTGCTCATAATGATATACGAGGACGAGCTCATGCACCACCCGTTCATGGAGTCCTTCCTGGAGACCATACTCAAACGGGAGACCATCACCGAGGAGGACATATGGGACATGCTCTTCCGCGACCTGCCCACCCACGGCCACGTCGCCGACCCCTACGCGGATACCCCCTACGGCCCGTGACAGTATCCATATGTATCTTTTTCTTTATACAATATTAAATATTAAAAATGCTTCATTTTAATACAACCACATAAAATTACAATAATCGTCGTCACTATTCATGGCTATTTTTTTATACTCATACATTTACTCATAATTAGAACCCATGGGGGTGTGATGCATGGGTAACCGAGTGGATATCATTGCTTTAATCGACATAGACACCCCCATGCCTGTGAAACAATGCCTCGAGAGGTGTGACCGCGGCTTCCGGGTGGAACAGGCCTCGAACATGGTGGCGTTCAGGCGGCTCATACTGTCGAAGAAGTTCGACTGCATAATATCCATGATGGAGTCGCCGTGCGTGGGCGACGTCATCTGTTTCCAGCTCACACACCATCCACCCATCCCCGTGGTTCTCTTCCCACTGGGCGATCTCGCCCACTACAACCTCGAATACTATGAGAGACTGGCGGTGAGGATCAGGAGGAAGGTCGAATCCATGAAGACGCTTCAAAACACGGGCCACGGGGCGCCAGCCGTGATCATCCGGGGGGAGGAGATCTACCTGAGAGGGGTGGACGGTAAGGACGCATATTGGGGCGGCGAAGGCCCCGAAAGCGAAGACTTGGGGAAAGCGATGGAGCTTGAGTTTAAGGCAATCGACTACGTGAGAGACAGGCTCGCCGCCGCCGTCTCGGACGTCACCGAGGAGCTCTACCTCTCCGATATTGCCCCCGAGCACGTGAGCGACATAGTTTACGAGGGTTACAGGAAGCTGTTCCTCTGGTTCCGGGACCTCGACGTGGCTCTCGGCCACCGTGAGGGTAACTAAATAACAGAATTTTTTTTCTATACATCAGAGATGTGGTGATGTTTCACACATGTGGCTGCTGGAGACGCGTGAAACCCGAGTTATTTTAGTTCTCTATCATTGGATTTGCCTATAAAAATAAAGCTTTTTAAATGAAAAAGCTTAGAAAAGCATAGGATGCCTGAAAGGAAGTACAAGTACCACACTGTGAACCTCCCCGAGAGCCTGGCGAAGAAGATAGAGGAAGTCATAGAGAGCGGCAACCACGGGTACACCAGCATCCCGGACTTCGTGAAATCTGCGGTACGCCGGTACCTGAGAGACCTCGGATATCTAGTGTGAGAGTGAATCCGTAACCTCCAAGGTGGGCACGGAAGGTGTTACAGCCTACGTGGTTAAACAGATAGCTCCTTTTTGATTTGCAGAGAAAACCTGTCTATATCGTAAAACTTATGGTGACATATTAGAAATATTTAATGTGTCATATGCCGGTAAACCGTCTTTCGAGGAGGTCTGGGTGCGTATACGGAAGAGGGCGGGCGAGACTTTCTTCACCAAGACGGGGATCAGGTTCACCTACCGTGTCGAGGGGGACAGGCTGCTGCTGAACCGGACCAGCTACAGCCTGTCTAAGCGCGACTTCATGAAGGCCTTCCCCATGGTGCCCGTGAAAGGCCCAAGCGAGATCGCCTCCATGGTGAGGGGCCCCTCCTACGTCTGGGCGATCCTCCACGACGCGAGGATATCGTTGAAGGCCTGGTGAAGGATGACCAAAACATAATTATATCGCTAGCGTAATACCGTTCTCATGGTGAAATGCAGAGGCTGCGGAGACGAGATCTCCGACGAGGCGTACTTCTGCCCCAGGTGCGGGCTTAGAACCGAGGCGGGGGAGGAGGCAGGCGTCAAGACGCCGCCATACACTCGACCGGGCTGGGAGAGGGACGTGGAGACGGCTCTGAGCAACGCCGCCAAGCTCATGGACGAAGCCTTCGAGGCAGCCAAGAAGGGCCTCCGGCGGGTAGCCGACGAGGTAGAGGGTGAAATCGAGAAGGCCAAGAAGAGGGAGATCAAGGTATCAGCCCCCGTGTACTGTCCCCAGTGCGGCGGCAAGAACCCCAGCGACTCGCTGTACTGCACGACCTGCGGCAAAGAGCTGCCCAAGGACGTCTAGAGCCAAGAACTGGGCTACGTAAAACCGACGGGCCGCTGACTGGTGACCAGCCCCCCATGGGTTAGCCCATAGAAGCCCCGGACAGGCCTGGGAAACATCAACCCATACTGTTTACGTTTATTAGGGAAACCTCAAAAACCGATGCGAGTCCAGCTTATACGTATGAGCGTCCTGTGCTCCGGCAGCTACCTGGCGGACTTCATAGTCCCCGACCTGCCGGGGATCGGGGAGCCCGGGAGCCTCATGTACGCCCCCAAGGGCATCCACCTGTCGCCGGGGGGCCACTCCGCCAACGTGGCGCTGGGCCTCGTGCAGCTCGGGCAAGACCCGGTGCACTCGACGGGCTGCGTGGGGGACGACCCCCTCGGGGAACTCATCGTAGCGCTCCTAGAGGACCATGGCGTGCAGGTGCATGCCCAGGTGGCCGAGGGCGCCGCCACGGCCAAGAACATTGCTCTGATAGTGAGGAACCAGGACAGGAGGTTCATCGCGGAGCTCGCGGCCAACGCGTTGCTGGACCCCGGGCTCGTCGAGGCGCATATCAGGAGCATGAGGCCGTCTGTGTTCTACCAGGGGACCGTGGGGGGGCTTAGGTACGTCGATCCAAGGCTCGAAGACGTTCTGGGCGCAGCCCATGCCGTGGGCTCGCTGACCGTTGTGGACGTCGTGCCGCCGACGGGTGGATGGGGATGCCTGCTGGACGCGCTGGGCGGCGTGGACGTGCTCCACTGCAACCTGCATGAGGCCAAGGACATGCTGGGGGCCGACGAGCCCCGGGAGGCCCTAGGTGGGCTCGTGGAGCGGGGTGTGAGACTGGCCGTAGTGTCCGACGGCGCCCAAGGCCTCCATGCGTCCACGGGACATGTGACCGTCCATATGCCGGCGTTCAGGGTCACCGAAGTGGACCCGACGGGGGCCGGGGACGCCCTCTGCGCGGGCATGATAAAGGCGCTCATGGACGACGGGGTGTCTCCGGGTGGGCTCGGCGCCCTGGAGGCGAAACAGCTCACGGCGTTGATGCTCGTGGGGCAGGCGGCGGGCGCCGCCTCCGTCACCGGTGTGGGGGCGACGACGGCCGTGACAAGGCGGAAAGTTGACTCCCTCGTCAGGGAGCAGGCGGCGCGGGTCCTTGAATCGACGACCGTGGAGGAGGCATAGATGATCACCAGGTGGACGGGGAGGGTGAGGACGGGGCTGGAGCCCCTGGACGGGCTTCTCGGCGGCGGCTTCCCCTGCGGCGCCGTGAGCCTCGTGTACGGCGAGGCCACCACTGGTAAGACCACCCTCTGCCTCACCACGGCTCTGAATCACCTCGCCGGGCACAGGGCGGCGAAGGCCGTGTACATAGACTCGGACAACAAGCTCAACACGGGGAGGCTGACCCAGATAGCCGAGCCCCGGGGGGAGGCGCTGCTGAGGCGGCTTCACCTGCACACGCCCCTGAGCTTCCGTGAGCAGGACGAGACCCTGGAGCAGCTACCCGGGCTGGACCCCATGGACCTTGTGGTGCTCGACAGCGTCACGGGGCTCTACAGGGTCGAGACGGTGGACGAGGAGAGGACGTACCGCGCCAACAAAGAACTTAACCGCCAGCTTGGGTACATCTCGGAGATGGCGGGTCGAAGCGGCGCGGCTTTCCTGTTGACTGGGCAGGTTCGAAGCGTGTTGGATACTTCGCAGATTGAGCCCGTCGCGCCGCGGCTCCTCAGCTACTGGAGCTCCACCGTACTGAAGCTGGAGAAGACGCCCTGGCAGGGCATGCGGCAGGCGACCCTGGAGAAACCTCTATCCAGCCCCAGCGCCATTAACATCTGGATAACCGAGACAGGAGCGTCAGCGTCGCAGCCATGAGCCTAATGACAGTTCTATCTGTGGTCTACCTCTATCTGCCCGCCTACTTCGCCAACGCCAGCCCCGTGGTCCTCGGCGGCGGCGAGCCCCTGGACGGCGGCAGGAAGTGGCTCGACGGCAAGCCGTTCCTGGGCAGCCACAAGACGGTCAAGGGCACCTTGTTTGGCATATTAGTCGGCTCCGCGGTGGGCTTCCTGCAGGGGAACCCGGTGGGCGGCGTCCTCCAGTCGGTGGGCGCCGTGGCCGGCGACATAGTGGCCAGCTTCTTCAAGCGCCGCTGGAACCTGAGGCCCGGGGAGAGCATGCCGCTGGTGGATCAGCTGGACTTCATAACCTTCGCCGTGCTGCTGAGCTACCCGGTCCAGCGGGTCTCTTTGGCCGACGTGGCCGTCATCTTGGTGTTGACGGTGCCCATACACTACGCCGTGAACTACGTGGCTTGGCTTCTGGGGCTCAAGGAGCACCCGTGGTAGCTAGACGAGCCTGCGCCGCGGCTCTCTGCCTGCCTCGAACACCCTGCCGCAGTAGTTCACCACGAAGGTGTCGGGGAACGCTTGGTATAGCTTGGCCATGGCCTTGAAGCCTGTGCAGTGGCATGGGCTCAGGAAGCTGAGATCGAACCTGCGCAGCTCCTCTATGGTCCGGTTTATGTAGGCGTCGTCGCGGCCCACCAGGTGGGTGCCGCCGATGAGGCCGTGGAGGCCTTTGAAGCCGCCCAGCTCCATGGCGCGGAGCCCGGTGTTCACGGGGCCGGAGTGGGCGCACCCGGTTATCAGCCAGGGCCCGACGCCGTCCACTTCCGTCCAGAGCGCCTGGTCGCAGAGTATCTGGTCGTCTATCTCCTCTCCGTCCACCACGATTATCCTCCTGCCTCCGCTGGTGGGCGGCGAGACCATCTCGAAGTCGTTCACCCGTGGCACCTGGCCGGTGGTCCAGAGCCCGGGCACCACCTCCTGGGGTTCGTCGCTGAGGACGAGTTCTCCGCCGGCGGCCTCGATCTCTTCTATGCCCTGGCCCTCGGGGACGCCGCCCCTGATCCTTTTGCCGTGCCTGTCCTCGTAGAAGCGGGGCAGGAAGCAGTGGGGGTGGGCGTAGACGGGGCATCCGCCGGCGGCCTCCACCACCTCAACGGTGGCGACGGTGTGGTCGCCGTGGCCGTGGCTCAGCACCACGGCGTCAACGTCGCCAAGGTCCACCTCCAGCTCCTTTATGTTGTGGAGCAGGGGCTCCCTGTCGTTGCCGGTGTCGAAAACCACCTTCCTCTGGTCGCCTCTCTCGTCCACCATCTCCAGGAGGTACGAGAGGCCCCACTGGCCGTGGAGGCCCGCCTGCAGCACGAGGTTGTCGGCGAGAGTCGTTATCTTGAGAGACTTCACTCCCATCTAATCACGAATAGTACTCGTTTCACGGGGTTGAAAACACTTGTCTATATATCGTCACATGGTTCATAGTATTCATTAAGGACCGTAAGCATTGGTTTTACTGATCACTTATATCGTAGTCCGTCTAAAAAAGTGTAAACGTCGGAAGAATGGTGTGTGAGGTGGCTGGCGTAGATGTCGGTTTCTAGACGCAAGATGCTGGCCGCCCAGGAGGACATCGCCAACAAGATCGTGGAGCTGGCCAACCGCAAGGACATGACGGTGTACCAGACGGTGAACGACATCCTGGAGCAGGCGCTACGGGTGGAGGGCATAGGGCTGAGCCTGAAGCAGGTGGTGGACGAGCGTTGGATGCTGGAGCGGGCCCAGGAGATAGGGTTCACCTTCACCATCGAGCAGCTCCTATACCAGATCGTGGACGCCGCCTACGAGGAGGACCAGGAGCGTTTCACCGGGATATTCAAGGAGATGGGGCACTGGTACGGCAAGTACTTTGAGGCCAAGCACGAGATGCCTATAGGCGCCCTCAGGGACGCCCTGGAGCTCTTCACCCTGGGGAACACGGAGTACAGCCTAGAGGAGACGCCGCGGCGGCTGAAGCTGTCGTTCATAGGTGAGAGGCTGTCCCCCGGGTACACGGAGTTGTTTAGCGTCCTCATGGAGGAGCTGTTGCTGGTGCTGGGCTTCGAGTTGAACGGCAAGGAGATACGTAAGGGCATATTGAACATGGAGTTCAAGAGGTGACTCCGGTGGTCGAGGAGCTCCTGGACGACAAGAAGTTCATAGTGGTGCCGGAGGAGATAGCGACCCGGCTAAAGCTCGTCTCGGGGAGGCTTGGCAGCAGCGCCGTGAGTTACGCTGAGGAGGTTTTCACCCAGGCGTTCAGGGTCGACGAGATGGGGTCCAGCCTGGAGGAGGCCGTGGACATGTACCGCCTCGTCACCGTCCATAGGGGCGCCGGCAGCATTCAGGTTAACCGCGCCCGGTTCAAGGAGCTTGTGGAGAGGCTCTATCTTGAGGACGCCGAGGAGCTGTCAGGGATCTGGCACGAGTCCGGGGGATGGTACGGGGCGTATCTGTCGACGAAGCTGAACGGCGAGGGCATCTTCGGTTTCCTGGAGAAGGATCTGCTGGTTACGTGGAACCTTGATGAGGCGGAGATCAGGCAGCAGGATGTCCTCGTTTCTGTTCGCTGCACGTCGTTCGGCATGTCGATGGAGCTAACGGATCTCTTGGTTCATTATCTCGTGGGGCTGATGGAGGAGCTGGGTTATGTCGAGAATGACAGGGACGTTCTACGCGGCCTCGTGATGATGAAGTTTCTGAAGAAGATGGAATAATTAACATATATGTTGTAAATGTTCGGGTTTTTTATTGTGTATTTTTACCCTTTTCCCCGGATATGCTTGACTGTTTCGTCGCCACTTTTCTAAAATTAGCTTTTTCTATCAATAATAGGTTATATATTTAGTGTATAATCGCTGTTATATGCAGTTGTGTTCTTTATTTTTATCTCATTCATGTATACATCGTCATGCATCTTGTAGACATACCTTAATATATGGAATCCCTGTTGTGAATCCCGATCGATGGACAGGGACAGGTCAAAGGTATTGATCTCCCTGTCTAGCGATGAAAAAGGTGAAAAAGGAAAATGAATAGTAAAAAGCTGATAACGCTACTAGTATTAACAACACTGCTCTTCTCGATGGTGCCCTTTGCACCGTTTGCGAGAGCCGAATTAGTCGCTGGTGATATCGATATCGATAACGACGACACTACTGCAGTGGACGACGCTGAGGGTGAACCGGGTCACACGATCATCGTCCTAGGCGATACGGACTCCGTCGCGTCTGGGTATGAGGTCATGCTATACTGGGACGTCATCAAGGACTGGAACGGCATCGAAGGCCACCTCAACACTACCGACGCGAAAAGTGACGGTAGCTTCGAGATCTGGTTCGAGGTACCTGAAGCAGAGTACGATGGACACGATCTATGGATAACCGCCACTGACCAGGAGACCAAGGTCAGGAAAGCCTTCAAGGTCTTATCCGACTGTGACCTTGATTCATCGTCGGGTCTCGCCGGCGACAGAGTCTACGCTGACTTCTATGGGTTTGACAACAACGAGGACATCGGAATCCTGTTCACTTCTAGTGAGCTTGTGGCTGACTGGCACATAGACAACGAAAACAACGATGAGCTTGATACCGGAGATGGCAGCGAGACAGACTTCGATGGCACAGTAACCGAAGGCATGATCAAGCCAACGACCTTCGAAGTTTATGTAATAGACGCCTACCTTGTCGAACATCTAATCGCGACAGACGATGGATCCCATGGTATTGATGATCACGCAGTAGACGCGTGGGATGTCGAAGACGGTAGCATCGACTACGTAACAGGCGAATGGACCCTAGAGTTTAACTCGCCTGATGTTCCTGACGCTGGAGAAGAGATGGTCGCTGACTACGAGTACTTTGACGAACTTGGAGATGATACCTACATACTGGTTTCAAACGGTGAGACAAACGAAGTCGGGTCATGGAAGAATAGAAGAATAAACATACCCGACGACGCAGCCGAAGGCCAATACTACGTCACAGGGTTCGACGGAGACGGTAACACAGCCTACGACGATTTCGCGATCGGAGCTGTGATATCTGTCGATCCAGACGAGGCCGTAGTCGGCGAAGTCGTTGAAATTGAAGGCGAAGGCTTTGAAGCTGATGAAGCTTTCACCGTATGGCTCGTAGAAGGTCTCGATGAATGGGAGTGCCACATAGTCGACGCCGGCGACACCCCTCCGGCGAGTGAAACAGACGGCGATGGTGAATTCAGGGTAGAGGTAATCGTTCCTCAAGTCGACGACGCAGACGACGACTACGAAATAGAGGTACGTGCCGTAAGCGACACCGTTGCCGAAGACTTCGAGGTAACAGACTTGGCCGAGATAGCAGTCGACCCCGACTTCGGGCCGCAAGGCTCGAAGATCATGGTAACGGGAGAAAACTTCCCCCAAATAGAATGCGAGGTAACACTTGAGCTATTGGAGACGGACAATACGTATGTTGTCGACATCGAGGACGATATCGAAGTCGAGTCAGACGGTTCCTTCGAGGCAGAGGTCAGAGTACCAACCGAAACAGACGGCCAGTACAAGATCAACGCCTATGTGCAAGCTGATGACGATGGCGGTTTCACAATTTCCGACACCGTCACTTTCAGGATCGGCACGATGCTGGTTCTTCTGAGTGAAGACAGCGGCGTAACTGGTGAAAAGATAATACTGACCGGAAGCGGCTTCACAGAAGACGGAGAGTGGAACGCCACCATGGGTGACATAACCATCTTCGACGATGTGGAGGTTGACGACGAAGGTATACTAAAAGAAGGCGGTGAAACACCCGCTTTCCTCGTACCCCAACTTGAACCTGGAACTTATGTAATAACAGTATGGGACGTCGATGAGGAGATAAGCGTAGAAGTAGATTTCGAGGTGACGCATGACGTTTACCTAGAGTTCTCCACTTATACGGCTCCTAACGACTACAACGTATCGATAGAAGGCTGGTACTGGCCCGTCGTTGACGGAGAAGAAAACACGGTCGACGACATCGAATGGGTAATCTACAACGAGACAGACGACTGGGACATGGACGTCCGAACGGGAAAAGACCCAGGGACCATCGCTAAACTAAACGAAACCGGGGCTCTCGTAGACGCCTGGTGGATGGTGCTAGAAGACGATGACCTAGACCTGGGTGTCTACATGGTAAACGCCACAATCGAGACGACGAGCGACCTAGAATATCTCTACCAGTTCGAGTTCGTAGTCGGCGAAGTACACAAGTTAATCCAACCAAGGAAGGCAACATTCAGACTCGGTGACACTTTAAGCTTCAAGGTACAGCACAGCTTCGGAGGACAGGAAGGCGACATCGACTCAGGCGCTATAGAAGTATACGAACCTGATGGAAGCCTATACTGGTCCGCAGACGAATACACTAAAGATGACTGGGTACAGGTTGCGATGTGGTGGGAGCTACCCTACTCTGAGCAGACTGACGGTGGCAACCCCATGGTCTTCCTAGACGACGCGCCTCTCGGCACCTGGACATACGAATGGCTGGATGAAGACGACGACGTGATCGAAGATGGTACCTTCAACGTCGAAGCCGCAGCCGAGGAAGTAATAAGCCAGCAGATCGATGACCTCAACACAGCCATAGACGACCTGACTAGCGACATCTCCGGCGTCACAGACGCTGTCGCGGGCGTTCAGAGCAACGTCAACAGCGCCATCGCGGCGGCCAACGCGGCCGTGGAGGCAGCCAACGCGGCAGTCGACGCAGTCAACTCCGTAGCCGGAACGGCCAGCCAGGCCGCAGAAGCGGCGCAGCAGGCAGCAACAGCTGCTGAGAACGCCCAGAACGCGGCAAGCGGACTAACAACACTCGTATACGGCGCCATCGGCGCAAGCCTAGTAGCAGCATTAGCAGCAATCGTATCCCTCATGCAGATAAGCAGAAGGATCGCAGGCTAAAAAGCCTAAAAACCCTTTTTTTATTTTATCTCTAAAAACCAGAAGATTCTATGATCAGCCTTTAGATGAGAACCTAATAGACTTGAACATCTAAACCATATAATCCATACAACAAAGCCGTATATTGGCACAAAAGCTACCTGTAAACCGATCTCCTATGCTGCACGTCTAACAGCACCACAGAGGACCCTTCATCATCTACAACGTAGATCACACGATAATCACCCACCCGGAGGCTCCATCTGCCAGACAGAGGGCCCCTCAAAGGCTTACCAAGACGAGGGGTCTCCTCAAGCCGGGTCACTGCACCATCTACTCTCACGCGATGAACCGAATCCAACGATCTAAAACTCTTCTCAAACGTCCGGGTAACCTTGAGGCTATACCTCACCAGAACGCCTCAACTCCTCAACGAGGCGCCTGTAATCCATTACCCTCCCAGCCTTCACGTCCTCCTCGGCCTCCCGGAGAGACGCCAAAGCCCCCTCATCCTCAAGAATCTCCAGGGTCTCCATGATACCTTCAAGTAGATCCCCGACCCGGGTTAGAAGCGCTCTGTCTTCCTCTGTGAGGAGTCCACTCTCAACCATATCCACACCAATCCTACAAAGAAGGCTACATATTTTAACATAACCTTAGGCTAGACAGCTAAAAACCCCGCTTTTCTATTTCCTCAACAGGCAGCGCTACGTTTGGCTCTCCTGCGCGAAGGGGACACCCAGTAGCAGATCCACAAGCGAGTAGAGCCGAGCCCTGTCGAAGCCCTCGGCGTCGAGGGCCTCCAGCCCCGTGCACTCGGAGCCCACCGACGCCACCAGCGCCTCCGCCTGCTGGCCCAGCCGCCTCTCCCCTCCCTCGTCCACCGCCCCCACGAGCCCGGACAGCTCCCTGTTGCGCAGCAGAAACAGCGTCGAAGCGAAGAGGTGGTGGTACCCGGCGTTGAACCACTGGTGCCTGTGGGCCGACGCCTCCGTGACGCCCTGCAGCACCACCTCCAGCAGCGCCGCCGCCTCCCCCTTCATCTCATCGACGTGCCTGCCCCGGAGCCCCGTCTCGAGCCCTTCGACGCTGAAACCGTAGTGGCTGGAGCCCAGGGCCTCCATCTCGCGTTGAACCTGCTTCGTCCCCTCTAGGGCTTCGCGGAGGCTGGGCCACTCCACCTCGCCGCCGAGGCCGACCACGAAGTCGAAGAGGTGGTCGACGAGCTCCAGGTCTTGGTAGAGCATGTTGAGCTGCCTCTCCCTGGTCTCCGCGTACTCGTTCATCTGCCTGTGCAGCTCCTCCTCGCGCCTGGCTAACTCGTCGCTTATGACGCCGTGGATCTCCTCTATCTGTTCCGTCTCTGTGGAGCTGAAGACGAGTTCGCCGCCGCCGTCCATGCCCATGTAAGTCAGCCTCAGCTTCTGGGGGTCCTTGGCCTTCTCGCCCTCTTGGAGCTCGACGCCGCCGACGTTTTCCAGCTGGATCTCCCTGTAGGGCACCATCTTCTTGCCGATGAAGCCCCTCTGCACGGAGACCGAGATCCTGCCTTCGCTGAGCTCGAGCCTGGCCGTCTCCCCTTTCGGGAGCTTTCCCAGGGCCTCAGGCATCCGGGTTCCTCCTGAGGGAGTCCGTGGTCTCCTCCAGGGTCAGGGGCGAGTAGGTGGTCCTGTGGTACATCTTCAGGTACTCTATCCCGTATTTCTCGGCCACGCCCAGGTCCCCCAGCTTGACCTCTCCGCGGTCGTCGAGGATGCGGGTGATCTTCTTCCTGAACACGGGGTAGTTGAGCAGCATCTCCTTGCGCTCGTTGTAGTACTCTATGGTGTCCACGGCTTCGTCGATGTAGCTGAGCACCCTGTAGAGGTGGGTGATTATCTCGTCGATCCTGTACCGCTCGTAGTTGTTGATGACCTCGAGGCTCTGGTTCATGCGCTCCGTGAGCGTCATGTTCCTGTTCCACTCGTAGTCCTCCCGGGGCAGCAGCAGGTTGATGTTGAACTCCAGGTCCTGCAGATGGTAGTAGAGGAGCCCTATGATGCGGCCCACCACGTTGACGGTGCTGAGGATGGTGTCCCGTATGAGTATGACCTTGAGCACCTTGAGGTTCTCGTCCTCCTCGGCGAAGCTGCGCTTGGTCATCTGCTCCGAGAGGCTTTGTATGAGCTCGTACTTGTCCCCCAGCAGCGGCATCAAGCTGCTCTTCCGTTTGCTGAGCTGTATGATGGTCTCTATGCTGTCGTTGATGGGACGCGTCGCGTTGAGAATATCAGCCGAGTACTGGCGCTCCCAGTTCCGGAGCGACACCAGTATGGCCTTGATTATGACCCACGGCTCGTCCTCCTCTATCTTCTGCCGCGAGATCTGCAGCGTCGCGCTGTCCCTGGGCAGGTTGGGCTCGAAGAGGCTGCTGATGATCTCGTATATCTTGTCGCTGGTGTCTATGAGCTTCTCCACCAGGACCCTGCCGGACGCGATTATGTGGTTGATGTGCTCCACCTTCTCCATCAGCGGCGCGTCCATGTCCAGGTCAGGCAGCTCGGGTGCGTCCACGTCCAGCCCCAGCTCCCTTATCTCGCCCACAGACTCCAGGTACTCGAACTTGATCTTGATATAGAAATCCCGGAGGGCGATGTCCAGCTGGGTCTCGAACGAGTCCACGTCCACCTTGAGCTCGTTGTACATCCGCCGCAGGTCGACATCCAGCTCCGACAGGTCCTGTATGGACCCATCCGCGTTCAGGCTGATCTCCCTGACCTCGTCCTCGACTATGAGCATCTTGGTCTTGAGGTCCATGAGGCTCTCCGGCGCCGGGTTCCCCAGCCCGTTGACGATGCCTTCATACTCCTCCATCTTCTCCAGCATGCTGCCCGACATCTCCACAAGGGCCTGCGACCTGGAGGCCCTCACCTCCTTCAGGTCTAGCACGTACTTGCTGAAAGCCACGGGCGCCGAGAAGAGTATGGTGAACGTGGTGGAGCCCACGAGGATCGACTGGTCCACCGTCGCCTGGAACGCCAGCGGCGCCTGCAGGTTGTCGATGGCCAGGAAGAACACCAGGTTGGTGATGGCGGCCGCAAAGATGGGCAGAATGTAGACGAGGACGTCCACGTACTTGCCCGGGATGGCCGCCTTCTTCACGGGGTCAGGCATCTTCATGTTCATGATGGCTATCACCGAGATGAGGCCGCTCATTATTATGAAGAACAGCACCATCCCGGGGATGGAGTTTATGAAGTTGGCGAACGCCGTGACCTCCCCGTTTATCACGACGTCCGGGGTTATGATGCCCGTGATGGTGTTGAACACCCGCTTCAGCGTGTCCAGGCTGATGGTGTTCAGCTGGCTCTGGATGTCGTGGTATATGAGGTCCAGGGGCGTGTACAGCGGCGGCAGCACGCCCTCCTCGTATATCCTCAGGTACTGCATTATCTGGAGGGGCAGCGAAACCGAGGCGTAGTAGACGAAGGTGTAGATTATACCCCTGCCCTTGTAGATGGTCGCGAACACCAGTATCAAAGGTATGGCGAGGTAGAACGTGGACTTGAAGAACAACAGCGACACAGCGATGATCCCTATGTCCATGGAGATGATCTGGAGGTTGTTGTTGAAAGTCGCAGGGCATATCACGAAGGGCGCTATGAGCAGCGCCATGAGTATGGTGTTCCGGACGGGGTCGTCTATAAGCTGGAAGAACCCTATCCTGGAGAGGTGGTAGAAGAGGCCCAGGGTTATTATGAGGCTCCCCGCCATGGCGCCGTAGATCTTATCCTTGAAAACCGCGTAGGCTACTAGGAAGGCGATTATGATGGGCAGCGGGGGCGGCAGCAGCGGTATCAGCGTGAACCCCAGCGCCATGCTAACCATGGTGATAACGAAAGTGACGAGCTTTCCCGTCCTCTCGCTGAAGTCGCCGTCCATGAATAGCGTGAAACTCATATCCCTGATCCTCCATCAAGTATTAATATAATATATGGAACCGTGAACCTCGTTGACCCTAGACGACGCCGACTTAAAACTGCTTGCGAGTATCAGAGATAACATAGACTCCCTGGAGTCGATGCTTCCCGACAGAGCCGTCATCACGGTGGGACAGTACACTTTGGACACCCTCGAGTCCCCGGGCTTCGACGAGGAGGGTCTGACAGACATTATCCGGGTGCATCATAAGAAGGATTTGGAGCATAAAACAGTATACATCGATCCTGAGTACGAGGTAGAGATCGACACTCTATACGAGCCCCACTACTGGTTCGACCTCCTCGAGCACGTGGACGCCGACGACTTCTACGACCAGCTCGGTAGACGCGTCTACGACTACCACGACGAGATACTCACGCTGGTCAACCTCTCCGAAGGCAGCTCGTCTGGCCTTTACCCGCTGCTCCACCGTTTCCTCGCCAAACACGACAAAAACGTGCTCGGCGTCTCCATAGTGCCCTCCATGAGCCACAGCTCGGACGCCCTCTTCAACTCCTTCGCGTCCACCGGCATGGTCGCCATCGACGGCTCCGCCCCGCTGCTGCTCATAGACCAGGGCAGGCTCGAGGACTATTCCGGAGTCCACCGCATGGGCGAGATGCTGAAGGACATCGACGTCTTGGACTACCTGGTGGAGCTGCTGCTGGACAAACGGGGCTTCGTCAGGGACCTATACAAGCTCTCCCGAAACTTCGACATAGGCATGTTCTCGGCGCTCATGGCCACAGGGTGCAGCCTGGGCATATACGAAAGCTTCAGGAACATATTGGACGTCACCTTGGAGCAGCCCCTCATGGACTTCGACATCTCGACGGCCACCATGATCTACGTGCTCGTAAGGGCGCCCCTCTACTACAGGGACGAGTTCACCAAGGGCCAGATAGAGTACGAGGTGAGCCAGTGGCTCACCGAGTCCCTGGGCGTAGACCTCCCCCAGATATGTGAACCCATTTTTATCGATGAGTTCGGTGACAGGGTGGACGTGGTGATCCTTGTGGGCGGCTTCGACACCACCAAGATGTTCGGAGACATCTACAGGCGCATCGAACGGTTCAGCAACATGAACCTGGAGCAGGGCCTCTACGACAGAGAACTATGGGAAGAAATAAAGGGGAAGCTGCTAAGGAGCTAGGCTTACCTGCTTTGCCTCCAGCTCGCTGAGTATCTCCTTGACGGTTCCCTTGTGCTCGACCAGGAAGCTTCGGCTGAGGCCGCTCTCGAACTCGCTGGCCTTCCTGTTGAGGCGCTCCATCTCGTCGTAGGGCGCCAGGTCCTCGATTCTCCCGCGGCCCGCGATGACCACCATCCTGATGACCCAGGGGTCCCTGCACTCCACCACTCTGACGGTGATGGTCTTGGATACGTCGCCCGTCACGTAGGCGGCCAGCGCCGTGTAGAGCTCCTGTGTGAGGTCCTCATCCCACAGCCCCTGGGGCGTCTGGACGGTGACCCAGAGGTAGTCGCTGCGGTAGGTGCTCTTCATCCCCATGATGTTGGGGGTCCTGTAGATCCTGATGATGCTCCTCATGTAGTCCTTGAAGTGGTCCACGTCGAGGATCTCCTCCAGGATGCCCTCCCTGTTGAGCTGGTCCTCCTGCTCGGCAAGTATCTTGTATATTATCTTTCCCTGCTCGTCGCCAGTGAGCTCGGTGGTGCGCTCGTAGAACCTGTTGGACTTGATGATTCCCTGCAGCTTCTCCTGGTAGTCCTCCGTCAGGTCCAGGACCAGGTTGAGCTTCTTCCTGTAGTCGCTTGTGACCTCAAGCTTCTTGCTGAGGTCCTGGTAGAACTCTATGAGGGTGTCGTTGTTGCCGATGTTGGAGTTGAAGTGTATCATCTCCTCGTTTATGCCTCTGAGCTCCCTC
>Ga0315532_1001086_pt1 | contig 21077 bp, 17 predicted proteins | sample SalMarWE160370MG_FD_203082 | JGI IMG/M metagenome (GOLD analysis project Ga0315532, IMG submission 203082) | Salt marsh sediment microbial communities from the Plum Island Ecosystem LTER, Massachusetts, United States - Salt Marsh Sediment WE1603-70 ...
GCAATTGTTCAAACACAGGAGCCTGTGAGGCAGAATGCCCGAAAGAAATTACTCTTGTGAATATTGCACGGATGAACCGTGAATTCTATTCTTCAAAAGTGTGCTGAGAAACTACCTGAACAACAACCGTATCAAATAAAAAGTTTTCTTCTATGAGGCCATTGTGCTCTCAATCTCAGTTACCGTTTTGGGTATTGTTCTTCCCAAAACACGGTATCCTTTTCCTGTGACCAGAATATCATCTTCAATACGGATACCACCAAAATTTTTATAGGTTTCTACCCTCTTATAATCGATGAAATCGGTAAATTTGTTTTCACTTCTCCATTGATCAATCAAAGCAGGGATAAAATATATACCGGGTTCAACCGTAAACACAAATCCCTTCTTCAATCGTTTTCCCAGGCGCAGGAAGGCAAGTCCAAACTGGTCGCTTCTTTTAACCTCATCATCGTACCCAACATAATTCTCACCCAATCCTTCCATATCGTGAACATCCAGGCCCATCATATGGCCCAGTCCATGCGGGAAAAAGAGAGCGTGTGCACCCTGATGAACCGCTTCGGAGATATCTCCCTTCATCAATCCAAGCACTTTTAAACCTTCTGCTATGATCTGTGCTGCAGAGAGGTGTATTTCCTTGTAGGTTAATCCGGGTTTGATTGCCCGGATAGCATCCACATTTGCTTTCAATACGATTTCATAAATCTCTTTCTGCCGCTGGTCAAATTTTCCACCAACAGGCACTGTCCGGGTTATATCACTGGCATAATGCAATAACGATTCAGCACCGGCATCCGTAACCATCATTCGTCCTTTCACGAGCGTATTCCCATGATAGTGATTATGCAGTGTCTCTCCGTTGATGCTTAATATGATTGGAAACGAAACACCTGCTCCCCGGGTTAAGGCAATTCCCTCAATAACTCCTGAAATTTCCCGTTCAACAACTCCCGGCATTGCCATCTTCATGGCGGTAGTATGCATCTCATAAGCCGTTTCCATGGCTTTTTCTATTTCCTCAACCTCAACATCCTTCTTTACAGATCTCAATTCAATAACTCCCCGGATCAAATCCTCTGATACCATCTTGCGTATATCATCCGGCTTCTTTCCAAAAAGGCTCTCCAATAGAATTATATTCTTCCCCCGATAAGGTGGTAACAGGTGTATCTTCTTCCCCCTGGTCTGGGCATCCTCAAGCATGCCTTTCAAATTCTTAAAAGGAGAGCTGTTATTTATACCTGCCTTTAGCACCCTCTCTTTTATCGTCGACTGTGGTCCCATCCAGATGATGTCATCCATATCAACATCATTCCCAAAAATATAATCCTCTCCGGAGTCAATATCCATTACCCCGGCTAAATCGGGATAGTCCAATCCGAAAAAATATAAAAAATCACTATCCTGTCTAAAAGGGTATGTATTTGCAGTATAATTCATGGAGGCTTCCGTATTGCCAGGAATAAGCACCAATCCTGATTGCAGTTTCTCTCTGAGCCTGTCTCTTCTTGATGTGTAAATCTCAGGTTTGAACATTTCTTTTTCTGTTAAGTGAGTTTCATTTAATCGAGGCATTAAAGTTAATATCTAATTGGAAAATGACAAATAAAAGGGATCGCTGCCTCTCCTGAGTACAAGCTTGCTCTTACTCTCCTTTCAATTCCACAGAATAATAATGCTAAATACTGATTATCAGCTATTTAATGAGCTGCATTATAAAATGCGAATATACTTGTTTATTTATATAATTTTATTATCTTCGCTGATTAGTGATAAGATATTAACAATTCCTTAACAATGTAATTCACAATATGCCCTACCGAAGATTGCCCAACACAGACAGTTCCCGATTAAAGGCCCTTCATACTGCCCTGGCAAAAGGGAAAGATTTACCTCCGTTTAAATTGGCATTCAGTCAGTCAAGTCTTCAGAAAATTCAGGCATTTCTTACCGGATTTGAACAAGTGTTAATCCTGAAAAAGCAAGATTACATCAAGCAGGTCGAGCACAATAAAGTGTATCAAAAGACGATCAGGAAAGTCAGGTTATATATCTCCCACTTCATTCAGGTCATGAATATGTCCATTGCACGCGGAGAGATTTCCTCCACTACCCGTAGCTTTTATGGGTTAAAAGAAACGGACAAAAACCTCCCTTCTCTTCAAACGGAAGCAGAGATCATTGAATGGGGACAAAACCTTATCAATGGAGAAGTCAAACGGATCCTGAAAGGATTATCACCCATTACGAATCCTACCATAGCAGTGGTCAAAGTAAGGTATGAGCAATTTCTCGATGCATACAATTTTCAGAAAACCCTGCAGAAAAAAAATGGTTTTAATCATCAAAAACTGTCAGTCCTACGTGAAAAAGCCAACCAGATTATATTACAAACCTGGAATGAAGTTGAAGAATACTACAGTGATCTGCCCGAAAACATGAAGCGTGAGAAGGCAAAGGAATATGGTCTGGCATATGTCTTCAGGAAAAATGAAATGAGGAACATCACTTTCGTCGATGATCAGCATAAAGGAATAGGTTAGTCTCCTTTATCCTGGCACTGCAATAACTCCTCCATCCCCTCTGTTTACTCATGACGGTTTGCGAATACCCTGCTCAGTACGGTAAATATACCATGTTAGCAAACCGACAAAAGCTGCTGTGACCACAATCAGCAAAAATCCTCCTCTGCTAGTGCCCAAAGAATCAACATCCCTTGTCACAAATTCCTCACCAAAAATATAATAGATGGTAACTGCAAGGCCATTGTTTACAAAATGGGCAAGGATAGGAAGCCAGATAGTCCTGCTCCAAAGAAAAAGGTATCCGAAAAATATCCCCATGGCTAACCGTGGTAAGAATCCATAAAACTGGAGATGAAAAGCACTAAAAATTATTGCTGCAATGATGATCCCGATGTGATTATTTCTGGTCCACTCACAGAATATTCGTTGTATAACTCCACGGAACAACAACTCCTCACCAATAGCCGGGATGATTGCTATCATGATCAGATTGATGGTGAATTGGATTATTGAGTCTGAATCCAGGAAGGTCTCGGTTAGTTTTCCTGCTCGTTCTTCCATCTCCTTCATCCTCCCCTCAAGCCCATCCAGGAAATCCGGAAGATTCATTTCAGCATTCCATTGAGCCAATAGATTAATAATGGGCAGGGCAATCAGCATAACCAGAACAACATGAAATGCAGAAAGTGTATTGAGATGACGGTTAAGCTTTAAATAACCGATGCTGTTCCCACTGATGAAATAAGCGATGAGGAATGCAGGGAAAACAAATGTCCCGATGGATAGCCAAATTTGAAAATATTTCATGATCCCAACGTGGGTCGTATCGCTAAGGTTCTCAATAATCGATATCAGCTCCTCTGTTTCCAGTCCAAAAATGGGAAATGCGAAAAGTGCAGCAAGGAATAAAAAAAGCAGAAATGATCCAACGATGACCAGAGTTGAAAATATAAGCTGGGTAAAGTGGGAGGTATTTTTCAGTATTCCCTCAGCCATTCCTCTAATTTTAATAATTTAGCGGTTAAAAGTACTTAATATTTTTTGTATTGGTTGTTATTGGAAATATTCAATTAGGGGATTATCCTCTCTCCCTTGCTCCAATGGAAAATGTAACCGATCCCTCCTTTCGCCATTTGTGTAAACAGTTTGGTGCCGATCTGCTCTACACCGAATTCATCTCTTCTGACGGATTGATCCGTAGTGGGCGAAAAAGTCTGAAAAAGCTTGAAATTTTTGATCATGAACGACCCATCGTTATTCAGCTTTATGGTCATATCATTGAATCGATGGTTGAGGCGGCAAAAATTGCAGAGCAATCATCTCCCGAATTTATCGATCTTAATTTCGGCTGTCCTGTGCGAAAAATTGCCAGGCGGGGAGCCGGAGCCGGAATGTTGAAAGATATCGATGGTATGGTAAAAATGACCTCGGCAATTGTGAAGACCACACATCTCCCGGTAACCGTTAAAACGCGGCTTGGATGGGATGAGGATACGAAAAATATAGTTGAAATTACCGAGCGTCTTCAGGATGCTGGGATACAGGCCATTACAATCCATGCACGTACGGGTGTTCAATTGTATAAAGGAAAAGCCGATTGGACCCTGGTCGGTGAAGTAAGGAATAATCCCAGAATAAGCATTCCTGTTTTTGGCAATGGAGATATCACCGGCCCTGAAGTGGCTAAATCAATGTTTGAAAAATATGGTGTCGATGGGATCATGATTGGCAGGGCAACGATTGGAAGGCCCTGGATATTTAAAGAGGTGAAACACTACCTTGAAACCGGGGAAATCATACCCCTTCCAACCATCAAAGAGAAGGTTGGGACCGCAAAACTTCATTTCCAAAAATCAATTGAATCAAAAGGAATACCGCGTGGTATTTTTGAAATGAGAAGACATTTTTCCAGTTATTTTAAAGGACTCCCGGATTTTCGGGAAATCCGCTTGCGCTTATTGACCTCAACCGCTGAAGAGGAGATCGTCGAAATCCTGGATGAGATTGAAGCGAAGTATCTGTACCTGGAGAAATTCTGATTCCGCTTTCCAAATAAAGCCATGCTTTCCATCTCTTTTTCAATTCTTTTTGGTAATTTCAGCACATCACCCCACATTTTATAAACAAATTGAATCTTATTGTCATGAAAATCAAGTATCTGTTATTTCTTTTTTTTGCATTCAGTCACCTTCTGGCACTGTGCCAGAAAACCAATCCGGATCATCCTCAACTATCCATTGAAAAAATCATGCAGGATCCAAATTGGATCGGGATTTCTCCCAGCAGGTTGAATTGGTCTCCCGACGGCAACCTGCTCTTTTTTAACTGGAATCCTGATGGTGAAGAGAGTGCTTCAATGTATAAAATCAAGGCCCCGGAAACAACTCCTGTAAAGGTAACTCCTGAAGAGAGAAAAGAGATGCCGGCAACCCATGGTGATTACAACAAAGCACGCACACAAATGATCTATGAAAAAAACGGGGATATTTTTCTGTTAACCCTGTCAACGGGGGATATTGTCCAGATCACAAATACCGTTGGATATGAGAGATCCCCTTCCTTCAGTCAGGATGAGACAAAGATCATTTTCACCTGTGACAACAATCTGTTTGCCTGGGATATCCAGTCCGGTCAAACCACCCAAATAACCAACTTTGTCATGGGACAGGAAAGACCTGAAAAAAAGCCATACTCAAATGATCAAGAAGAATGGTTATATTATGACCAGTTCAGGCTGTTTGAAGTATTGAGGGAGAAAAAAGAGGATCGGGAACGATCAGAAAAAGAACGGGAATTGTATGCTCCGGAAAAACTGAGAGCAATTTACACAGGAAAAGAGAGACCGTCCTCTATTGAATTAAGTCCCGATGAAAAGTATATTATATACCTTTTCTACAAAAATGTATCGGATGCAAAAGAAACAGAAATACCGAATTATATTACAGAATCCGGTTACACAGAGACCCGCAGTGTCAGGTCAAAGGTTGGAACACCATACTTCGCCTCAACGGAAATGTACATTTATGATATTGTCGGCGATACCATCTACCAGGTAATGACTGATGAAATTCCGGGGATTTGCGATCCACCGGATTATATCAAAGACTATCCCGATAAGAAGTGGAACACTGACAAACCCCGAAAAGTGATCATGGGAGCACCGGTCTGGTCAGACGACGGAAAGAATGCTGTTCTGACCATTTCATCCATGGATAACAAAGATCGGTGGATCATGCACCTTGATATTGAGACTGGAAAGATAAAGCTTCTTGATCGGCAAAGAGATGAAGCATGGATTGGAGGACCCGGTATGGGATGGTATGGATCCTCTGTCGGATGGATGCCTGACAACAAAAGCATCTGGTTTCAATCGGAGGAATCGGGCTATTCTCACCTGTATACATTACATATCCGGACGGGCAAGAAAAAAGCATTAACCCAGGGATCATTCGAAATTTATAATCCTTCCATCTCACTGGACAAAAAATATTGGTATTTCGTTTCGAATGAAATTCATCCTGGTGAGCGTCATTTTTACCGGATGCCCCTGGAGGGAGGCAAACGGGAGCAAATTACCCATCTTCCGGGAAGGTGTGATGTAACCATCGCTCCGGATGAGAAGTGGTTTGCCCTCATTCATTCCACATCAAACCATCCGGAAGAATTGTATCTCCTGGAGAATAAAGAGGGTGCAGCACCGATTCAGATAACCCATTCCGTAACAGAAGAGTTTACTGAATACCCATGGAGGAAACCGGAGGTTATCACCTTCAAAGCAAGTGACGGTTCGGAGGTGTATGCCAGGCTCTACAGGCCTGAAAATCCAATTGAACAGGGCCCTGCTGTTATCTTTGTGCATGGTGCCGGTTATCTTCAGAATGCTCACAAATGGTGGAGCAGTTATTTCAGGGAATACATGTTTCATAATCTCCTTGCCGACAATGGTTACACTGTCCTGGACATCGATTACCGCGGAAGTGCTGGCTATGGAAGGGACTGGAGAACTGCCATTTACCGGCACATGGGGGGAAAAGACCTTTCTGATCAGGTGGATGGGGCAAAATTCCTGGTTGAAGAGTATCAGGTAGACCCGCAGAAGATCGGTATCTACGGAGGATCATATGGCGGATTTATCACACTCATGGCAATGTTTACCCAACCGGATGTTTTTGCTGCCGGGGCAGCTTTGCGGGCAGTAACCGATTGGGCACATTATAACCATGGTTATACAGCCAATATTTTAAACACACCCGTTGAAGACAGCCTTGCTTATGTAAGAAGTTCACCCATCTATTATGCCGAAGGATTAAAGGGAGCGTTACTGATCTGTCATGGTATGATCGATGATAATGTCCATTTTCAGGATGTGGTTAGACTGGCCCAGCGATTAATCGAACTTGGAAAAGAGAATTGGGAATTTGCCGTTTATCCTGTTGAACGACATAGTTTCACAGAACCGAGTAGCTGGACAGATGAATACAGGCGTATTTTCAACCTGTTTGAAGAACAGTTAAAATGATCTTTGCCGGGAGAGTCCTGTAAACCGGTCATTAAAATTCAGATCCGGTCCTCTTTTTAGGATAATCAATCGTATAGTGTAACCCTCGGCTCTCACGAAGGTCTTGTGCCATTCTGATGGTCAGGTGACCGACATTAATCAGGTTCCGTAATTCACACAGTTTTCGTGATAGGGTTGATTTTTTATAGAGCTCCTCTGTCTCCCTGTAAATGATATCAAGTCGTGCCAACGCTCGTTGCAAGCGCAGGTCCGATCGTACGATCCCGACATAATTGCTCATGATCTGTTGCATCTCCTTATAACTCTGTGTTATAAGGATCATCTCTTCCGGATGAGTTGTACCCCCGTAATCCCATCCCGGGACCTTTTCATTAAAGGTGATCCCGGATAACTGATTCTTTACATCAGCCACTGCCCGGTGCGAAAAAACAATAGCCTCTATTAACGAATTAGAAGCAAGCCGGTTTGCTCCGTGTAACCCGGTTGAAGCAGCTTCACCAATGGCATACAGTCTCTCTACACTGCTCTGCCCATATTCATTCACCTTAATTCCACCACATAAATAATGTGCTGCGGGAACGACCGGGATCATATCTTTTGTAATATCAATCCCAATGCTAAGGCATTTCTGATATACATTCGGGAAATTTTCCTGCAATGCCTCTGCATCCAGATGAGTGCAATCAAGATATACAAAATCATCCCCGTGAATTTTCATCTCATTATCGATGGCTCGTGCAACGATATCCCTGGGTGCAAGAGAGCCCCTGGAATCATACTTCGCCATAAATTCCTCCCCGTCAATGGATTTTAATGTTCCCCCAAAGCCCCTGATGGCTTCTGTAATCAGGAAGGAAGGTCTTTCACCTGGATGATAGAGAGAAGTGGGATGGAACTGAACAAACTCCATGTTCTCTATGATCCCTTTCGCCCGGTAAACCATGGCAATTCCATCACCCGTTGCAATGGGAGGATTGGTTGTGGTATGATAGAGGTTCCCAGTGCCTCCGGTAGCAATGATGGTTACTTTTGAAAGGATCGTATCTACCACTCTGGTATGGAGATCAAGGACATAAGCACCGTAACACTGGATATCTTTCTGTCCTCTGACAACCGGATCACCCATCTGGTGCTGTGTTATTAAATCAATCGCAAAATAGTCTTCAAGAATCTCAATGTTTTTTGTGCTTTTTACCTGTTTGATCAGTGTTGAGTGAATCGTCAATCCGGTATAATCTTTATGATGTAAGATCCGATGGGAAGAATGTCCACCCTCTTTTGCAAGATCAAACTTCCCATTTTCTCTTTTATCAAATTCAACCCCCCATTTCAGTAAATCGTTTATCCTATCCGGAGCTTCTTTTACCACCATCTCAACAACCTTCTTGTTGCAATAACCATCTCCACACCGTATGGTATCCTGTATATGCTTTTCGAAAGAATCCGGTGGATACATGACGGAGGCAATGCCCCCCTGTGCATACCGGGTATTGGTTTCCTCAATGCTGTTCTTGGTAATGACACATACCCTACCATGCGATGCAGCTTTCAACGCGTAACTCAACCCTGCGATTCCTGAGCCGATCACCAGAAAATCAACTTTTCTTACCATATCATCATTATTGGCATCAGTATAACAGCATGCAGAGGAAATCTGTTCCTGTATGACACCAATCAGCAAAGATAAACATTGCAGGAGATTTTCACAGAATCGGGTTATCTACTTTAGAACATTTACAGGATATCAGACTCAACGGCGCATGCAGCATGATCGCCTGGCATCGGGCACTATGAAAACCGGAGATTTTAATTTACATTTGTTGCATCAAGTCTATATCTCATTGGGTTATTTATAGTTTAATGCAACCTGAATTATCGATCATAATTTGTACTTATAACCGCGAAGATTTTCTGCCTCTTACCTTGCAAAGTCTTTCTTTGCAATCCCTGGATAAACACCGATATGAAGTATTGGTAGTTGATAATAACAGCACGGACAGGACTGCATCACTTTGTCAGGAGTTTATCGAACACCGTCCGGATATAAACCTAAGGTACTTCCTGGAAAAGAACCAGGGTTTGGCTTTTGCCAGAAACAGAGGAATTAAAGAATCATCCGGAAGAATCATTTCCTTTATTGATGATGATGCTGAAGCCCGAAGCGATTATGCGATGAACCTGATCCGCATTTTTCAGGATTATAGTAATTATGATGCTATCGGGGGAAAAGTAATCCCAATCTTCCCTGAAAAAAAGGAGCCGGCATGGCTCTCAAAGTATATTTGGGGTGTTGTAGCAAAAGTGGACAAAGGGGATCATCCTGTTCCATTTAAGAAAAAAGTTCCGGCGGGCTGCAATATGGCTTTTCGTAAAGTGGTTTTTGAGACCATCGGATTGTTTGATACAAAACTAGCCCACCGATGCGATGATCTCTATATATTCGGGAAACTAAAAGCAATGCAAAAAGTGGCCTTGTATGCCCCGGATGTTGTGGTATATCACCATATCCCTCCGGAAAGGATCGATGCTTCAGGCATCAGGAAATTGTCCCTGGATTTAGGATCCTCTCACCGGGTTTATCTCCAAAGCCAACCCGCTATTTTTACATTGTTGAAATTTTTTGACTACACCTTCAAAATTGGCGCTTCCGTCATCCTCAGTCTTGGTTTTATACTGAAGGGTGAACCGGCAAAAATAAAAATCATTAAGATTATGTGGTTCAGCCTGGTTGGTTTTATGCGAACAAACAGGTAGCCCGGGATGCAACTCAAATTAACCCAGATAGCCTTTATAATAAGACTCTAAATATTCCTTCAGGGCTGTTTTCCAATCCCTCATAATATTTATTTTCCTCAAATCAAGCTTTTTATTAATCAATCTTTCGGAGGGTGGACGGTTAGCAAAGTATTCCTTAGCAAAGAAATCAGAAGAAACTGCCTTGATGCTAATTTCCTCTGATAACCCGAGGAGGTTGATCATCTCATGGGTTACTTCCAACCGGTTGGTCTGACCTCCACACACCATATTGTACAATCCCCAGTACTCCTTCTCCAACAAAAGTTTAACATTCCGGCAAAAATCATGAGTATAGGTGGGTGTGCCATCCTTATCGTCCACTACATGAAGCGTTTTCACCCCATCTTTGAGTTGCTTCATGATTTTCTGTACAAATTTTTTATCCTTCCCGGGACCTGCACCCATCATCCATCCAGCTCTGCATACAAGATACCGGTGTGCATTTTCAACCACAAATCGTTCTCCCAGGTATTTTGTTCGTGCGTATACTCCTGCAGGATTGGGTTGATCCCAATCATCATAATACTCTTTCAATCCATCAAATATCCCGGCTGTACTGATATATAAAATTGGAATATGTAGCTGATTGGCGATATATACTGCATTCTCTACCGAAAGTGTATTCGTTTCATAGGTATCATCAACGTGCTTTTCGCAATATTCAAGATCGGTATACGCGCCCAGGTGAAATAAATAATCAGGATTATAATCTGAAACATCCTTCCAATATGCATTATAATCCCTGAAGTCCAGGTAGGAAAGCCATGGCTCATTAACATCAATATCGCTGCACTTAAGCTGGAATTCATTCCTGAACTGCACATAGAAAGCCTCTCCCAACATACCCCCACACCCGGCAATGTAAATCTTTTTCATCGTTTCAATTTTGGTGTATACTGCAGGTAAATATAATCCATGATGACGTATCCATTTCCTGTGCAAAAGTAACCTTTTCAAATGAATTGGGGAAAAATGAGCATTGAAAGCCTGCTTTCCAACCTGTATCAAGAAATGGTAACACTATGAAAACAAAATATTTTACTTTACTTTTGTCGGATAATTTTCAAACCAAACAGTTGCCTTATGGCTCAGGATGACCTTTTCAAAAAAATCATTAGTCATGCGAAGGAATATGGTTTTATTTTCCCCTCCAGCGAAATATATGATGGACTGGGAGCCGTATATGACTATGGACAGTATGGCACAGAGTTAAAAAACAATATAAAGCAATACTGGTGGGATTCAATGGTTAAGCTGCATGAAAACATCGTTGGCATCGATTCTGCAATCTTCATGCATCCAACCGTTTGGAAAGCCTCTGGCCATTTAAAGGCATTCCATGATCCGCTCATTGACAATAAAGATTCGAAAAAGAGATATCGTGCAGATATTTTGGTTGAGGAATACCTGCAAAAAATTGAAGGGAAAATAAGCAAGGAGATCCAAAAGGCAAAGGAGCGTTTTGGAGATGCGTTTGATGAAGAACAATTTGTATCAACCAATCCCCGGGTCATTGAGAATCGAAAGAAGTACAACGATATTCAGGATCGATTAGATGCCGCTCTTGAGAAGGAGGACCTGCAAGGATTAAAACAGATTATTGTCGATTGTGAAATTGCTGATCCTGAAACCGGTTCAAAAAACTGGACGGATGTACGGCAGTTTAACCTGATGTTCAGTACCAAACTGGGATCGATAAGTGAGGAAGCATCAACAATATATCTGCGACCGGAAACGGCCCAGGGAATTTTTACAAATTTCCTGAATGTACAGAAGACTGCCCGGATGAAGCTCCCTTTTGGGATTGCCCAGATCGGTAAGGTATTCAGAAATGAAATTGTTGCAAGGCAATTTATTTTCAGAATGCGCGAATTTGAACAAATGGAGATGCAATATTTCATACAACCGGGAGAGGAGATGAAATGGTTTGAATACTGGAAGGAGCTAAGGATGAAATGGCATAAGGCCATGGGGCTGGGTGATGATAAATACCGGTTTCATGAGCATAAAAAACTGGCTCATTACGCAAATGCTGCAACGGATATCGAATATCACTTTCCAATCGGTTTCAAAGAGTTGGAAGGCATTCATTCCCGAACCGACTATGACCTTTCCCAACATCAGAAATATTCCAATAAAAAAATGCAATACTTTGATGTTGAAAGGAACGAAAGCTATATCCCATACGTTGTTGAAACCTCTATTGGACTGGACAGGACGTTTTTATCGGTACTTTCAAGCGCATTTACCATAGAGTCGCTGCCTAAAAATAACGGGGTTGATGACGAACGAGTAGTCTTGAAAATTCATCCTTCTCTTGCCCCCGTTAAGCTGGCAGTACTGCCGCTGGTAAGAAAGGATGGCTTACCCGAAATCGCCAGAAAGATCATGGATGATCTGAAATTCAGCTTTAATTGCCAGTATGAAGAAAAAGATTCCATTGGAAGACGGTATAGGAGACAGGATGCCATAGGAACTCCGTTCTGTATCACTATTGATCACCAAACAACAGAGGATGAAACAGTAACAATCCGTTACAGGGACTCAATGGAACAGGAACGGGTTCATATCCCCAATTTGCAGCAGATCATAAATCAAAAAGTCGACCTGAAAAATCTTCTCAACTTCATAACATGATTTCATCCATTCAAACATTTCTGAATCAGCTAAATAAGACAATCCTGACCCTGATCAGGATTACCCTTTTATCGAAAATTCCACAAAAGTTACACGTTGATAAGAAATTTGGGGAATGTGTTCTTCTTGGAAACGGGCCATCCCTTACTCAGTCCTTGAAGGACCATCCCGAATTCATAAATCAGCGTAGGCTTTTTTGCGTCAATTTTTTTGCAGTCAGTCAGCTTTACGAGCAACTCAAACCCAGCATTTATGTTATCGCTGCACCTGAAATAGGAATGAAAAAGGCAGATAATGCCCTACTTGAAAAATATGCTGATCTATTCCTTACGATCAGTCAGAAAACCGAGTGGCCTGTATGGCTCTATCTTCCCTTTTCGGTAAGAAAGAGTGACTTTTTCAAAAGCAACATCATGAAACAGCTATCCCGGAATCATAACATTAAGGTATGCTTTTTTAATAACACACCTGTGGAGGGTTTTTGGGGCTTTTGCTTGTTCCTCTTCAGGCTTAATCTCGGGATGCCACGTCCTCATAATGTATTAATACCGTCCATATTTATGGCAATCAACCTGTCCTTCTTCAGGATCTATTTGCTGGGAGTTGATCATTCCTGGTTGAGAGAAATATACGTCAACGAAAACAATGATGTACTGATTCGCCAGAAGCATTTTTACGATCATGATAATTCTGTCCCCAGGCCGATGCTAAAAAAAGGCCAGGATAAACGCAAACTACATGAAGTTTTAATTAAATTTGTGTACGCTTTTGAGGGATACTTCATCCTGGAAAAATATGCCCAAAGCCGTAACGTAAAAATCATTAACGCCACTCCAGGATCTTATATCGATGCGTTTGAGCGGTACAGGGAGGGTTATCTACTGTAGAATTTTTATATCCTCAATAAAATGATTGAGAACAATTTAAATCTGAGCCAGAAATCTTTATTGATAACTGGTGGTACCGGTTCATTTGGTAAGGAATTTGTCAAAACCGTTCTTTCACGGTTCCCAAAGATTAAGAAACTCGTCGTTTTTTCAAGAGATGAACTGAAACAATTTGAAATGGCTCAGTTATACCCAAAATCTACGTATGATGCCATCCGATTTTTTATCGGTGATGTAAGGGATTTAAACCGCCTGAAAAGAGCTTTTGAGGGAATCGATATAGTAATCCATGCTGCAGCATTAAAACAGATACCTGCAGCAGAATACAACCCGATTGAATGCATTAAAACAAATATACTGGGTGCTGAAAATGTCATTGAAGCAGCTCTTGATAATGGGGTGAAACGTGTTATCGCACTGTCTACCGACAAAGCTGCTGCCCCGGTTAATCTGTATGGTGCAACAAAATTGTGTGCTGATAAATTATTTGTAGCAGCGAACAACATGAAAGGCCTCCGGGATATTGCATTCTCCGTTGTCCGGTATGGAAATGTTATGGGATCCCGTGGATCTGTAATTCCCTTTTTTCTGAACCTCCGCAATTCAGGAACCATTCCGGTAACACATCCTGACATGACAAGGTTTAATATCTCATTAGAGGAGGGGGTTAATCTGGTCCTTTACGCCATAGAGCATTCCGTGGGAGGTGAGATTTTTGTACCAAAACTTCCCTCGTATAAAATTCTCGACCTGGCAGAGGCAATTGCACCAGCGGTGCCGTTCAAAACAGTGGGTATCCGCCCCGGTGAGAAGTTGCATGAAGATATGATCACCGAAAATGATGCTTCCTTTACGATTGAATTCGACGATTATTATATTGTTTTACCCCGTACAGGTCAACACCGGTTTGAAGATATAATCAAAAAGGGGAACGGGAAAAAGGTGAAGCCGGAATTCAGATATAATTCAGGATTAAATAATGTATGGTTAAGTGTCGAAGATCTTCGAAAACTAATCAAACAACATGTTGATCCAACCTTTGAAGTTAAGAAATGAAACGCATTCCATACGGCAGGCAACATATCACAAAGAAGGACATTGAGGCAGTTAACAAGGTTCTGTATGCTGATTACATTACCACCGGACCGATCAGTAGAAAGTTTGAAGAGGAACTGGCCGATAGATTTGGAGCAAAATACGCAGTTCTTTTCAATTCAGGTACATCTGCTTTGCATGGAGCTTATTTCGCCCTGGATAATGAAAAGGGTTCAGAGTTCATCACTTCACCCAATACATTTATAGCTACCGGAAATGCTGGTTTATTCCTGGGGCTTAGACCGGTTTTTTCAGATATTGAGAAAGATACCGGAAATATCAATGCCGCACTAATAGAAGATAAGATCACGACCAATACGAAATTTATTGTCCCTGTTCATTATGGTGGCCATCCTGCTGATCTGGAAGCCATTTCATCATTAGCTAAAAAATACGGTCTTAAGATCATCGAAGATGCCAGTCATGCTGCCGGTGCACAATACAAGGATTTAACCATCGGAGATTGTAAATATTCCGAAATGGTAACCTTTAGTTTTCATCCTGTAAAACATATTACTACCGGAGAGGGTGGAGCTGTTTTAACCAATAGTAAAGCATATTACCGTCGATTACAAATGTTCCGTTCTCATGGAATTACTAAAGAAAATATGATCAATAATAAGGAGGGAGACTGGTACTATGAGATGCATTTGCTGGGTCACAATTACAGAATGACAGATTTCCAGGCAGCCCTGGGGATTTCCCAACTCTCCCGCCTGGAATCGAATATCAATAGAAGAAGAGAGATTGCAGCAGAATATGGCAACGTATTCCGTAACCATCCTTTCTTTCATATTCCTCCTGAAAGAGATTATGCACTTTCATCCTACCATCTTTATCCTGTCAGGTTGAAAGATAAAAGCAAGAGAAGGATTTTTTTTGAGAAACTGCATGAAAGCAATATCAAGGTTCAGGTACATTATATCCCCGTTTATCTGCAACCCTATTATAGAAAGTTAGGATACCGAAAGGGATTATGTCCTGTTGCTGAAGATTTTTATGAACGTGAGATCAGTTTGCCTGTCTATCCAGGTTTAAAGGCCGAAGATCAGGTGTATGTTATTAATCTCATTAATAAAATCATCAATGAGTGTTAAGTTTATAGCTGAAGTCTCATCCAATCACAATAAGGATCTGGATAGAAGTAAAGAATTCATCAGGGTAGCTGCGGACATAGGATGTCATGCCGTTAAATTCCAACTCTTTCGTGTTGATGAACTGTTTGCTCCTGAAATTCTGGCTCATGACGAAAATGCCAGGAAAAGAAAAGATTGGGAACTTCCTACTGAATACATACCTCACCTGGCGGATCATGCCCACAAACTTAACCTTGAATTTGCATGTACACCCTTTTATCTGGATGCCGTTGATGAGCTTGAACCCTTTGTCGATTTTTATAAAATCGCAAGTTATGAACTTCTCTGGTCGGATCTGTTGACTAAAACCGCATTGAAAAATAAACCCGTTGTATTGTCCACAGGGATGGCTACACTCAATGAGATCAGCAAAGCGGTTGAGACCATTTTGAAAACAGGTAATAAACAGTTGACACTGCTTCATTGTATTTCCGGATACCCGACTCCTGCTGAAGAAGCGAATCTGAAAGCCATTAAAACCCTGAAAGATATGTTTGGTTGCAAAGTTGGGTGGTCAGATCATAGCGTTTGTCCTGCTGTCATATACCGGGCTATTCACAAATGGAATGCAAATATGGTAGAATTCCATCTTGACCTTGACGGCAAGGGTGAAGAGTACAAATCAGGACATTGCTGGCTCCCCGGTGATATATCAAATGTAATTGCAACTGTAAATGAAGGTTATATAGCCGACGGATCCGGTGAAAAATCTCCTGCTCCTTCGGAAATGAGCGACCGGGATTGGCGTACTGATCCAACGGATGGATTAAGGCCGTTAAGAAAGATTAGAGACAAGCATTAACGATGCATAAACCAGCTATAGCTATTATTCAAGCAAGGATGTCATCTTCCAGGCTACCCGGCAAAGTAATGAAGCCCCTTGCAGGCAAACCTATCATATGGCATATTTACAAACGGGCTGAGAAATGTAAATTGGTCGATAAAATCATCGTTGCTACCTCAACGGATAAAACCGATGATCTATTGGCAAGGTATTGTGAATTAAATGAACTAAATGTTTACCGGGGAAGTCTGAATAATGTGTTAAGTCGGTTTATTGAAATATTAACTAAGTATGATTACCCCTATTTTGTGAGAATTACAGGAGATTGTCCCTTGATTCACCCTCCATTTATTGATGCACAAATAGAAGTACTTGCAGAATATAATGCAGATATCATCTGGAGTAAAAAAGAAAGCACTTTGCTTGAGGGGCAGGGAGTTCGATCTACTCAATCTTTGTTTTATATAGCTGATAAATCTTCACATCCTGATGATCAGGAACACGTGGGTATTATATATTTGTCCAAACATCCGGATGAATTCAGAATCGTTGAAATAGAATTACCTGATATTTTCATTAATAATGATTTCAGGTTGACAATTGACGAGGAAAAAGATTATTTGTTATTCATTGAAATATTTGATGCTTTATTTCAAGAATATAAAGAACCAGAACTTTTAGACGTAATTTACTGGCTTAAAGATAATGAACAAATACTATCTATTAATAAAGGGGTGGCCCATAAGGAATTAAACATTAAACTTAAGAAGATAAGGGAAAAGTGGATTAATATAAAGAAAACTGGAAAAATCACACTCAATCTTTAACTATTAATTAGGATTAAAAAATGGGGATTGGTATTGAAACAAAATTCAGAAAGATCATAAGCGAATTACCTCATCCGGATTCATTAGGATTGATAAAAAGTATTCGCGAAAAAGAAGTCCGTTCTACCCATGGCCAACCACCTGTAATTTGGGATCGTGCAAAAGGCTTTCAGGTATTTGATAAATATGGAAATGTTTTTCTCGATTTTTCTTCCGGTGTTTTAGTAGCCAATTGCGGACATTCTCATCCAGAAGTAATTAAAGCCATTAAGGCTGAATTAGAAAGAGAGCTAATCTTTAGTTATTGCTTTCATAATGAATCAAGGGAAAGATTATTGAATAAACTGAAAGAGATTTCACCCGCGGAGTTAAATAAGTATTATCTGCTTTCAACCGGTGCAGAAACTACAGAAACATGTATTAAGTTGGCAAGAACGTGGGGTTTAAAAAACGGGGGGAAAAAGAAACACATTATCATCTCATTTGTTAACAGCTTCCATGGCAGAACAATGGGAGCGCAGCAAATTAGCGGTAATCCATTTGCAAAAGAGTGGATTATAAACCTGGATCCGGGCTTTGTTCAAGTTCCTTTTCCTGATAATGTATATTGTAAAGATCTGTCATTTGATGTATTCCTGAATTCTTTAGAAAAGCAAAATATTTCCCCTCAGGATGTTGCCGGAGTTATGGTGGAAACTTATCAGGGAGGAATTGTGGCATTTGCTCCAAAAATATATATTCAAAATTTGAGGACGTGGTGCGATGAAAACGATGTTCTTCTCATGTTTGATGAAATACAGGCCGGTTTTGGCAGATGTGGAAGATGGTGGGGATTTGAACATTATGACGTGATTCCCGATCTTATAGCTGCCGGAAAAGGAATCGGGGGTGGTATGCCAATTTCTGCTGTGATCGGGAAAGAGGAAATAATGCAACAGTACAAGCCGGGTTCCATGACAACAACCTATGGCGGAAATCCGGTCTGTTGTGCAGCAGCCACTGCAGCTATTGAAGTCATTCAACATAAAAAATTAGTTGAAAATTCAGAAAAAATGGGCAAAATACTTTTGGGTGAATTGGAAAATCTGATAGGTATTGCTCCAAACAATATTCGAACAATACAGGGAAAAGGTCTTGTCGCCGGAATACATATTAAAAAGCAAAATGGAGATGATCCGGATGGTGAATTAGCCCATAAAATTGTCTGGAACTGTATGCAAAATGGTTTACTATTGTTTGCACCTGTCGGACCCGGAGAAGCTACGGTAAAGATTTGCCCCCCGCTTGTAATTACCGAAGAAGCTGTCAGAGAAGGAATAGAAGTAATCGCAAATGCAATAAGAGAACAAATCAAATGAGTAAAACAATTGTAGAAAACCTTACCGGAAAAGATATTCGGAAAACAAAGAAATTATTCGATAATATCCTTGATGATACGTTTATAACTACATTCCCGCAAATAGCAATTGATAAGTATAAACAGGACTGGCAAGAAAAAAATATAAAAAATGCAATCGATGATAAAGAAAAAGTAATGATCATTGCCAAAATGGATAATGAAATTGTGGGATTACTGTTTGGGTCAGGATTAAACGGAGGTGTTGGAAATATCATTTGGATTGCCGTTTCTTCAGAATACAGAGGAACAGGTGTTGGAAAATTGTTATGCGAAAAAGCAGAAAAAGAGTACCAGAAAAAAAATGCACATAAAATAGTACTTTATACAGAAACTGCTTCAGGAAAGAAATTCTACGAAAGAATTGGCTATTCACATGAAGGAACTCATCCAAAGCATTGGTGGGGAGTTGATCATTTTTGCATGGCTAAAATATTATAGTCTCATTTATTGGTAAAATTCAACTGATCTTTAATGACCGGAAGACACATTGTATTTCATTGTAATGGCGACTCTAAAACAGGTATGGGACATGTTATTGGTTCGATTCGGTTGGCAAATCTCCTGGAAAAAGAATTATCAATATGCCCGATATTCCTGGTTAAGAAAAATGAAAAAGTCATCGAGTATTTGAATTTGAATAATATTCAGCATTCGGTTATCCCCCATGAAGCAGATATCGAAGCTCAGATAAATGAAATTAATAACTTATCAGAGAAATTTACTGCCAGAACAGTATCGTTTAACTTAAATGCTGATGAGCTAAAGTTATGGGGAGATAAATTTTTACAACTAAAGGAGCAGGGATTTCGTATCATTTTTCAAGACAATCCTATGCCATCGTTCCTGTTCGGAGATATGGTAATCAATGCTTTACCACACCCGAAATACCCTGGTTATTATCCGAATAAGCATAAGCATTGTTTTGATGGACTGGATTATTTGCTCTTTGACGATGAAGTTTTAAAATACCAAAACCGAAAGAGAAAAAATAAAGGGGAGATTGAGCAAATATTAATCGCACTTGGAGGGTCAGACCATAAAAATATCACCTCCTTAATATTGAAAATTCTTGCTGATATTCGATGTGATGCATATATAGACGTAGTACTAGGTCCGGTATCAGAACACATTTCAGAGGTTGAAAAAATGATTGAACGTCTTCCTTTAAACGCTCATTTATCTTATAATGTTAATAATATGCCGGAAAGAATTTGGAATGCAGATGTTGGTTTTAGTACACTTGGTCTGACTACTTATGAGATGGCCGCTCTGAAACTCCCCTGTTTAATCATAGCCCCAAACTCTTTAAATGAAGAGGCTGCTGAAATATATGTAAAAAAGTTCTCTCTGGCAAAATATGCAGGATATATAGATCAGCTTAATTACAAAGAATTAAAGGCAAAAATCGAACGTTTCCTATTGGATAGAAAATTTCATGAGAATATAATTTTAAAGAACCGGATTATAGGTAATATTGAAAATTATAGGAAAATAGTATTAACAATCAATGAAATTATGAATTCATAATGGAAAATGTACTTATTACCGGGATTGGAATGGTAGGAGCTCAGGTAGCAAAAATATTAATCAACGAATACCAGATTAAACCATACCTATTAGATGTCCATTTTGATGAAGAATATTTAAAACTAATATTTGATATCGATAAAGCTGTGTTTATACAGGGAGATATTCTTGATAAAGACCTTATAATAAAAATTTTAAAAGAAAACCATATCACCAGGATTCTTCATCTAGCAGCAGTTTTACCAATGCGTGTTGGACATAATGCCCACCCTGATTTTTACAAAGTTAACACCTGGGGAACTGCTAACCTGTTATTTAGTGCTGTTGATGCAGCTGTGGACCGGTTTATAATGACAAGTACAAACGGCGTTTATCAATTTAAAACCAATAAAGTAAATGCTCCTGTACCTCCAGATTTTCCAACCGGACTTACTGAACATAATTCATATGGTAATTCTAAAGCAGTAGCAGAATATCTTTTGAAAGAACTGGTCACTGATAGAAAGATCAATGCAAATATATTAAGACCAGGAGAAATATACGGACCAGTAATTAATAGAGAAAATCATGAGCCGATTTACTGGAAAGAAATTTTAGATGCTGCTATTGAGGGAAAAACTTACCAATTAATAAACCACCCTGAGCACAGGTTAGATTGGGTATATGTAATTGATGTCGCTGAAATCGCAGTTAAACTTTTAACAATCGATTCTATTCCGAACATTGAGTATAATGCATCCTATGAAAAAGCCATAGGTATCTATGACTGGAAAAAGGCAATCGATGAACTATTTCCTGATAATCGTGTTGAACTTATTAATTGCAGTAAAGGCGGTTGGAATTATCCTTTGAGTATGGAACGGACTAAGCAAGATCTTGGCTATATACCCCAATATGACCTGAAAGATGGAATTCGGAATTATACTGAGTGGTACAAATCTG
>Ga0315532_1001087_pt1 | contig 21070 bp, 24 predicted proteins | sample SalMarWE160370MG_FD_203082 | JGI IMG/M metagenome (GOLD analysis project Ga0315532, IMG submission 203082) | Salt marsh sediment microbial communities from the Plum Island Ecosystem LTER, Massachusetts, United States - Salt Marsh Sediment WE1603-70 ...
GCACACCGTGGAACTGATGAAGACTATTCACGGCTACGAAGCCCCGGAGTACAACGATGAAGTCGGAAGCGTGGACTTCATAACGAAGGAAGAGGATCAAAAGAAGCTCATGAGGGCCCTGGTGGATGAGGACGGTAGCTCAGGCACCGGGTACATGAACAAGGTGAACCAGACGATAGAGGAGGTACAGGACAGCGAGATAGACGAGGCGCTGATACTCGCCGACCGATTCACCTCATCGGCCCGAAGGTTGATGAAGGAAAACGAGAACGTCGATTACGTTTCCTCAAAGTTTACGCCGTCGTACCGTGTGAGCGACCTCGTCTACGCCATCCAGAAGAAGACCATGAAGCTCTGTAAAAAGAAGTGTGGCAAAGTCCCCGAGTCGAAGGACGACTGCAAAGGCATAGACGAAGACGGTTACGCCTGTCAGGTGAGAAGGATAAGCGACGACGCCACCTTCCACGCCCAGATGAAGTGGAAAGAGGTCTTACTGGAAGACTTCAACAAGCTGGTCGAGCTCGAGTACGACGAAGAACTTTCGGAGGAAGACTAGAAGCCGATGCACGGCTCACCAGATAAGGCAGGTGGGACGATGTCTCATACGCCCAGAGATGGTATCATGAAGGTGGCGCATGACTCTAGGGTGAACCAACATAGCCGTGTTGAAAGACCATTTTTCACGGTAGAAGGGATCACTAAGCTTGTCCATGGAGAGGGGCCACGAGATGGATGAACGAGGGCGTAAATCAGATATCTGCCCCGAATGTGGTTCCGGCAACATAGTCTTCGACCCCAACAGGGGTGAAAGGATCTGCAGGGAGTGCGGGTACGTCGTGGAAGACGCTTCCTTGGACCTAGGGCCGGAGTGGAGGGCTTTCAACGCTCAAGAGAAGGAGAGACGCAGCAGAGTCGGTTTACCGCTTTCCTATGCGATGTCCGACAGGGGGCTCAGCACAGCCATCGGCAACGTGTACACGGAGACGAAGAGAAAGATATCCATGGAGCGGAAACACGATCTCATACGGATGGCTAAATGGCATCGAAGAGTGGTGAACTCCTCGAAGCAGAGGAACCTCACGACAGCCATGACGTCCATGGACAAGTACTGTGACAAGCTGCACGTACCTTACCGGGTGAAGGAGCAGGCGGCGTTGACGTACAGGAAAAGCCTCGACGCCAACCTTGTCAAGGGGCGGTCGATCAACATGATCGTCGCGGCCTCCATCTACGCGGCGTGCAGATTAACCAAGACCCAGAGAGGGCTGAAAGATATATCCGAGGTAGGCAACATCAAACTGAACGAGTTAGCCAAAGCGTACAGGCTCATAATAACCGAGCTTGACTTGGATGTCCCTAGACCTAAAGCCCAGAACCGTGTACCCAAGATAGCTTCGAGGGCAAACATAAGCCAGAGGACCCAGAGGGCAGCCATAGACCTGCTCAGGGAAGCGGAGAGGAACAGGATAACAGCGGGCAAGGACCCCACCGCGCTCGCCGCGGCGGCCCTGTACATAACCAGCATTCAGGGAGACGAGAAGTGCACACAGAAGGAGCTGGCTAGGGCCGCGGGTGTGACCGAGGTCACCATCAGGAACAGGTATAAGGGAATAGTGAATGCGCTGGAAATAAATCTATGATTCCTAGTCTTCTGCGGGGACGGCTATTTCCTGTGCCTCGGATCGGGGGACGTAGTTGCAGTGGTCTCTGCATTTTATCCTCACCCTCATCCCGGTAAGCTCATACTCGACGCAGTTCCTGCATTGGAGGCATCTGAACCCGGTCAAGGGGCCTTTCGTCACCCATTTTTCATCGTTCTTTTTCATATGGCTCGTCTCTTCTTTTCTAGATGTATTTTCTGTGCTTAGCACACGAGACGCAGTAGTAGACCGTGGTCTTGCCTGAATGCATGCGAGCGCCTTGCTCCTTCAGAAGCTTAATCAGCTGCCTGTTGAGAGGCAGGCCGAACCTGCGTTTCACTATGGCCTTGTCTCTTGGCACTTTGGCTCCGCATGCGGCGCATATAACCGTTCTGGCTCTCCCGCTCTGGCCTTTCTTCCTCGTTATCCCTGAGCTCACTTCTATCTCACCGCCTTCTGTGCCTTGCCTAGCACTAGGAGTTTCAGGGGCACCCCGTTGACCTGGCTTACCTTGTATCGTACCCCGGGTATGTCGCCCATCGAGCGGGCTCTGGGGCCGTGGATGCCCTCTATGAGTACCTCGTCGTGCTCGTCTATGTAGTTGAGGGCCCCGTCGCCGGGGAGGAACGCGGTCGCCAGCTTGCCATTCTTGATTATCTGCACCCTGACGCACTTCCTTATGGCGCTGTTGGGCTGCTTGCTCTCGATGCCCACCTTCTGCAGGACGATGCCCCTACCCATGGGAGCCCCCTCAAGTAGGTCCTTCTTCTCTTCTCTGCGCTTGAGACGGAGCACATAGTCCTTGCTCTTCTTCCGCATCTTCTTCCTTTGCTGCTTCTTTATCCTAGCAGTGAACAAACCTTTTCCCATGTTCTCAACCTTAGCTGTTGGCCTCGACCAGCATCTTCATCGGGAGAGGCAGCTTATTGCTGGCCTTCCTCAGGGCATCCTTGGCATCTTCCAGGTTAGGCGAGTCCACCTGGGTGAACATGACCGTGGTCCTGTTCTTCAGCCTAGCGGCGACCCCCACAGGCTTCCCGTACGCCCTCTTCATGCCTTCCTGGAACCTGTCCGCCTGCGCCACGTTCACTCGTTTATGCTCCCTAAGCACCTGGTGAGGATAGGGCACTATCTTCAGCAGGAAGTTCCTGCGTTCAAGCCTTCCTTCTAGGTGCCTGAGCGCGGCTACCCTGGCGGCCTCCAGCGCGTTGTGTCTTATCTGTCCTGCCTTCTTGGCTACGATCTTGACCGTGTGGGTGAAGTCACGGGCCGTGTTGCCCATGGTGAACCTAACGATCTTCGAGCCTGGGATGCCGCCCATGTACTCTTTCCTGGTATAGGCCATGGCACTCTTTTCTCGATAATTACTTGGTTTCATTTTTTTCAGCTCAGAGGGGGCTCCCTCAGAGTAAGGCAATGCTGCCGATGAACTCGTTTAGCGACGAGAATATGTGAAGTAAACCATTTAAACATTACGTATTTTTAAATAAAATAGAATATTTTCATATATTCAATGAAAAAGAGCAGGATTATCGAAGCATAATATCATTAAATTACGTATGATTTCGTTAATTTGTTTAAAAATAGTGTAGGATAGTTCTATCATCCAAGGGTATGGATAAAATTCCTAGCCTACAACCTTGACGTTGACCGCCCTAGGGCCCTTCGGCGTAGACTCTATGTCGAACTCTACCTTCTGGCCCCGCATCAGCGCGTAGGCATCCTGTAGATCCGTGTGGTGGACGAAGATATCATCCTCGTCTCCGTCTACATCAATGAACCCGTATCCTCGGCCGGTCAGCCATCTCTTCACAGTACCTTCCAACCCGTCTCACCTCCATCTATTCTTCGTTTCTCAGCAGAATCGTAATGGCGCTCACGTTCCTAGTGTCTCCGTCATGGGAGTCGAGTTCCTCCGTCATTATGTCTATGGACTCGACCCTGACTCCGTTCAAGTACCTGTTCCTTGTAACCTCTGCGACGTCCACCGCCCGGCTGATGGCCCTTCCTCTAGCCTTCAGAGCGACTGTGTCGCTGTGCCTGAGGCTCTCGATCACGGCCATGCAGTAGTTCATTATGGGCTTGGAGCCGACGTATACGACGTTATCCTTTGGCATTCTTGTCCCATCGATCTGGAGCGTATATTCCGTTTCAAAACCCAGAATTCAATACGCTTCTACGGGGAAAGATAACGATACCTGTTTTTTAAAGGTATTCACGGATCTAACCATATATAGGAAAATTCTGTTTAATAATCGGTTATTTAAGTCAGGATCAACCATTATTAATAGATGGGTTCGTCTCGAAAATCAACCTTAATCAAGATTATGGAGATCGACGACGAGATAAAACGGATAAAGTCTGACTCCACCTACAGGAGGGTCAGAAGAAACCTCAGGATCTTGAAGGAATCGAGGACCGGCGGACGGTTGATACGGGTCAGGTCACCAGACGACATAGAGAGCTTCATAATGGTGCGTAGGAACAGCGAAGAGATGAAGGAAGTGCTGTCCAAGTACGAGGACATGGTGGAGAAATACGACAAGCGTGTCCGTAGCCTAGCCAGGGAGAAGGCGGAGCTGGAGAAAGACCTCTTCGCCTAGAAATATAGACTTTATAGGATGAAAATTTACTGCGTTACGCTGTTGATGTGCAGGGGATGCTACGCATCTCTGCCCTTATCTCCCGGTTTATAGATTGGTAGGTCTCCTTCTCAAGGTCTTCGCTTCTTAGGAACGCGTACAGCAGCAGGCCCCTGTCGTATTTCTCCCAGCAGCCTCGTCTGGGGCTTTCCTTTATGGAGGCGAGGATGTTGGGTGTGTGGATGACGTCGATGAGGTAGTTCTGCCTACCATCGCTGGTTATGACCGCTAGAAGCCCCTCCGCTTCGGGCACGCGTTCGGTTGTCTGGTATGGGCCCTCAAACTCGTAGTTCCCTATGGGTTGCCTCGTTCTTAGCTGGGACATGGTTTACCTATTTCGGGCTCGGTTTTCACCCTTTTTACGGGTGTCATCGATATTACACCCGTCAACTGTATGAAACAACGTGATTCGAAGTGAAAAGAATTTCGATAACTAAGTAAAAAGATGGTTTTTCATGGATGATTTTATACATTGTTTCTGGGGGGACGACGCTGAATAAAGTGAATAGGGGTTTTTCCTGTAAAACGTTTTAAGCGTAGCAGAGGAGCATATTATGGGGATCTTTGATTAAGCTGAGTCTTGATGACTTCTTGAAGGCTGATGCAAAAGAGGAAAACATCGTCGTGTGCGAAAAGTGCGGCACGAAGATGCCTGAACATGTGGCGCTTTGCTGGCACTGCGGCAACGTCCTTGACGAGAACCTCAGGCGCCTCATGGGTGAGGAGCGCTAGCCGCCGTACTCGTGCCTCAATATGCTGTAGAGCAGGCTGTCACGACGCTCTCCCCTGATCTCGACGTTCTCCCTGAGTCGGCCCTCCCTGCGCATTCCGTTCTTCTCCATGACCCTCCAGGACGCCACGTTCATGGGGTCGCACTTGGCGATGATCCTGTGGAGCCCCAGTTCCCTAAACCCGAAGCCGATGAGGGCCCCCGCGGCCTCTGTCCCTATGCCTCGGCCCCAGTGCTCGGGGCGCATGCAGTACCCTATCTCGCCCTCGCCGAGTTTGGCGTCGGTGATGGTTAAGCCGCATCCGCCGATGAGCTCGCCTCCGATGGTGAGGGCCAGCGTGTAGCCTGTTCTGGGGCTCTGCCGCTGCTTCTCGATGGCCCTCTCAAGGAACCGGTTGGTGTCCTCAGGCGTGTTGGGTCCGAAGCTCATGTATTCCACCACTCGAGGGTCCGAGGCGTAGGCGTGGGCGGCCTCGTAGTCGTCCATGGTGAACTCCCTGAGTACGAGGCGCCCCGTCTCGATGGTGACCATGGACTCTGAATGGGCTGTCATGGAGATAAATGTGGCTGATGGGAGCCCCTTTTAATCCCTGAAGGCCTAGCAGGGGGTTAAGTACGGTTACCTGTGCCTGTGATCCATGACGTGAACGATGTAGGGTATGACCGTTGTGGCAGCCAGAAAAAGGAGCCATACGCGTCCCTCGAGGAGGTTGTAGTCCCGTAGGAGCCTGTCCCAGCTGTGCCCTATCACGTAGTGGCCGAAACCGAACTCGAACACGATGGTGGCCATGAGCCACATCACGCCTATCGCCTGGGCCGTGCTCTTGTCGGGTATGACCCAGCGTCTGTTCATTAGCCACGTCGCCGCCAGCACCAAGGCGATCCCGGTTACTGTGCTAACTTGGTGGGCCGTCAACTCGCTCATGTATGGACCGTACAGGCTGTTTCGGGCTATTCCGTTGATTATAGCTACCACCATGAGGCCGAACCACCCCAATCCGTATTTTCTCAAGGTGTTCAAGTCTATCGTGCTCATCTCTCCCCATCAGGTAGACTCTAACTTATGAACGTTTTAGTTACTCATCCACGGACGAGGTTCTTAAGACCGACATCGGCGGCGATCTTTCTTGCTTCCTCGATCTCCTCTGAGGTGAGTCTGCGGCTGAGCTCCGGCCTCTCCCCTGCCCTCCACTCGGGGTGGTACTGGAACATGAGGTTGACCCGGGTCCAGGGTCCGAGGTTGTCGTGTATCCACTGGAGGATGGGACGTGTGCAGCAATCGTTGTGCCCTGGCAGAACGAGCACACGTATTATGAGCTCGCCGTACTCATGAGCCATCAAATGGGTCCGGGTGCATGCCTCCCAGTAGCCTGGGGCGTCGCTGATGGCCTCGGCGCAATCATCGTTGCCGTACTTGAAGTCCAGGAGGTAGACGTCTATGAACCCGGCTAGAAGCCGGGAGACCTCCTCCGAGTAATAGCTGTTGCTGTTCCAGACGGTGGCGATGTTCGTGTCCACGTGCCTGAATGTCTCCAGCCACTGCCAGGTCACCGGCGTCGGGTCGCCGCCCACCATGTTCAGGTTCCTGCAGCCTTTATCGGCGAGGGCCTTCACCTGGACGGCCATGAGCTCAGGCGTCACCGATGCTCCGCTGCTCTCCCACTGGCTGATGTCCCAGTTCTGGCAGTGGATGCACCTCATGCTGCAGCCGCCGGTGAATACGGTGCCTGATGGAACGAGCTCGGGCTCCTCCCCCATGTGGGGGAAGGCCGAGTAGAGGCTGAAGTTGCGGCCCGCCTTGCAGTAGCCTCTCTCGCCACGAAGCCTGTTGACGCCGCAGCGGCGTTCGCAGAAACTGCACTCCTTCATGAGCCGGTGCCCCAGAAGCACCTTGAGGTCGTACCACGACTTCTCGGCCGGCTTGGGCCTCCGCCCCGAGGAGTCGATGGATTCCTGGGCTTCCATGTATCCCTCCAGGAGGACGTCGTGGGTCTTCCATAGCTCGTCGACGGGGTCCCTTCTTCCGAAGTCTGCTTCGATGGACTTATCCACAAGGTGCTTAGCCTGCTTTCTCCCCCTCACGATGTCTACGTACCTCGGGAGGGCGCGCTGGACCCCTGGGTCATCCAGGATTCCCCTAGCATCTGGCCTTGTGAGCCACATCAATGAACCAAGGGGAGCCGTAGTTAAAGGGGTTTCACCGTGGTAACCATTATTATCTATGCACGTGCTTCACATCATGATTGGGAATGGAGTCTCGGTTCGTCGAGAAGCTGGACGAAGACACGGTGCGCTGCACCATCTGCCCCAGGATGTGCGTAGTGAAGCCGGGTGAGAAGGGGTTCTGCGGCACCAAGGAGAACGTGGACGGGAAGCTGGTGAGCATCACGTATGGCCAGCTATCGGCCTTCGCCGTGGACCCCATAGAGAAGAAGCCCCTCGCCCACTTTCACCCTGGGAGCCTGAGCCTAAGCGTGAGCAGCGTAGGCTGTAGCTTCACTTGCCCGTGGTGCCAGAACTGGCACATAAGCATGAGCAGCCTGGAGGACAGCAACACCCGGTACGTGAGCCCGGAGGAGGTGGTGGAGGCCGCCATGGCCCAGGGGTGCACCAGCATAAGCTACACCTACAACGAGCCCCTCATCAACCTCAACTACGTGGAGGACACCGCCCGCCTCGCCCACGAGAACGAGATCAAGAACGTCCTCGTCACCAACGGCTACGTCAGCATACAGGCGCTGGAGCGGGTCGTGGACGTCATAGACGCCGCCAACGTGGACTGGAAGGCGTTTAACCAGGAGTTCTACAGGAAGCACTGCAGCGGAGAGCTCCAGGCCGTCCTCGACGCCACGGAGCACATGAATGATAACGGCGTCCACGTCGAGGTGACTTTCCTCATAATACCCGAGACCAACGACAGCCCGGACGAGACCCGGGAGATGGCTCGCTACATCGTCGAGCATCTGGGCCCCGAGACGCCGCTCCACCTGAGCAGGTTCTTCCCCATGTACAAGTTCACGCACGTCCCCGAGACACCTGTGGAGACCCTGGTGAAGGCCAGGGAGATAGCCATGGAGGAGGGGGTCAGGTACGTGTTCGTGGGCAACGTCAGGGGCGGAGGCTACGAACACACCCTATGCCACGTGTGCGGTAAACCCGTCATCAAAAGGTCAGGGTACACGATAACGGGCTGGCACCTGGACGAGGACAATAAGTGCGTCTACTGCGGAGCCCCTATACCCATAGTCGGAAAGAGGGAGTCCCACCGGCGAAGCTACCTCCTGTAGCCCAAGCTATTTAACCCGCAGCAGTGCAGTCACTCATATCGAGTTGAGCATCATGAGCGTAGAACGAAAAGTAGTTTATTTCGATGCACGGGGGAAGGAGCACACCGAGGAGACCCTGAGGATCGCCTTGCAGGCCGCCGAGGAAAGGGGCATCGGCACCGTCCTCGTGTCGAGCACGACTGGCTACACCGCCGAGAAGGCGGCTGAATTGTTCAAGGGGAGCGGGCTGAGGCTCGTGGTCGTGACCCACCAGACGGGATACCGTGAGCCCGGCGTCCAGCTCTTCCCAGACGATCTCAGGGAGAGGCTGCTGAAGCAGGGCGTCGATGTGGTAACCTGCACCGACGTGCTCACGGGCACCGTGGACGTGGGCATGAGCCGCCAGAGGCCCACCAAGACCGGGCAGCTGGACGCGCGGCTGCCCTACATACTGCCGCCCACCAACGTGGTGGTCGCCAACACGCTGCGGCTGTTCAGCCAAGGCGTCAAGGTCTGCGCCGAGATAGCCATGATGGCGGTGGACAGCAACGCCGTGCCTTCTGGGGAGAAGGTGGTGAGCGTCGCCGGGAGCCACTCCGGAGCCGACACCGCCATGGTGTTGACCGCCGCCGAGTCGGGCAGAGTCAGGGACATGAAGCTCCACGAGATCCTCTGTAAACCCCTCTAACCTTTCCTTTAATCACTTATTATCAGCCGATCCAGTTTCATACGTGATGTTATGATAGACTATGGAGTGCAGATCGAGCCCCAGTTCGGGTACACCTGGGAGATGATAAGGGAGACTGCGTTGGCGGCCGAGGCTGCCGGCTTCGAGAGCCTCTGGTCTTCGGACCATTTCCTCATCCGCCCAGAGGCGGTTGACGTCAACTGTCTGGAGGCCTGGACGGTGCTCACCGCGGTCGCCGTCACAACCGAGAGGTTGAGGGTGGGCGCCATGGTGGCGTCCCAGAGCTACATGAACCCCGTGCTACACGCTAAGATGGCGGCGAGCCTAGACCACATAAGCGGCGGTAGGGTATACTTCGGCATAGGAGCCGGCTGGAAGGAGGTGGAGTACGAGGCGTACGACATTCCTTTCCCGCGCCCCGGGAAACGTGTGAGGCAGCTGGAGGAGGCGATAATCATCGCCAGGAAGCTTTGGACGGAGCCCAAGGCCGACTACCAGGGCAGGTACTACAGCGTCAACGACTGCGTCTCCATGCCCAAACCGGTTCAGAGCCCGTTGCCGGTCCTCATCGGGGGCATGGGGACGAACCTACTAAAGGTATCTGCGAAGCACGCAGACGCCGTGAACTTCGCGTGGAACACGCCCCTGGACACCTACGAGGAGAGGCTGGGCGTGCTCGCTAGGCACTGCGACGAGGTAGGGCGAGACTACGACTCCATCAGGAAGTCGGCGGGGCTTTACATCGCGCTTGAGGGCGTCGAGTCCGGCACGGCGGCCCCGTACACGAAGTACGCCGGCGCGAGGGAATGGGAGCACAAGACACCGGAGAAAGCCGCCGAGTTCATCAGGAGTTACGTCGACCTCGGAGTCGACCACTTCGTAATAGTGTTCCCATATGGCTCGGAGCCTGAGAGCGTCGGATATTTCATGGAGCACGTGGCGCCACTCGTCTAACCCCTTTTATTGATGTTCCGCACTCATTCACGTCAACGGGGGAGACGATGAACAAGCGTGGCTGGGCGAGCATCATAGGCGTCGTCGCAGTCGCCTTGATCTCTGGGGTGCTCCTATGGAGACTCATGGTGCAGGGCGAGGCCCTGGGCCGCCTAGGTCTCCTGGGGGTCTTCGTGGCGGCGATGCTGAGCCACCTCACCGTCGTGGCCCGTGACATGTTCGTACCCTTGTTCCTTCCGCTGGCGTCGGTGTATCATCCAATTGTTCTGGGGTCGGCGGCGGGCACCGGTGCGGCCGTCGGCGAGGTGACCACCTACTTTCTGGGGTGGGGAGTTGCCGAGTCCATGCAGGCCATGACCGTGGCAGAAGACAAGATCGCGGAATGGATCAAAAGGTATGGGCTGTGGGCCGTCCTCCTCGTGGCGTTGACGCCGCTGCCTGACACCCCGATAGTGATACTGGCGGGCTCCCGGAAGCTGCCTTTCAGAAGGCTCCTCGCCATCGAGGTGGTAGGCAAGTCCACGCTGTACAGCGTGGGCGCCGTGGTGGGAGGCCTTGTGTACGGTGGCCTTGAGAGCAGCCTTGGTACCTTCGTCGCGTCCGGGCTGATGGTCGTCGGCAGCCTCGTGTTCTGTGTGGCGGTAACCTGGAAGACCAGCAGGGACTGGATATTCGGTTGGGTGGAGAAGGTCATATCGATTATCGGTAAAGACTGACCCCGTTTTCTGCGCCACCACGCAAGAATCTCTACGTCTTATGTCGATTATGTTTACGCCTATTGTCGTAGCGCTTATATATGGAGACGGGGACCATCGAAAGATATTCGGGAGCATTTGATTTGGACACCCAGAAACTGAGGCACCCCATTCTCTTGATGGGCAACCACGCAATAGCGAGAGGAGCCCTGGAGGCGGGGGTAAAGGTAGTCGCGGGATACCCCGGCACACCGAGCAGCGAGATACTGACATGTCTAGCCGGCGAGGCGGACAGACACGGCCTACACGTGGAGTGGAGCACCAACGAGAAGGTGGCCTACGAGGTAGCCTACGGCGCGGCCCTCGCTGGAGTCCGCGCCCTCGTGACCACCAAGCACCTCGGCGTCAACGTGCTAAGCGACGCCCTCCTCGTCTCCGCGTATACGGGGGTCAACGGCGGCCTGGTCGTGGTCACCGCCGACGACATCCACCCATTCAGCAGCCAGAACGCGGAGGACACCCGCTACTACGCCCGGCTCGCCAAGATACCTTGCATCGAGCCCACCAACGTCCAGGAGGCGAAGGACATGGTTTCGGACGCGTTCAAGGTCAGCGAGGAACTGCAGCTCCCCGTGCTGTTCAGGGTAACGGACAGGATCTGCCACGCCAAGAGCGACGCCACCCTAGGCGAGATAAGCCAGCCGGATACTCCGCCGTCCTTCGTCAAGGATGACTCACGTTACGTCATGATAGCGCCCAACGCCCGGAGACGGGTCGAGTGGCTGAACGGTCAGATGGACAAGGCGGCGGCCCTGAGCGAAAACTACCCAGAGAACCGTGTAGAGGCGGCGGACTCCGCCAAGATGGGGGTGATCGCGTCGGGAATCACATACGAGCACGCAATAGAGGCTTTGAACGTGCTGGGACTACGCGACAGGGTGTCGGTGCTCAAGCTGACTTTCACGAACCCGCTGCCTAAGCAGATGATCGCCGCGTTCCTCAGAGCCCACCGCGAGGTTCTGGTGGTGGAGGAGATAGAGCCCATCATAGAGAACGAGGTTAACAGCATCGCCCACCAGCTAGGGGTCGAGACTAGCATACACGGCAGGCTCGACGGCTACATCCCGAGGGAGCATGAGCTGACGCCCGACCGCGTCGGCGTAGGCGTGACCCGCGTCTTGAACATAGACGACCCGAGCCTAGAGGAGGTTGAGTACGAGACGCCCGACTTGGTCAGGCGTATCCCTAACCTGTGCGCCGGCTGCCCCCACGCGGCTAGCTACTACGCGCTGAAGCAGGCCATGAGGCGCGTGGGCGGCAGAGGGGCCGTCACGGGTGACAGGGGCTGCTACAACCAGGGCACCAACCCCCCTCTGAGCGCCATCGACACGTGTGTCTGCATGGGCGCGAGCATAAGCATGGCCTCGGGGCTCCGCCACGCCGGCGTGGACGGCCCCATAGTAGCGGTCATCGGGGACAGCACCTTCTTCCACAACGGCGTCCAGCCCCTGGTGAACGCGGTTCACAACACGGCCGACATAACCGTCATGATACTGGACAACGGCTGGACTGGGATGACGGGGCACCAGCCCAACCCGAACACGGGCCTGAACGCCACCGGCAAACCCGCCCCCAGGGTGAGCATCGAGAAGCTTGTCAGAGCCTGCGGCGTCGAGCACGTCCAGGTGGTCTCGCCCTACAACGTGGAAGAGACCATAAACGCGCTGGTGGCGACCATGAACTACAAGGCTCCGGCGGTGGTGATCAGCCGCCAGGTCTGCCCCGTCCAGGATCACAGGCTGAGGAAACGGGCGGGGGAGCGGCTTAGCTTCACGAGATACGAGGTAGACCCGGACAGGTGTACGGGTTGCCTATACTGTGTCAACAGCGTAGGATGCCCCGCGCTTGACCTGGCTGACGGGAAGGTAACCATTAACCATGAAACATGCATCGGATGCGGGGTGTGCGCCCAGGTGTGTCCGTCAGAAGCGATAGAGGTGAAAAAGTGATGACTTTCAACATAATCATAACAGGGATAGGAGGCCAAGGAGTGGTCTCCGCGGGAACCATGATAGCCGAGGCGGCCCTCGCCGAGGGCCTCAGGATCAGGAGCAGCGACGCGACGGGGCTTGCCCAGCGGGGCGGCAGCGTCCACAGCCAGATAAAGATAGGGGACGAGGTGAGCAGCGCCATCCTCCACTCGGGGACGGCCGACGTCGTCCTGGGCTTCGAGCCCCTGGAGGCGTCCCGGTGGGCGCACATGCTCAAACGCGGCGGCGTGGCCATAGTGAACAGCAACCCGGTCTACCCGGTGACCGTCAAGAACGGGATGTTGAGGTACCCCGGCATCGAGGAGCAGAAGAGGGTCTTTGATGAACGCGGGGCCAGGAGCATATGGCTGGACGGCCGCGCCCTGACCGAGAAGCTGGGCAACATGAGGGTCCTTAACAGCCTGATGATAGGGTTCACGGCGGCCAAGACCAGGATACCCATCGGCTTGGACACGCTTCGACGCATAATCGCCGAGAAGGTGCCCAGCAGAACCGTCGAGGTAAACCTGAAAGCGTTTGACATGGGCTTCAAGGAGGGATGTGAGGGGCCATGAGGGCAGGGATCAAGGGTTTGGGCAGCTACGTGCCGCAGAAGGTGATGACCAACGACGACTGGGCTCAGATGGTGGAGACCAGCGACGAGTGGATAACCACGAAGACTGGCATCAGGGAGCGGAGGATCGCGGACGAGGACGACTGCACCAGCGACCTCGCCGTCAAGGCGGCGACCCCCGCGCTGAGGGAGGCGGGCGTCGAGCCCGAGGACCTGAACCTCATAGTTCTCGCGACGAGCAGCCCCGACGTGCACATGAGCAGCACGGCGGCCATAGTCCAGCACAAGCTGGGCGCCGTGAACGCCGGCGCCTTCGACGTGATGGCGGTGTGCAGCGGCTTCATCCACGCCCTCGACGTGGGCGCCCGGTACGCGGCGGACCCCCACATCGACAACGTGCTGGTGGCCGCCGCCGAGCTGTACAGCAGGATACTCAACTGGAGGGACAGGACCACGTGCGTCTACTTCGGGGACGGCGCCGGGGCGGCGGTTCTCCAGAAAGCCGAGGAAGGCGGCGTCATAGGCAGCTGGCTCAGGGCCGACGGCGGCGGCGCCTCCGTCATAGAGATACCCGCCGGGGGAACCAGGAAACCCATGACCCACGAGCTCATCGACGAGGCCCAGCATTACTTCCACATGGACGGCAGGGCGGTCTGGAACTTCGCCATAGATGCGTTCCCCCAGGCCGTCAGGGGCGTACTGGATAGGTACGGCTACGCATTGGACGACGTGGACATGATCATACCCCACCAGGCCAACATCAACATCATAAAGGTGGGCATGGAGAAGCTGGGACTCCCCATGGAGCGCGCGTACACGAACCTCCACAAGTACGGCAACATGGCCGGGGCCAGCATACCCGTGGCCCTCCACGAGGCGGTGCAGCAGGGCAAGATCGAGAGAGGCGACCTGGTGGTAACCGTCGGGTTCGGAGGCGGCCTAACGTGGGGCGCGAACCTCATCCAACTCTAACAACTCACGCCTTGAGAAGCTCATCTACGCTCAGCGTGTTCGCGACGTCGGCGGCCTCCAGCCAGCCTCGTCTGGCCACGGCCACCCCCAGGGGCAGGAACTCCAGCTCGGAGGGTGTGTGCGCGTCTGTCCCCAGCGTCATCCTGACGCCGTGTTCCTTAGCCCGCCTGCTGTCGACATCGCTCAGGTCCAGCCTCTCGGGGTAGCAGTTTATCTCCATCATGACGCCCCGCTCGGCGGCGGCCTCGAAAACCGCGTCAAGGTCCAGCGCGTAGGGGCTGCGCCGCTGTATCAGCCGCCCCGTGGGGTGGGCCAAGGTATCCACGTGCTCGTTCCGTATGGCCTCGATGACCCTGCTCGTCATGGCCTGCTCCTCCATCTTGAAGCCGCTGTGGACGGCGGCCACCACCCAGTCAAGCTCCGCGAGCACGTCGTCCGAGATGTCCAGCCTCCCGTCCCGGCGGATGTCGCACTCCGTGCCTGCCAGCACTCGTATCTCCGGGTGCTCCTCGTCCACACGCCTCACCTCGTCCATCTGCTTCATGAGCCGTTCCTCGTCGAGGCCGTTGGCGATTCCCAGCGACTTGGTGTGGTCCGTGACGGCGATGTATTCGAGGCCCATCTCCGCGGCCTTGGCCGCCATCTCCTCTATGGAAGCGTGGCCGTCGCTCCATTCCGTGTGCGCGTGGAGGTCGCCCCTCACGTCGTCGAGGGTCACGAGGTTCGGGAGCCTGTCCTCCATGGCGGCCTCTATCTCGCCGGTGTTCTCCCGGAGCTCCGGGGGAATCCACCGTATCCCCAGGGCCTCGTAGATCCGGGCCTCGTCCTCGGCGGCGACGAGCTCGTCGTTGTCCCGCCTGAACAGCCCGTACTCGTTGAGCTTGAACCCCGCCTTGACGCCCATGGTGCGCAGCTTCACGTTGTGCTCCTTGCTGCCGGTGAAATACTGAAGGGCGGCGCCGTAGCTCCCGGGCGGTATCACCCTGAGGTCCACCTGAAGCATGCTGTCCAGCACAACGGTGCTCTTGGTGGGGCCCTGCGCCAGCACCCTCTCGATGGGCGGCATGGACACGAAGTGAGGGGTCACCTTCTCTGGCTCCGTGGACGAGACCAGCACGTCCAGGTCGCCGACGGTCTCCTTGCGTCTCCGAGCCGAGCCGGCGATCTCGACCCGCCGGACGGCCTCGCAGTCCCTCATGTATGTGAGAATCCCCTGTATCACGGGGAGCACCTCGCCCAGCAGGAACCTGGTGCTGCGGCTCCTGCGCTCCTCTATGGCCTTGAGGATGTTCTCCTCCTTCTTGGGGCCGAAGCCCTTGAGCTCCCTGATCCTGTGCTGCCTCGCGGCCTCCTCGAGGCTCTTGATGCCCACGACGCCCAGCTCCCGGTGGAGCCTCATGGCGATCTTGGGGCCCACCCCCTCCAGCGTGATCATCTCGGGGACGCCCTGGGGGAGGCTCTCCCTGAGCTCCTGAAGAACCGTGGACTCGCCTGCGTCAAGGAATTCCTCGATGGTCATGGCTATGCTTTTTCCCACGCCCGGTATCTGCTCAAGCTCTCCTCGCTCTGCCACGTTCCTGATGTCCTCGGTGAGGGCCGTAATCCTCTGGGAGGCCATGCTGTAGGCTCGGCTCCTGAACCTGTCCCCCTTTATGGTGAGTATCTCGCTGATCTCGTAGAGTATGGTGGCTACCTGGGAGTTGAGGCTCATACATTGATCAGGGTAAAGCCTAGAGATAAGAGCTACTTTCAGTCAGGCGAGCATGGGGGCTTTACTTGACTTCTTTTCCCTGATCCCAGTAGTGGAGGAACACGTCTTTGCACCACTTCAACGCCTCTCGATCTGTCGAGGTGAAGCCCATGTAGTCGAACCTCCCGTCGGAGTCGGGGAAGCATAGGAGGGCGAGCTCCTTCTCGGACATGTAGATTATGAGTCCGGCCTCGATGAGCCTCTCCTTGTAGAGCCCAGCGGCTTTGAGGTCTCTGATCTCGCCGTCGCTGAACACGCGCTCCCTCTCGCCCCTCATCTCCTCCGGGAGCTCTATCTCTTGGCCGTGGAGGAACCTTCCCTCGACCTCTCTCTCGAAGATGCCCTTTATGTAGGGGAAGGCGCTCGCGATGTAGGGGAGGTTGAGGTCCCAGACGTACTCTTCGGCCTCCTTCAGTATCTTCTGGACCCTGTGAATGGAGACCATGACGTCGAGGTTTAGGGTGCAGCCCCTGAGCTCCCCCATCCTGGAGACGAACCTGTCCGGCAGGCCGTTCAGAACGTGGTCGATTAAGTATTCCCGGTGCTTCGACGTGAACTCGACGGCGTTGAGCTGCCTGAGCACGAGCCCCCCGTAGGGCGTGAGCTCTAGGAGGCCGTCGGTCCTCCTCGTCAGGCCGTTCTCCGTGAGCCTTGAGAGGTGGCGGCTCACCTCTTGGGTGGTTATGTCCAGCTTCCTTGACAGGTCGCTGTACGTGGAGCGCTCCCTCCTCAGCTCCCTGAGTATGTTGACGCGGTCCTCGTTGCTCACCTCGAACATGAGGTCGTGGAACCGTTCGACGTCGCTCACGTGAACCAGAGACAGGTAACCCTTGAGGGCTCTTTAAACCTAACTACTCAGGGGGAGAGGGGCTAAACCCGTGAGACAACTTCTCTTATCTCGAAGCCAGTGAACTCCTTCATTCTCTCTATCTCTTTGCCAAGCAGGTCCGTGTGCACCTCATCTAGCTTATTGAAGGGCTCGACGCCGAGGCTCCACGCGTCCCCGTCCTTCTTCAGAGTCCAGACGCCCTCCACTCTGCCGTCTACTAGCACCGTCGCCGACACCTCGGCGGTGGGCAGGAAGACGCGTTTCCTCGTGGACTCGTCCATGAACCTCGTCTTGTCCCGATGCCCCATGACGAGGGCGTCGAACTTGGGGAGCAGCCGGACCAACGGAACCGCCTCCGTGTGCTCCAAGTCTGAGAGAGAGTCTCCCGGAACGTACAGCTTACCCTTATGTCCAGGGACCTCCACCGCCTCTAACCCGGACTCTATTCTCCCCAGCACCTTTCTCGCGGCTGACACCTTCATCCCAGACCAGTAGGCGTAGTCCTGCACCCTCGCCGGGCCGTACTCTAGTAGGTAGCTCATCATCAGGGCTTCCTGCGCCCCGGGTTCCTCGGTCTCTTTCATGCCCGGCACCCACCGCCTCACGTCTGCATAGGTCTGCTCCGCGTCATGGTACCACGGCCCCCTGGGCTCGCCGTTACACACCAGCCCCTTCAGGCTCATCTCCCTCACCACCCTGCTCAGAATCCTCCTCGGATTCCCGGACGCCGGGCTGTACCTGTCGAGAAGCTCGCTCAACGACAGGGGCCCCTCCTCCAGCGCGGCGAGGACCTGCTTGTAGTGGGCGTTCCACGAGTCCGGGCTCTCCTTGGAGCCCGTCCTGACGGTCCACCTATTCCACTCTTGCAAGAGGCTTCCCCGCAGCGCGGGGCGGGCGACGAACGCCTGAGCCGTCGTCATGGTGTGGACGGTGTTCCTCATGAACCAGGACCTGAGCAGTTTCTTCCCCCGGATCGAGTCTCTGATGAACTCTCTGTCAAGCCCCTCCACCCTGGCCCAAAGGCTCAGGCTGTAGTTGAGGGCGCCCTGGGCGTTGAGGCCGCACACGTCCTCGATGACCCTGTACGCGTCTGCTGACGGCGCCCTGTCGATGAGGCTGTGCCTCTTCAGGGTGTGGTACGCCAGCTGTTCAAGGGTGGCCTCGTACATCCTTCAAGTTCAGATCAACGTACTGGTATATCAGTGGACGGGGTTTTTAGATGGAAAAGATTTAGGAGAAGAGGCCGGTCGGGTACCGTGCTTCGTCGCCCAGCCACTCCTCGATGCGGAGAAGCTGGTTGTACTTCGCGGTCCTCTCGCCCCTCGCCGGCGCCCCGGATTTAATCTGGCCGCACCCTATGCCGACGCTGAGGTCGGCGACGAAGGGGTCCTCGGTCTCGCCGCTGCGGTGGCTGGCCATGACCGTGTAGCCGCTATCCATGGCGAGCCTCGCCGCGTCCCTGGCCTCGGTGAGGCTGCCTATCTGGTTCACCTTCCAGAGTAGGCTGTTGCATGCCCCCATCTCTATGCCAGTCCTGAGCCGCTTCACGTTGGTGACGAACAGGTCGTCCCCCACGATCTGTATGGGCAGCGCCCGGGTCATCTCGGCGAACCCCTCGTAGTCCTCCTCCTCCAGCGGGTCCTCTATGCTGGATATGGGGTACTTGGAGACCAGCTCCCTGTAGACGTCGATGAGCTCGCCCCTGGATATGGTCTTCCCCATGTAGCTGTATCCGCCGTCCTCGTAGAAGCTGCTAGCCGCCACGTCCATCGCCATCGTGGTCACGCCGCCGTACCCCAGCTCCTCGGTGGAGGCGGTGACGGCTTCCAGCGCCTCCTCGGGGCTCTCCATGGGCGGGCTGAACCCGCCCTCGTCGCCCACGTTTATGGCGTTCTTCCCGTAGCCCTCGAGCAGTCTGGTCTTGAGGGTCTGGTATATCTCGGAGCCCATCCGTAGGGCCTCCCTGAAGCTCTCGGCGCCCGTGGGGGCCACCATGAACTCCTGGAAATCCAGCTGGTTGCCCGCGTGCTGACCGCCGTTTATCACGTTGAAGAACGGCACGGGAAGCAGCGCCGCCTCCGAGTCTATGTACTCGTACAGCCTCACGCCATTGGACGCCGCGGCCGCCTTGGCGCACGCCACGGAGACGCCGAGGATGGCGTTTCCACCGAGCCTGCCCTTGTTCTCGGTGCCGTCCAGACGGATCATCTCCTCGTCGAGTCTCCGCTGCTCCGTCACCGGGAGCCCGGCCAGCTTTCCCGCTATCTCTCCCTCGACCGCCGCCACGGCCTTGGTAACGCCTTTACCATGATACCGTTTTCCGCCGTCCCTCAGCTCGACGGCCTCGTAGATACCCGTGGATGCCCCGCTGGGGATCGCCGCCCTGCCGAGGAACCCGTTCATGGTGACGACCTCGACCTCAACGGTGGGGTTGCCCCGGCTATCCAGTATCTCCCTCGCATGTATTGATTTGATAACGTCTACCATATTTGTCTCGTCCATATCTGTCTGCGTACCCAAAAATGTATCTGAAGACCAGGCTCTACTGCTTGTTTCGCCTTCTAGGTGGAGAGCCAGCACCCGAGATCGATCGTATAAGGCCGGCGAAAGATAGATTAGATTACGCTCTTCTCAGGGACTTGACGTGCTTCATGGCGGAGAGCGCCGCCTTGGCCCCCATCCCCGCAGCCGTGACTATCTGCATCCCCTCGCATGTGCAGTCCCCGGCGGCGAACAACCCCTTGATGTTGGTCTCCATGTCCCTGTCAACGAAGATACAGCCCCCCTCGTCCGTGCTGACCCCCGCCTCCCCCAGTATGCCGGCGGTTGAGACGTGCTCCAGTATAATGAACACGCCGTCCAGGCTCAGCCGCTCCTTATTCGAGCCCTCCAGCGTAGCATACTCGACGAACTCGGAGCCGCCTATCTCCTTGACGTCGGCCCCGGTGATGAACTCGACCTTCGGGTTCTCCCTCAAGAAGGCTAACTCGGGGAAGTCCTCGCTGTAACCCTTCTTGCCGGGTATGGCGTATACCTTGTCGGCCGTCTCGGAAAGCATCTCTATGTCGTGGACCGCCTCGTGGCCTCCACCGACGACGGCGACCGTCTTGTCCCTGAAGAACGGGCCGTCACAGACGCCGCAGTAGCTGACGCCGCGGCCCTTGTACTCGTTCTCGCCGGGCACGCTCAGCGTCTTCCTGCTAACTCCCGTGGCGACCACCACCGACTTCGCCTGGTAGAAACCCTTCCTCGTGTTTACCATCTTTAGCTCACCCAGGTCGCTCAGGCCAACCACGGTCTCGTTCCTGATCTCGACGCCGAACCTCACCGCCTGCTGGATCATGTTCTCCATGAGGTCCTCTCCGCTGATGCCTTCGGGGAACCCGGGGTAGTTGTCCACCCAGTGGGCATCCATCGCCCTGCCTCCTATCTTCCGGCCTTCCAGCACTACAGTATCAAGGTTGTGGCGGGCCGTGTAAAGTGCGGCGGTGAGCCCAGCCGGGCCTCCCCCCACCACTATGACGTCGTAGACATCCTCCGACATGGGGCTGATCTTGAAAAGAATTGGATAGCCTGTAAAAAAAGGTTAGCTACCGGAGGTACTCCTTGGAGATCTCGGCCAGCTCGTCGAGCCTCCTCTGAGCCAGGTGGTTGATGGTGCCCTCCGGGTAGGTGCCTTCGTCTCCGAGCTCTCCGGCCGGCACTCCTGTGAGCACCTCTATGCCCTCGTCGATGGTCTTCACCGGGTAGATGTGGAACTTGCCCTCCTTGATGGCCTCCACGACCTCCTCCTTGAGCATGAGGTTCTTGACGTTGCTCTCCGGGATGACGACGCCGTGGCTGCCGTCCAGCCCCCGGAACTTGCATAGATCGTAGAAGCCTTCGATCTTCTGGTTGACGCCGCCTATGGCCTGGACCTCTCCCTTCTGGTTGACTGAGCCGGTAACTGCGAGGCCCTGCTTTATTGGGGCGCCGCTTAGGACGCTCATCAGGCTGTAGGTCTCCGTGCTTGATGCGCTGTCACCGTCGACGCCGCTGTAGTTTTGCTCGAAGGTGAGCCTCGCCGCGATGCTGAGGGGGTGCTTCTTGGCGTAGCGGTTCGTCAGGAAGCCCGTCAATATGTGGACTCCCTTGGTGTGGGTGGGGCCGCCCATCTCGGCCTGCCTCTCGATGTCTATGATGCCCTCCTTGCCGACGCCGACGCTAGCGGTGATCCTGCTGGGCTTCCCGAACATGTAGTCCCCTGCACCCATGACCGCGAGGCCGTTGACTTGCCCAACCTTCTCCCCGCCTGTGTCGA
>Ga0315532_1001088_pt1 | contig 21054 bp, 21 predicted proteins | sample SalMarWE160370MG_FD_203082 | JGI IMG/M metagenome (GOLD analysis project Ga0315532, IMG submission 203082) | Salt marsh sediment microbial communities from the Plum Island Ecosystem LTER, Massachusetts, United States - Salt Marsh Sediment WE1603-70 ...
AATAGTTGTTTCAAGGCTCGGAAGAGACGATCAGAGAATAATCTATGGAGATATAAACGAACTCAAATCTTGTAGTTATGGAGATCCTCCTCACTGCATCATAATTCCGGGAGAACTCCATTTTCTGGAAGAAGAGTTTTTGAATTACTTTAAGGTGAAAAAATGAAAGAGATAACGGAGGAAAAGTTAGATAAATATATTGAAATAGCGGAAAAATCGCTGAAAAAAGTCAAAATAATAGTTCCGAAAAACTCGCACTTAGAAATAGCGGCAAAAGATTTTCTCGATATGGCTGAAAGATACTATAAAGACGCTTTATACTACAAAAATAAAGGAGATTACGTCACTGCGTTTGCAGCCTTGAATTATCTACACGGCTATCTCGATGCCGGAGCAAGATTGGGAATCTTTGAAACGAACAATTCAGATCTATTCGCTTTCTAATTTAGAGAGATCTACATTTTTCTTTACTATCTTCTTTATTATCTCTATTTTCTCTTTGTCTCTAACCTCTATTTTTGCCGTAATATTTTCAAAACTCCTCGAAGCTGAAAAAGTATCTGCCGAAACTAGCATCATCGGAACATTGAGTTTGTCTGCTTTTGCCACTACCTGAGGACTTGGGTATATTCCTCCTGTAAGAATCAAGCAGGAAGTGGAGGTTTCCAGTGCGGCAAGCTGCATATCTATCCTATCCCCTCCCGTTATTATGGCTTTGTTTGCGTATCTTCTCAGGTAACTTAAAGCACTCTCTATATTCATGGCTCCAATGAAAATCTTGTCTATCCTTTTTGTAAGCCCTTTTTCTCCGGCTAATAGGTTCGCTCCAAGCATATCAACTACATCTTCTACTACTATACCCGCAAGAACTTTTTCGTAAGGAAGAACACCTAGAACATCTATTCCTCTTCTCTCAAGATCGGGAATTGCTATGTTTTCGACGCCTTTTTTATCTTTCACTTTGTTTATTACCACCCAGTCAAGATCTATTTTGAAAGAGCTTAGATAATGTTTGCACATCACTGTTTTGTCGATTATATTTTCTACGCTTCCCTCGGCAACTACCATCGTTCTCAGATCTAACTCTTTTGCTATATGTCCAGCGGATAAACCAGCGTACAAACCGTAAGATACATTCTGAGCAGATTCTACGATTATAGAATCTTTATCCTTTTTAATGGCCTCGAATCTCTCTTTTAGCTTCTTTTTTATCTCCTCTTTTTTATTCGGATCTTTTGCTATCTCTCTCAATATCCCCGTATAATCATGGAATATGGAGATATCTTCTTCCTTCTCTTTCAGTCCTATAACAGTTTTGAAAAGCTGAGAATCTTCATCGTATATTCTTTCTTTTTTTACAACTATTTTATCGCTCAAAGGTTTGAAATATCCCATGTCTCTCTTTGAATTTAAACATATCCCCAGACCTAAAGCAGTTTTTCCTGCATTCTTTTTTGTTGAAGATACTAACAAATTTTTCATATTCATACCTCTTTTAATGTCATTCTGACATCAACTATCTTACATCCCTCTTCTAAAACTATAAGAGGATTTACGTCCATCTCAACAATCTCTGGAATTTCATGACTGAAATAAGATAAAAGTGATATATTCTCAGCGAGTGAGTTTATGTCCTTTCTCTTTTCACCTCTCACGCCATAAAGTAACGGATAAGATTTTATATCGTCTATCATGTCGAGAGCATCTTCTTTGTCTATAGGTGCCACCCTGAAGGCGACATCTTTCAGTACCTCGACGTATATTCCTCCTAGACCAAACATAATAACAGGGCCGAACTGGGGATCTTCAGAACATCCTACTATTATTTCTACACCCTTCTCCACCATTTCGTTTACTAGAATTCCCCTTATGTTCGCTTTCGGATAACTCTTCTTAGCTCTGTACATTATTTCCTTGTATGCATTTTTAAGCTCTTTTTCATTCTTTATCCCTACTTTAACACCACCTATGTCGCTTTTATGTATTATATCTTCAGATACTATCTTGAGAACTATGGGATATCCTATCTCTTTCGCATATTTTAAGGCTTCCTCTATAGTTGTAGCTAATTTGTATTTCGGAAGAACCAGTCCACACGCTTTTAATATATCCTTCGCTTCCTGTTCTAGTAACTGTAATCTTCCCTCTTCTCTCACTTTGTTTATTATTGAATATATTTTCTCTTTGTCCATCATAATATCCCTTTTTTTCTTTGATTTTTTTCTATTCGCAAATCTCCACCATTTATATAATGCCGCCATTGTAGAGACAGCTCTTTCAGGCTCTTCAAAGGAAGGAATCCCATTTTTATTGAGTTTTGTTAACGCTTTTTCTCCTTTTTCTCCGCCAATGAGACTGACAACTACAGGCTTTTTTGTTTTCGCATTTTTTACTTCTTCTATTATATACTCTGCAAATTTGTCTGTATCAACAACTGCAGCCTCGCAATATAATATTATAATAGAATCTATCTTTTCTTCTTCTAAAGCTTTTCTCAGTATAATCTTATAAGAATCTTCTCTGCTCTGTCCTGTTATATCAATAGGATTTTTGACCGACCCAAACTCTGGAATTAATGGTTCGAACGTATCTTCAAGATATTTATAATCATCCAGAAGCTTTATTCCTTCTTTTTCACATGCGTCTGTAGCCAGTACGCCAACTCCTCCCCCGTTAGTTATTATAAGGCATTTCTCTCCCTTGGGTATAGGAGAAAGGCTCAACATTCTCGCCCATTCAAAAGCTTCTTCCATAGTATCTGCCCGTAAAATGCCACTCTGTTTAAATGCGTATGAAAAAACTTTATCACTGCCTGCAAGGCTACCAGTGTGCGAAGCAGCTGCTTTGGCTCCCTTCTCAGTTCTCCCGGATTTTATTGCTATTATAGGCTTTTTAAAACTTGTTTCCAAAGCAGATTCTAAAAATTTTCTTCCTTTTTTCAATCCTTCGATATATAAAAGGATCACCTTTGTACTCTCGTTGTCTTTAAGAAAATCCAGAAGATCAGAATCATCTACATCGGCTTTATTCCCCACACTTACAACAGCAGAAAGTCCTATATTCTCTGCTCTTGTTTTGTCCATCAGTGCTATTCCAATGGCCCCGCTCTGGGTGACAAAAGCTGTATTTCCCTTTAAAATGTCTCTCGGTCCGAAGGTTGCATTGAGACAATGAGGCGTATACACAACTCCGAACACGTTTGGTCCTAAAATTCTCATTCCATATCTTTTCGCGATCTCTACAAGTAGAGTCTCTGTTTTCGAGTCTCCTATCTCGGAAAATCCGGAAGATATTATAATGACAGCCTTTACACCTTTCTTTCCACATTCCAAAACTACCGAAGGCACAAATTTGGCAGGTATTGCAATTACAGCCATCTCTATGTCTTCTTTGACATCTAATATAGATTTATAAGCCTTAAATCCCATTATTTGCTTTTTTTTAAGATTTATAGGATAAATTTTACCTTTATACCCGTACTCTATGATATTTTCCAAGATCGCATACCCTACCTTTCCTTTTTTGGAAGAGGCTCCGATAACAGCTACGCTTTCAGGAATGAACAATTTTTCCAATGACATTATAACTCAATGAATAAAAAATTTTAAATAAGTTTCTCATTGAAATAAGGACAATACTCAGTTATGGGACATTTATCGCAGAGAGGTTTTACAGGTTTGCATATATTCTGACCAAATGTTACCAAAATATCATTATACTCTTTCCAGTATTCTTTTGGAAGTTTTTTTCGGAGAGCAAACTCTGTCTCTTCCGGTGTCTTTGTACTGACATACTTCCATCTATTACTGATCCTGTGCACATGAGTATCTACGCAGACACCATATTTATCGAATCCCAAAACTAAAACTAAGTTAGCTGTTTTCCTCCCGACTCCCCTCAATTTCAGCAGATCTTCTAACGTGTCTGGTACTTTTCCATTGAACTTTTCTATCAACTGGTTACATAAAATTTTTATATTCTTAGCCTTCGTTTTATAAAATCCCACTGGATATATGAGTTCTTCTATGTTATCGAGTTCTAAAATCTTCTCAGGGGTGTCTGCTTTTTCAATCAATCTTTCAAATGCTTTCTTAGTCACATCGTCTTTTGTCCTCGCACTTAAAACTGTGCCTATAAGGACTTTAAAAGGTTCTTTTTCTCTAGATATTCTTGTAACTATAGGCTCCTTAAACTGTTTAGTATAATCTCTAAGAATATTTAAAACAGTCGATATGTTATCATTGGATATCATTACAACAAAAAGAAATGAGGGTATTTAAATTTTTAGATTCGTGGTTTGTACAATTCGTCTCTATCAACTCTCAATTTTTTCAGTTCAATTCTACTATGCGATGGACTCAAGACCCCTTCCCCCGCACCTTTTTTTCTTTAGAAAAGAAAAAAATGCGCCCGAAAAGAAAGAAAACAAACTCATACTTGTGAGATCGCTCCACATGTGGAATGGACGATATCCATGAATGCGATTCTATGGTTAAAGAGCGGTACTATAAGTATGTGGTGGATTTTAGAGAAGATAGCTCTTTTTAGTAAGAAAACTCTAACAATCGAAAGATTTTTATGATATACGTGCAACAGAAAAATCATGAAGAATGAATTAAAAGCAAGATTAAAAAAAGGAGAGAAGACTGTAGGAGCATGGATCACAACTCCCCACACAGATATATCGGAAGCACTTTCTACACTTCCTTTTGACTGGTTTGTATTTGATCAGGAGCATTCAGCCCTAGATGATCAGATTACCCAGCAGCTCATGCAGGCGATGAGAGGAAAGAAAGTAACACCAATTGTGCGGGTGGCCTGGAACGATATGGTCATGATAAAGAAAGCCCTAGACACAGGTGCACAGGGAATTATAATTCCATGGGTCAACAACAGGGAGGATGCCATTAAAGCTGTAAAGTTCTGCAAATATCCGCCCGAAGGTGTAAGAGGGTGCGGTCCTCGAAGAACGATTCTTCTTGACCCTGATTACTTAAAAACAGTAAATGATGAGCTTCTTATAATAGTCCAGATAGAAACTCAGGAAGCAGTAGATAATGCCAAAGAGATCATGTCGGTAGATGGGATTGACGCCTTTTTTGTGGGTCCCTTTGATCTTTCAGCTTCAATGGGTCTCATGGGGCAGATTGCACATCCTAAAGTCCGAGAATCTATTAACATGGTCTTCGAAGCTGGTAAGAACGCAGGTATATCCTCTGGTATATGGCAAGGTGCAGGGATGACTATTAGGGAAAGACTTGAAGAAGGATGGCAGATGGTGGCCCTCGGGATGGATATAAACTTTCTCATGGATGGTGCTCAGAATATGCTGAGAAATGCTGGAATTTAAAAAAACTCAAGACTTATAAAGATCCCTTTCCCACTTTCTAATAATATTATACACTGATCCATAACTTATCCCTTCTCCCACAGGGAAACTCCTCTATCAGATTTGTGAGAATAGAAAAAGAGGTGTAAATATGGAGTATAATGGGGGTTGTAGTTTAAACGAGTATAAGAAACTAAAAATAAAGATCCCGCCCAATTCAATAGATAGTAAAGAAAATTTGATTACAAAAAAATTAGGGCTTACATGGGGGAGGAACTGTAAGGGTATATATGATTGATGTCGATATCTTCAGGGGAATGAAGAACTCTTCCTTCCATACCCCCCGCGACAGTAACGATCTGACCCGAGATGTGACCTGCAAGGATATCCGAGGAAAGAAAAACAATTGCTGTAGCAATGTCTTCAGGACGAGCTATCTTCTTGATGGCTCTGGTCTGGAGTGCCTTCTTCACTATATCCTGGTCGTGAATAGACTTCTCTGTCATTTTAGTGAACGTCCATCCCGGACAAACAGCATTTACTCTACCAGTAGGGATAATTCGTATGATTTCGTTCTTTAGTGACAGCGTAAGCCCGTAAGTAATTCCTGCTTTTGCAGTGGCATAATCAGCATGTCCCTCTTCACCAAAGATCGCGGCTGTGGATCCCACAATGACAAGAGAAGCACTTTTTGGCTTGGTACGTTTTAAAAGCCGAAAGAACTCTCTGCAGCAGAGAAAAACGGAAGTTTCATCACTTAAGATCGTATGATTCCATTGTTCCAGGGACATTGTATGAATGGGGATGTCCTCATCAGACCAGATACCAGCGGTGCAGATCAGAATATCCACTCTCCCGAATCTCTCATAGGATTTTTCAAAAAGATTTTGAACATCTCTTTCTCTTGTTAAATTCGCTTGAACTGCAAGGCTTTCTACTGATAGCTCTTTTTGCAGCTGCTTAATTGTTTTCATATTACTTCTCCAGTGGAGAATTAGCTTTGCTCCTTCTTCAGCAAATATTCTGGCTGTAACGCTCCCAATACCTCCCGAAGCTCCTGTAATGAGAACAATTTTGTCCTTAAGGCCCGTATCCATATATGAGTATAAATTCTATTATTTTTATATCTTGTGTAAAATGTGGCGGTGAGTATAATTCATGCTATAATATCAATTTCAACTTTCATACAATCACCTCCTTCAATTTTATTTCCCTAACAAATATCTCTCTTCCCTCAACATCCGTCCTCAGCACCCCAATCTTCTTCTCAATGTGTTATTATTAACTCTCCAGTTAATAATCCCATTCATATCTTCTTCACAGTTACAAAAATTATTTAAATGCCATCAAGGAAAAAAGTCATGCATTACTATAAGTTTTTAGGAATTTTGATAGTTCTGCTTTTTTTAATTCCTCTGGTCAGTAGTGAGGAGATTACATGGAGAGAATATAACGATAATCCAATATTTGGAGAGTGGATAGGCGGTCCAAAAGCTTACTATCCAAGCATTTTATACGATCCTGATGAGTTCTCGGGACACGGTATCTCTGCACGATATAAAATGTGGTATGGTACCTCCGGGGGACAGACTGGACTTGCAATATCTGATGATGGAATTAACTGGATCGATTATGGTGTCGTAATGACCGATGGTTACCATGCTACAGTTGAGTACTATCCAGACGGATTTGCTGGAGCGAACAGCGGTGACGATCCCAATAGCGGCACAATGTACTATCGAATGTGGTACTGGGACTTAAATTCAGGTGTTCCCGGCAGTATATATGGTGTTGCAGCCATAGGATATACCGAATCTCCAGATGGAGTAAACTGGTACAACTATCAGTCGCTTCAAAACGGTACCATACCTATAGTTACAGGCATATGGCCAGATTGGAATAGAGGATCATATGGTCCCTGCGATATTTTATATAATCCGGATGCCGCAAATACAGGAAGCAATCCTTTTGATTATACTTTTGTGATGTACTATGACGGAACCACTGGAGGAACGGAAAGTATTGGTCTTGGGTACTCAAGCGATGGAATATTATGGAACGGTTATGATAGTAACGGTGATGGAAACGCTGATCCAGTTCTGGAAGGAACGTATGTCATAGGAGACTGGGACTATGATTTTGTTAGTAGGGCCACAATTATAAAGATTGGATCGATGTACGAAATGTGGTACTCTGGCGGTACAGGAGCTATGAATAATGGTATCGGATATGCTACTTCATCTGACGGTATAAGCTGGACGAGAGACGAGAACAATCCGTTTCTTCACAGAGACGATGGTTATCCATGGCGTGAGGAAAGGACATACTGTCCCATGGTTATCAGAGAAGAAAATTCCTACAAAATGTGGTTCGCTGGCAAAGGTAGCGGCAACTATTCAATCGGATATATAAGCGGCTCCTCAGAGACTGAGATATTACTGCTTCCTTTTTCTATAAGAAAACTCTTTGGAATAAACATCTTGAATATTAACTCTGGAGGAACATTTGCCGTACAAAATGGAGTTGAGATAGGGAATCTATCTCTTGAGAGAGGAACACATACGATAGAGATAGACGTTTTTAACACTGGAATATTAAAGGCATACCATGTGAAAGTTGAGATAGAAACGCCAGAAGGTATGGAATTTGAAATTTCTCCAGAAAAAGTTAATATAGACAGGAGATCTGTGCAGAGTTTTAGTATTACTCTGAATATCGCAGATGACATGGAGAGCGGTGATTATATCCTAAAAATGAGAACCGTAGGAAATTTTGCTCAGGATATAATATACATAAAAATTCATGTAGAGTAAAGAACATCCCTTTTGTTTTCTATTTTCTCGTTGTTATATGTTTTTATCAGAGTGATTTTCTCAGCTTTTATGGTCTTACCGTACCTTTCGAAAAGATCGTCTCCGACAATGAACTGTTTCATAGTTATATCCACGAGGGTATTATCCACGACAGCTATGGTATGAGAGATAGGCTGGATCGATGGGTCTTCTGAAATTATATCTATAACATAAACGTTCGCGTCGTACCCATTGTATATGCATGCGGAAACATAAAGAATAGTAAGATCTTCACAGTCCCCTCCTCCTAAATTTATAGTTTCCTCAGGATAGAAGATCGTCTCGGGAAGAACACTTAAGACGAGTTCATCTCTGTCTAAAGGAACCTTTATCCATTCTTCGTTCTTCAGATCATAAGCTAAAAAGAAGTTCCACTCCTGAATACCTTCAGATGTCATAGTGAAAGGATCATAAAAATAATAAAAGTTATCTATTATATAATTATACAGGTTCTTTAAAAAATCATCTTTATCTATATTTTTAACCATATTTTCAAGTTCTTCCGATTCTTTTATGAACTTTCTTGGATCTTTTTGATACTCCTCTATATTTTTTTCCAGAAAATAGCTGTATCTTTTTAATATATAGGATAGCCTCTTTTCTGAGGATAAATATAGCTTATTTTTCTTATCTAACTCTTTTGAAGCTTCTTCCAATCTTTCAATTTTCTTTTTCTTTTCTTCGATCTCTGAATCTTTTTCTCCAATATCAGAGTTTAATTTCTCCTTTTCTTCATTCAAGGTTTTTATTTCATTTTCTAAATCGTAAATCGCACTGTCTTTTTCTTCCAGAAGATCCATCAGCTCGGTACCGTTATCAATGTTCCTTGTTATTATGATATAGTTACTTTTGGCTGTTTTAAGCCTTATAATCTGAAAACTGGCAGCGTAACTTATAACTAGGGTAATTATAATCATAATTGTTAAAGCCACTATTGCTTTGTCCTTATCTGAAAGATTCATAATTTATATTAAAGTCTATAACTTATATATCTTTCTAAGAGAGAAAAGCAGAGATTAAAATTTCCTTTAATTTTTCTGTTAAAATCTCTGCATCCAACTCAAATCTTCTTTTGCAGAGTTCAAAAACTTCCTGATCATACTCGTTTAACAACTTATCTATCTTCTCTTTATTTATCTGGTAATTCTCCTGTATCTCTTTGTATCTTTTAGAAAAACCTTCTGTGTAAGTATCTATTAGATTTTTTAACCTCGTTTTTGTTATATCTTCAGAAATATTCTCAAGGCCAACTTTTTTGAATGTTAATCTTACACTTAAAAGATCTTCTTCAGGTGTTTTTCTCAGCTTGGCTTTCATAAAAGCAAACTCGTAATCTATATTATATACCGGGCTGAAGACGTCATCTTTAAACTCTTCTACGACGTTGCTCTTTAAAACCAAAAGATTTGCTCTTTCGTTGTGAAGTCTGTCGCCTAATCCTATGCAGTGAGCGTCTGCAGAGGCTTTTCCAAGATAATAGATATAATTTAAAGCATCTTTCTCTTTATCCAGTTTTTTCAAGTTTTCGCAGTCTATCCCATCCAGCCATTCTATGAAGATCATATTCTTTCTATCAATAACATCAAAAACCGTGGCTCCGAGATATCTATAAATTCTCGACGCCAGTACCTCTTCTTTTGAGAACAATCCCTTTTTTTTCACTATTACCATTCTCGGGGCTTTATAGCTCTCTTCAAAGATCATCAACAAAGGTTTTGTGGATGTTTCAAACTGCATGACATTTTTTGGGGTTTCATTGTAAATTTCCTTTCCTATTCCCTTAAAGTTTTCTTCAGTTTTTTCATCTATTTTTTTTATAGTTTTAAACTGGGATTCTTTAAACTCAAAGAAAACAGAATTTTCTTCTCCAAAAAAAGGATTCAGATCCCTGTTAAGTTTTCTCCATGCATAGTAAGCCACTTTTCCTGCGTGTGCCAATTCATTGCCATTCTTTTTTCTGAATTTCTGTCTTACAAAGTTCCGCCATTCGGAATATGTAATATCTGGCATGTTTTTTAAATATTCCATGGCTTTTGGCCCATACCTGTACTCGCAGACCATAAGATCACTTGTAGGATTCTACAACGCCTTTTATTACCCTTACAGTATACAACCACAATTTTTCGAGAGAATTTCTTGGGACAATGGAATAATCCTGGACATTCCTTACCTTTACAGCATATCTTGCAAACATTGAAAGACTTAGTATCATTTCATTCTCTTTATTTTCCCTTGCGTATTTCAAAGCCTTTAAAGGAGTATACTCCTCTCCCTCAACGAAAAAACTGTTTAAAACAATATGAAAACCGAAAGCATAGTTGGAAGATTCTTTATCAGAGTATTTTACGGATCTCTGGTAAAAAGTATTGGAAAGATCTTTAATTTCTTTCTCATTCTTTTTGTTGAAAATAAGGAAAGCTGTATCTTTGTAGAGTCTTTTAAGCTCTTCTTCGGAGTCTAGTTTTTTCCATGAAATTTTTTCCATGAGCCATATAATCCCAAGAATTTAAAAAGATATTTAGGAAGATTCTTTATGGAAATACTTATCGATAACAGAGAAACATATATTTTAGATCTTCTTAAAGATTACAATCCAAGAGTTGTCCAGCTTCCGATCGGCGACATCTTTATTCTAAAAGAAGATGAAGGAGTATTGCTTGAAAGGAAAACGCCTTCAGATTTTATATCTTCTTTAAGAAGCAACAGATTATGGGAACAGCTTTTAAAGATGATAAAAAACGATACGATAGGATTATATAAAATAAAAAGGAGAATTTTGGTTATCCACGGTCAATTCGATATTGAAGATGCTCAAATATTTGGTGCATTCTTGGAGATTTTATTTGTGTATGAAGTTCCTATCGTTTTTGTAAATGATGATCTTGAATTTAAAGAGTTCTTCAGGATCCTTGTACAGAGGGAAAATAAAGGATTGAATGATAAAATTCCGCAGGAAAGATGGTACAGGAAAAGATTCAGAGAAGAACTTCCTGAAAAAGATAAAAAAATGTACATCCTGGCTTCTTTACCTTATATAGGAAATGTTCTGGCTAAAAATTTATTCGATTACTTTGGATCTATAGCTTCTGTTGCTAACGCATCGAAGAAGGATTTAATAAACGTCAAAGGGATAGGAGAGAAGAGGGCAAAACTGATACATAAGATGTTTCACTGAGCTTTTTATGATCCATTACGCTTAATGAAACAGGACCAGGAGATCGAAAAGTATTTAAATCCTGATAGGTATATTGTTAAATAATATGTAAAATGAAGATGACATAAATGATAGAAAAATATAATTTCCACTGGAGAGAGGGATTCTTTTATAATTTTCCTAAAAAAAGAAGCCTTTTTAATGATATTGTAAAAGAAATAGAATCAAAACAGATTATTTCTCTGATAGGACTAAGAAGAACAGGAAAAACTACAATTCTAAAGCAGTTAATAGACTATTTAATTAAATCAAAAAAAGTTAAAAGAGAATATATACTATTTTATTCTTTTGATGAGGAACAGTCAAAAATAGAAAACATTGTTACTGAATATGAAACAAAATTAGGTAAAGATATTTTAGAGATAAAAGACAGGATTTATATCTTTTTAGACGAGATTCAAAAGCTTAAGAACTGGCAAAATCAGGTGAAATATTATTATGATAATTATCAAAATATAAAATTTTTTGTCAGTGGATCTTCATCCCTTTTTATTAAAAAACATACTCAGGAGTCACTAGCTGGAAGAATCTATGAATTCGTTCTAAATCCATTGAGTTTTGAAGAATTTTTAGTTTTTAAAAATAAAGAAGAAATGCTCAAAAAGAGAAGATTGTTTGAAGATACTTTAAAAAAAGAGTTTTTATCGTACCAAAAAAGACAGTTCATAGAGATCATAGACGAAAGCGAAGAAAGAGTAGCCAAATATATCAAAACGATGATCGAAAAAATAGTTTATCAGGATATCCCAAAGATTTTTCCAATCGAGAATGAAGAATTATTGATGAGAATATTGAAAATAATTGCTTCAAATCCGGGCATGTTGTCTGATTATGGCTCATTATCAAAAGAATTAGGAATCAGTAGAGTAACATTGTCAAATTATTTCTTTTATCTTAATGAATCTTTCCTGATTAAGAAACTATATAATTTTTCAAGAAATATGCTAACTTCTGAGAAAAAAATGAAAAAATTTTATTTGACCACGACGTCTTTTTTCCCTTTTTTAAACAATGAAATAGACGAATCAAAACTAATAGAAAATCTTATTGTAACATTTGTTGATGCAAAATTCTTCTGGAGAACGCCCCAAAAATATGGGGTAGATATCATTTTAAAAGAAAAAGGTAAAATTATACCAATTGAAGTAAAATATAAAGGATATATATCAAAGAAAGATACAAAAAATCTATTAAGATTTTGTGAAAAATTTAATATTGAAGAAGCAGTGATGATAACCCAGAGTAAATCAAATGAAGAGATTTTTAAACTTAAGAGTGGAGCTAAAGTTAGGATTAAGTTTATTCCAGCATGGAAGTTTTTATTGCAATAGATTATTTAATTTTCTGTATTTTTAAATTGTGGAGAAGGGTATTAGAAAACTTATTATATACCACCATACAGGTGATCCTATGTATGTTAAAAAAACTGATGAAATAAAAAAAGAGATAGTAGAAGTAGCGGAGAAAACTGAGATTCAGTGGCTTATAGGGGAAGATACTGGAAAAGAGTTCTTTATGCGAAAGTTCACAATGAAACCTGGAGGAAGTATGCCAAAACATTATCACAACAACTACGATCATGAACAGTACCTTTTGAAAGGAAAACTGGAGCTTGGACTGGGTGACGAAGTTTTTCAGGTAAAAGCTGGAAACGTTGTTTACATTCCCGAAAATGTAGTCCACTGGTACAGAAACATAGGAGAAGAAGATGTGGAGTTCCTCTGCTTAATCCCTAAAAGAAAGGAGTACCACATGGAAAAAGTTAAGTAGGTTTTTTATATACATCCGTAAGCTTTTTAGCTCTCAAACAATTTTACAGTCTGTTTCATCTTCGAGATCACATTTACTTCGAAGGGACAGCGTTCCATACATGTACCACATTCTATGCATGTAGAGGCCTTTGCAGGAAGTACATTATACTTACCCTGAATATTTTTAGTAATACCTTGTTGTGCTGTGTCAAGCAATCGAATTGTCTGCCCTATGTCAATACCAGAGGGACAGGGAAGACAATGATTGCAATAGACACATTCTCCCGTGACATATTCTTTGAACTCTTCGATCGTAGAAGAAAAGTCCTTTTCTTCATCTGTTGCACCCAAATATGCAAGAGCAGCATCCAGCTCTTCAACGTTCTTCACTCCTGGAACGACAGTAGAAACGCCTACCTGTGAAAGAACATAATTAATACATTGAACGGGTGTTATATTCTCAGAGATCTTTTTCTTGAGACTTTTTCCTCCTGTCTGGTATGCCGCTATTTTCACTGTTCTATCTCTCTGTAGAAGTTTCCCTCCGGCAAAGGATTTCATTGCAACTAAGCCAACTTCTTCTTTGGCACATGTAGCTAACATCTCATCTCTTCCCGGCATGGCATTATTCGCTATATTGATCTGATCATGATAACATCTATTTTACCGCTCTTTGCAGCCTTCGTAGCCACTGAAACATCATGCGTGCTCATGCCTATGAAACGTGCCTTTCCTTCTTGTTTTAAACGGAGTGCTAGATCCAACACCCCTCTAGCTATTGTCTCGTTGTATTGTTTCTCATTTTTAACGAAGTGTAAATTGGCAATATCAATATAATCGGTACCTAATCGAGACAGTGTTTTCATGAAAATCTCTTCACATTCCTTCGGATCACGCGTTTTGCGATATTTTCCATTTTTCTCTGCAGATCCTAAATGATGTGTAAGTATTACTTTATCTCTTTGTCCTTTAAAAGCAGCAGCAAAATTATCGAGATATTCAGGGAAGTTAAAAACCAAGTCAAAGTAATTAACTCCGTTTTCAATAGCTTTATGAACGACTGAGACAACTGTTTCTCGCGACTGCCTGTTCAAGTATTCAGTTCCCAGTCCGATCTCACTCATATCTAAACCTGTTTTTCCCAGTTTGCGATACTTCATTTTGTTTCTCTATTTATGAACTAGCTCTACCGTTCGAACCCCGTCTCTGGTATAGCTTCTGATAATAGGTGGTACTCGCAGCCGGGTGTCATTTTCGTAGAGAGAGCGCATCTCAGGAAATTCTTTGTTGTCTGCTTGCGTCAAAACTGCAACACGATCCAGTAGCGCTATATCCTCTGCAGAGGGATTATTATCTGGATCTGCGTCTCCCAGTGCCCAGCAATCCCATTCCAATAATTCTATCTTGTTGAGGCATGCCAAGTCGCGTACAAGTTGGCTTTGGATGTACCACATTTCGTGCATCCCTTCGAGATCAAGGCCAAAACGATCGGGATCGGCTTCTCCCGCACGGCACAACTGCCAAGCTTTTCCAGCGACTAAAAACTGGTCGCGGGGTATATCATGTGTGTCAATTTTGATATGGCAACATTTACGCTCAATATCATCAATCTCTGCGTCTACAAGTACCCACCGTTGTTCATCTGCCTTCCAGTACTCACATATCCAGTGATCGACATTGAAATCAGATGTCGAATCTGGGCATTCTCCAAAATATTTGGCGAAGCCGCATCGAGCACGAGCAGGTATACCCTGATGATGCAACATGGCACAGAGCATGATGGCGATCTCGCGGCACTTGATCGCCAGACGCCTTTCCGGAGGACGGGTGATAGTTAGAGGGTGATCATCAAGTTCAAGAACTCGTGCGAGCAGTTTCGCGACATAGCGGAGCTCAACGTCTTCTTTCCATTTATCTGTCAATCGCAGGCCACGTAAATCGGCAGATGCGTGGTGTATCATGATACCCTGCACTATTTTACAGAGTGTGGGAATATCGATAGGTAGATTCTCAAATAGTTCTGCATATTTTCCTGGGTCTGTTATAGAACTCTGACGAGCATAATACTCTAACGGATCTATATTTTTACTCTTCATTGCTCTCGCCTCTGGCTACTGTACATGCATTTACTTGTTTGAGTTCATCTTCTATCATAATTGTAGTAAAGTCTCCATGTTTATAAAGTTTTCTATGAACAATAGTACTAAATTTTGTGAACAATCATTCAATATTGCTTTATTCCCACTTCTCATATGCTTTTTTCATGTAAGCAATTGCTTCAACTTCATACTTCTTGACAGTTCGCAGGATCTCTGCTCCTTTTTTGCGCTTCTCAAGAGGCATTTTCCCTGTATGTGCAAAGGGGAAGATATTCACAAACTGATTTAAAAGTTTTTCAGCTTTTCCGTATTCTTCTGCAGCTTTGAGTAAAAAGGTAGCTTGTGAAGTATTGGCATACTTTTTTGCCAGTCGTTCCAAAAAGTGTTTCGCAATCCCTCTGGCATCATAAATACATGCACCAACATAACTGTTTCCCAAGTAATCAACTTTGTCAGGTTCCCCCCTTTCAAGGACAGTGGCCCACTCCTCATATGCAGACGGTCCTGTTACATACCCTTTTCTAATGAACCTTCCTTCTGCCATTTTAAGTGCTCCCTTGATGGCATTCTTGTCTTTTTCTTCTGGTATTGGTATTTTCTCCACGAAGAAGATCGCTTCCAAACATCCTGGAGACTGGAGAGCGTCAAATCGAATAGGTGTTTCCGGCTTGCCAATGAACCTTCGAACTGTGCTTGCTAAGTACGAATCTCCTTTGTATCCTATAACGATTCCATATTCAGGAACGGGAAGACCCCATACAACTACAGGTCTGCCATTTTCATCAATTTCTTTTTTGACCAACTCAAAGAGATTTTGAGCTCGTTTTCGATCTTCAGGTGTTATTTCTTCCGAAAGTGGAAACGGTCTTTCATCGCTAAAGGACTTAAGCTTCCATCCTAGTCTTTCAGTTCCTTTGTGTATTTCCTCCCATGCGCTATGAGCAGTAGGCCCTGAAGCACATGTCATTCCTCTAGCAACATTTACGAGAAAAGTATATCCAGAGTATCCTCCAACGTCTACAACATCACAATCTGTTCCTAACGATTTCAAACCCCCCGTAACTGCACCTAAGTATGTGAGCCAAGCATCTTGTATTTGAGGCGGATTTGTGACTGTTTTTTCGTCCATAGGACTCTCTATCGCTTCATAACCTTTTGAATACTGGGATTTAATTTTTTTTATGTGTGTTAATTCTCTGGCCTTTGAATCTATATAAAAAGTGGCAACAACTTCAAGAAAGTTCTGACCATCTTTTGTTATCATGTATGTGCCCCGTTCATAACGTACAATGAATCCTTTGTTTATCAGACGCGTCAGATGATTTGCTAGAGCTGTCTTGCTCAACTTTGCGACATCAAGAAGGAAAGAAAACTTCTTGGGTCCATCTACAAGAAGGGCTAATACCTGCAATCTATGGGTATGAGCAGCAGTTTTTATAAGATCTGAAACTTCATCAGGAGATCTTAATAGAATTGATTTTAGTTCATGTGTATTCATCTTCTTGTTCATAATCTATCACCTTATACAATTATCGTTTGAAGTTTATAAAGTTTTCTATGAACAATGATACTAAAATCTATGAACTTCATATAAATAGGAGATAACCTGTATCTCTTTTTTTCAGTAAATTAATGTAGAAAAAGGAACGGCATATAACGTTCCCGCCGTTAAAAAAGATGAGTTTGGAGCGAGTGTACAACGATAAATATAAATGTTACTGTATCGGAGGAAATCCATGAAAAAAAAGAATCTAAGGATAATAGGATTATTTGCAATAGGTATCCTGATAATTCTCTTTATTATAAAATACATAGGGATTCATGAGATATTGGAAGTTTTAAAAAACATTAAATTGTCATTTTTGTTATTAGGACTACTTATACAACTTTTTCTTTTTGGAATCTGGGGATATAGATGGAAAATAATTTTAGAGGCTGCAAAAGAGAAAATATCTATTAAAAACCTTTATCTCTCTCTTTTTATAGGTGTTCTGTTTAACAATATAACTCCCGCTGCAAAAACTGGCGGAGAGCCTGTAAGAGCTTATATTCTAAGCAAAATGGAAATTATAAGCTCTGAAAGAGCTTTTGCAACGATAACAGCGGATAGAGTGTTCGATAGTTTCCCGTATGCCCTTCTTTCCCTATTTTCTGTTCTTTACTTATTTCTTTTCAAAAATATACCCGTCTGGGTCACATACGTTTTAGTTTTTGCATTATTTTTTTCTATATTTATCTTAGTGGCAACAGTCTATCTCTGCATAAATCTGAAAATGGCAAAAAGACTTATTCTTGGATTAATGAACTTTGCTGGCAGATTTTTTCCAAAGATAAAAGAATATTCACATTCAGTCGAGGAAAAGATTATAATTTTTAACTCTACAGTATTGAAAATAAGTAAAGATAAAACAGCAATGGTAAAAGCAATGGTAATATCTTTCTTGATATTATTTTGTGGATTTTTTAGAGTTTATTTCGTGTTCCTAGCTGTTGGATATAATGTAAGTTTTATAGTGCCTATAATCGTTACTATAATTGCGATACAGGTAAATATAATACCTCTACTTCCTGGAGGATTGGGAACAACAGAAGGAATAATGATCTTAATATTCTCTATTTTTGGTGTTCCGATTGCGGTTTCAGCCTCTGTTGCATTATTAGACAGATTATTATCATACTGGCTCGGTATATTCATCGGTGCTCACTGTTTTTTCTATTCTCATATATCTATAAAAAGGGAAACTGAAAAATGAAATAATTAAGATATTTTACCAGTACCCGAAATGAATGCCAAAAGTTTAAAAATAGAGAGAATTTATATAGCTTTGTAATACATGGTAGGAGATGATGAAAAATGAAAGCACAGTTTAGAATGCAAGGTGTTCTCTGATGTCAAACTCAAGTTATCACTTTTCTCATGATCGATCTACGATCCAATTGCTGATCGATCTGCGTCTTAGTTATGCGGTAGTTTCTACTGGTTTGATACTCTTGGGCTTTTTCTGGAACAATCTCACAGGATTTGATTGGCAGTATGTGGTTCTTATTGTGGGTATCTTCTCTGCCAATGTATTTATGTTCGTTGTCAATGATTTCTATGATGCCTCTCATGATTCTAAAGATCCGGTAAAAAGAGCGAGGAATTTGTTTTGTTCTCCCGACACGAGAAAACTTGGGAAAGTGATTTTATATGTGAGTTTGTGCTTGAGCTTATTCCTTGGTGCGATTGTTTCTTCCTCGATCCTCTTGATCATTGTACTTTTCAGTCTCCTTGCCTTTTTTTATTCTGCACCTCCTGTCAAATTACGGAACCGCCTTTATTGGGACTGGATCTTTGTCTTTCTTTGGAAAACACTCATTATTGCTGCCAGCTACGTGTATTTTTTCGGAATGGATTTGTCTACAGGAAATTCCTTCATGTATGGGACCCTGACTATTATCTTACTGTTAAGTTTAATCAGCCAACTGGATAATCAGATACGCGATTTTAAGGTGGATAAAACAAACAACACAAACCACTCGGTTCAGCGCATGGGTCATAAAAGATCATCACTCTTAAAATTCATTCTTTTAATCTTCTTTTTTGCGTTTAGTTTCATGTTCTGTTATCTTTTAGACCTCTACATCACCATGATACTGATTCTCGTCAATATATCTCTCTACTATTTTGTGAATCCATCTAAATATAGTCATGTTCCCGAATTTATCAGTATCTGGATTGTTGTACTATTCTTAGAATACTTTACAACGTTCTTCAGCCATCGACAGCTGCTGCTCTTCTCTGCCTGGATCATCGTAATGGTATGCATTGCCGTTATTCACATGAAACGCACTAACTTGTTTAAAGATAGAACACGACTTATAGGCTAATTACCCTTCATTTAACGAAATTTCAAGATTATCAACACAAAGAAGGTTTTATCTGGCTGAAAAAATAAATATTTCGCTCACAGCTCCTTCCCCATGTATGCTCCGATCTTTTTATAATTGAACTTTCTATAGTACTCTCTAACACCTACCCCCGAGGTCACGAGAACTCTTTTCATCCCTTCTTCTCTTCCTATCTCTTCTGCCTTTTTCAAAAGTTTTGTTCCGAAGTTTTTGTGCTGCCACCATCTTTTATTTCTATCTCCAATAGACAGCATCTGCCCATAAACATGCAGCTCTCTTATCAAACATGTTTCTTCGTTTATTTCTTTTCTGAAAGGTTTGTAGGGGATTCTGAGTCTTAGAAATCCTATAAGAATATCTTTTTCCACGTCCTCAAAACTTATAAAATACTCTTTCCCATTTGAAGCTTTATAATCTTCTACAAGAAGCTCTATTTTCTCGGGAATGATACCTTTTTTGTAATATTTTAATCCTGCTTCTCTGCATCTTATGCATTTACATTTTATACCCTGTTTTTCAAGTTCTTTATAAACTAAAGACCCTAGATCTGCTCTTTTAACACCTGCATCTATGTACTGCGTGGGGATATCTCTCTGGATTCTCATAGTTCTGACCCATTTTGGCATTGCTTTTTTCACTTCTAAAATAACTTTTAAAGCATCTTCAGTTTTGTACGGTACGAAGTTTCCTTTTTTCCATTCTTCGTATAGTTTCGTACCTTTTATTACAAGGCAAGGGTAAAATTTAACCATATCTGGCTTGAATCTCTCATCTTTGAAGATATTTTTGAATGCTTTTATGTCTCTTCCAATGTTTGATCCCGGCAACCCTGGCATTAAATGGTAATTTATCTTCAATCCTGAATCCTTTAATAGCTGGGTAGACTCGACTACATCTTTCACCGTATGCCCTCTTTCCACTCTTTTGTAAACGAAATCGTAGATATTCTGAACGCCTAACTCTACTCTTGTCACCCCAAAATCAAGCATTCGTGATATGTGGGACTCTTTACACCAGTCGGGTCTTGTCTCGAATGTCATTCCTATGCATCTTACCTTTGATCTTTCGTTATTTTTTTGCGCTTCCTCCAGGATCAGAGAATCTTTTGAGTTCATAGCATCCAAGCATCTTTTAACAAAATATTCCTGATAATCCAGACACTCTGACGGAAAAGTTCCTCCCATAACTATTAGTTCTATCTTGTCAATGGGATGTCCTATCCTGCTCAACTGTTTTAATCTTTCTAACGTCTGTTTATACGGATCGAACTTATTCTGAATGGCACGTAAAGATGCAGGCTCCTTTCCTGTGTAACTCTGGCATGCGCCTTCGCCTTTAGGACAATAAGTACATCTCCCATGTGGACATGCCTTTGGTCTCGTCATTACAGCTACAACAGCTATCCCCGACAGTGTTCTCATAGGTTTTTTTCTGAGAATCTCTATAATTCTTGGATCTTCTGTAAATTTTAGAATATCTGAGTTTCTTATTACTTTATCGAGATTATATTTTTTGGATGCCTCTATTTTTAAACTCTGCAAATCTACCTTGTAATTATTTTCCTTTATTTTCCTGATTATAAACAGAGGAGCTTCATTCATAGACATATTCTGCCCCGCATTGAGTGCATATAAATCTCCCATCATGCTCTTCCAGCGTCCCCCCGCACTCAGGACATTTTTCTTCTTCTTTTTCTTCTTTTAAATAGGATAATGTTATAAAATTTATAATTAGAGGCATAACGAACATTAAGATGAGCGGAAAATATATTGGCTCATAAAAAATTGAAATTATGCTCAAAGATAGGAAAAATATAGATAAAAAGTATATAACAATAGATTTTGCAGGATTTTCGAGTATTTTCTGCACACTTTGAAAAATTGCGGGAATAAAATTGTTCTTATCAAAAATAATACTG
>Ga0315532_1001091_pt1 | contig 20996 bp, 18 predicted proteins | sample SalMarWE160370MG_FD_203082 | JGI IMG/M metagenome (GOLD analysis project Ga0315532, IMG submission 203082) | Salt marsh sediment microbial communities from the Plum Island Ecosystem LTER, Massachusetts, United States - Salt Marsh Sediment WE1603-70 ...
CCCACCTGAGCCTGACACATGACCCGGCCATTAAGGGTACCCCTAAAGGATGGAGTTTGCCTATCCGCGACATATTGATTTATTCCGGGTCGAAATTCCTTTGTCCCTGCGCTGGCGCAATCAGCCTGATGCCAGGGACCAGCTCCAATCCAGCCTTCAGAAGGGTAGATGTCGATACAAAGACTGGCAAGGTACAAGGGCTCTTCTAAAGGATGATAGCTCTGTCTGAGAAGATAACTTCTGCTTTACGATATTCTCTCCCTCAAGGGAGAGAATAAAGGGAAGGGTACTGGTAAAAGTTAAAAGCGTTTCTTTGACGATTGATGGCAAGAAAATAGAAGCTGCCCCAGGTGAAAAGGTCCTGTGGGCAGCTCTGGATAATGACATCTCCATCCCCAACCTTTGCGCCATTCGGGAAAAGAGCGAGCCTTTTGCTTCTTGCCGCCTCTGCTTTGTGGAGATAGAAGGTAAAGATATGCCAGTTACAGCCTGTACTACGCCTGTGGTAAAAGGAATGGTGGTTAATACCAAAGGGGCAAAGGCATTGAGGCTAGCCCGCACCGCTTTGGAATTGCTCCTGGCTAGCCAACCTGTGGATTGCGCCAATTGTCCAAAAAGTGGTTCTTGTGAACTTCAGAGGATAGCCAAGCACCTCGGTGTGAAGCTCAAAACAAAAAGGTTCAGGAAAATCCTGCCTGAGCTACCCATAGATTCTGGCAGTCCCTTGTTCATTTATGACCCTAATAAGTGTGTGCTCTGCGGCAGATGCGTTTGGGTATGCCAGGAAAAACTGGGCAAAGGAACCATTGGTTTTGCTTACCGTGGCTTCCGGAGGATGGTCACCACTTTTGGAGATGAGCCTATGGGTAGGTCCAGTTGTCAGGACTGTAGCGAGTGTGTTGCCGTTTGCCCAGTTGGTGCTCTGGTATTCCGTAAGGGGCTATAATCCGTAGCGTCATCAAGAACATAAAGCAAAGTCCATCAGCCAGACTTAGCCTCGATTAAAGACGAGAAAGCTTAATCTAGCCTTTTCCTTATTCTCCAACAGGCTCGACTTTCACCAGCTCTAAAAGGAGCCGAGGACAGAATCGGCGAAGGGTTCCCAGGCACGCCGCTCCTCATCATACGGGGCTTCTACCAGTATGCATTGCTTTCCCAGAATCATGGTCTCCCGCCGCTCACCATAGAGTTTCCATTCACCTATGCTCTCGCAACTGGTGCCCCCATGATGGGCAAAACCCGCCCAGGCGTCTTGGATTTTCCTCGACAGAGCCCGGGCTTCTTCGCCAGAACCGGTGAAATTGTCATCCAGAGTCCCGAACACAAACCCCAGATCCAGTGCATGGCAAGCACCAAGAATTCCGTTCATTAGCGGTGAAACCCAGTTGAACAGGTACATGTAAGTCGGCTGTTGACGGCGATAATGTGCCTCGGCAAGCTTAATCGCCGGCATGCGAAAAACCCTGTCCGATTGGATAGCAATAAACAATTCAGCAGGGGTGACCGGAAGGTTGCGCTGGCTACGAGCCTGGCGGTAGGCTTCTACCAGCCCGGTCCCATCCTCACCCGGAATGAGATGCTGGCAACGCCGCAGCAGGCCAGCCTCGTCCAAGTTGGGAAGATTTCTATCCAAAACGGCAAAGAGCTTCCATTCATCCAGGTTGGTGCCGAGCAGGACTGGAACATTGTCTGCCGAGCCACTAGCAATAGCCTGGATCGGTAATTTCGGAATCACATTGCCTTCAACCACGGGTCTGAGAGGCAAGCCACCTATAGCCAATTTCGGATCCTGCGCTCTAGCCATAACTTCCACCTGAGCATTGAGGATTTGCTGCTCGGTAAGCGAACGCAATTTCTTAACCTCGGTCGGCTTTATATCGAGAATGTCGAGAAAGATAGCCCCCATTTTTTTCAGCACGCTCTAGCGAGTTCACATGATGAGCAGCCCCACTTTGGAGGATAGCTCTATGAAAGAGCCCGCGCGCCCTAGGCATCGCCAGTAGCACCCCCACACCCATGGCCCCGGCGGACTCGCTGAAGATGGTCACATTGTCCGGGTCCCCGTCGAAGCGCGAGATATTATACCGCACCCACTCCAGCGCAAAGACCTGGTCAAGCAGTCCCTCATTTCCTGTAGCTGGTATCTTGCCTTTTGTGACCTCATTTAGATTAAGGAAACCCAATACGCCCAGCCTATAATTAATAGTCACTATCACCACATCACCGCGTGTAGACAAGGTCCGCCCGTTGTAGATCAACCACGAGCCGGCACCGGTGGTGAAGAAGCCGCCATGGACCCAGACCATAACCGGGCGCTTAGCCCCGTCCAGCCCGGGAGTCCAGATATTGAGATAAAGACAGTCTTCGCTTTGGGGCTGTTTCTCCGGTGGTTCCAAAAACTGGATCTCCATGGGTGACTGTGGGGCGGTGGGGGCAAACTCCTTCACCAGTCTAACTCCGCCCCAGGGTTCGGGAGGCCCAGGCGGCAACCAGCGGCGCTCGCCTACCGGCGGTGCCGCATAAGGTATGCCACGGAAAATGTATAGACCTTTTCTGAAAACACCTTCGATTTTGCCTGAGGTAGTCTCGACAACTGCTGTTGAAGCCTCACCCATAGCTTTTCTTGACCTAAAGGCGGACTGAATTATAATAACTTTCACCTCCATCGTCAAACACTACCCCTTTTTTTTAGATAATTTGCCACGTGCTATACTATTGGTCAGGATTCTGGAAAAAACTAAACGATGACTGTGTCGGTTAGTCCGGGATCATAACACCCGCCTATTAAAGCTAAAAAGGAGGATGCAATGTTAGAGGTATTTTTAACCGAAGAGCGCAAAAAGTTCAGACAAGAGGTTCAGGACCTGGTCAAAAGCATACCACGGCAGCTTATATTGGACATGGACGCCGATAAAATCGAGTTCCCCTACGAATTTGTCAGGGAAGCCGGCAGGAGAAACCTGCTAGGCATCAGGTTCCCCAAGAAATATGGCGGCAGAGACCTGAAATGGGTGGATGAACTCATCACAGTGGGAGAGGTCAATAAGCTCGGGGTGCCTTTTGCCTGTCTCGTCTCAGTCACCTCCATCGTTGGAGAAGGCTTAAACGTGTTTGGAACCGAGGCCCAAAAGAAGAAGTACCTCAAACCATTAATCGCCGGTACACAATGGGCTGGCGAGGCACTCACCGAGCCAAGAGGCGGCTCTGATTTCTTCGGTGCCACCACCGTGGCTCGCAAGAAAGGAAATCACTATTACCTTACCGGACAGAAACGCTTTGTCGTCGGCTCTGAAGGCGCCGATTTCTTTCTTGTATTCGCCGTCACCAACCCCGGAGCCGGCCGCGACTCGCTCAGTGCCTTCATCGTTGAGAGGGATATGGGCGTGGAGGTGAAGCATGTCTACGGCTTGATGGGCTGCCGCGGTACAGGCACAGGTAGATTGGTCTTCCGCGATGTGTCGGTGCCAGAGGAGAATCTGCTGGGGAAAGAGAACGAAGGGGCAAAGATATTCTATAAATTGATGGTGCCGGAAAGGCTTCTCGGGGGCGGGGTGGGTGGCTCCAGAGCTATTCTGGAATTGGCTGCCCGGTATGCCAACAAACGGAAGGCCTTCGGCCAGACCATAAGGAATTTTGAAGGAGTGAGCTTCAAGATAGCCGACTGCGTCACCAAGCTCGATGCTGTCAGCGCTCTGGCATACGCCGTGGCTAAAACCATCGATGATGGAGTAGGTACTCCGGCTTATCAAAGGAGACTGGTGTCAGAGGTGAAGAAACTGGCTACTCAGACACATTGGGAAGTGGTGAATGATGTCATGCAGATTCTCGGCGGCATTGGGTATACTCACGTCTACCCGGTGGAACGGGCACTCAGAGAAGCCAGACTTATCATGATCTGGACCGGTAGCAACGAAATCATGAACTTAATAATCCAGCATGAATACTATAAGGAAATCCTAGCTAAAGGAATCGAGGGCAGAGATATTGAAGCCGACGTTCCTCTCACCCAAGCAGAGCTGGCGGAGGAAAGGATTTACGAATCAGAACCCATAACCGCTGCCCCATAATATGAACAGCCCTCGGATGCAGGTCTCAAATATTGGGCGACGTCGCTATCCAGCCGAAAAATACTTGACAATCCCAGGCGGGGGAATAGCAGGCTAAGTTTTTTGGAAAAAGTAAACCGTTACGAAAAAGGAGCACATCTATGGATATCATCGAAGCCGTGAAAAAGCGTAAGAGTATCAGGGGCTACAAACCTGACCCTGTGCCTAAAGAGGTTTTAGAACAAATACTGGAATTGGCCAGCAATGCCCCGTCCGCTATGAACACCCAGCCCTGGGAGTTCACTGTGCTCACTGGTGATGTTCTGGAAAATGTAAGACAGAGCAACGTTGCGCTGCTCAACTCCGGAGCGCCGCCTAACCCCGAGCACGTGGTTACGAGCTGGCCGAGGGAGAGCATTTACCGCCAACGCCAGGTAAACCTCGCTAAGCAGCTTTTCCAGCTTATGGACATACCCAGAGAGGACAAGGAGAAAAGGGCAAAATGGCTGGAGCGCGGATTTCGTTACTTCGATGCGCCGGCGGCAATCATCTTGTCCACTGATCGCTGTCTGAGCGAAAGCGGGCCACTGCTCGACATTGGCGCTTTGATACAGACTATCTGTCTTACCGCGCTGCACTTCGGCCTGGGGACCTGCATCGAAGACCAGGGAACGATGTATCCCGAGGTGTTAAGAAAATACGCCCGCATACCGGAGTCCAAGCGGATAATAATGGCTATCGCTATTGGCTACCCTGATTGGGATTTCCCTGCGAACAAAGTGGAAAGTGAGCGGGAGCCTATTAAAAACGTCACTACCTGGCTCGGTTTCGACTAAGCAGCCCTTTCAAAGATTTCAAAGATGCGTGGAAATGTTTGCAGAATAATGCTGGCAAGAGGAGCTATTTTCGCCCCAGAACACAACCAATAAAATCTCTTTTCCCGCGGACAAAATCATTTGCCGGCATTTCGCGTTTTCCTTCTAACTGAACCTGGCAAAGCCCTAAGATACCCTGTTTAGTTACCACCCCAACCCCCGGTTGCTCTGCCAAGGCGACTACTTCCCCTATCTCTCCATCTCCCACATCACCAAGAGGAATAGCTTTGTGGATTTTTAGCCGTTTCCCATGACACCACGTATAGCAGCTTGGCCAGGGATTGTACGCTCTTACCATCCGCCAGAGCTCAAGCGCGGAAAGATGCCAATCAATCTCAGCATCTTTACTGGTTATCAACTTACTATAAGTAGCTTGCGACTCATCCTGAGCGTGGGGTTTGAGTTCGCCCTCAAGCCATTTGGGCAAGGTCTCCAGCAAAAGCTCGGCTCCCACATCAGCCAGCCTGGAGCTAAGCGAGCCGGTAGTATCCATAAAGGAAATCCCCACTTCTTTCTGGGCTAAAATCGGCCCGGTATCCAATCCAGCGTCCATTAACATTATGGTGACCCCAGTAAGTTCATCTCCGCAGAGAATAGTATTAGCGACTGGAGACGGACCTCGGTGCCGCGGCAATAATGAAGGATGAACATTAAGACAGGCAAATTTAGCCAAGGAAAGCACTCCCTGGGGAAGAATAGAACCGAAGGCTGCCACAACTATGAGCTCGGGCTGAAAGATGGCCAGCTTCTCCATCACCTCGCTGGATTTAAAAGTCTCGGGTTGCATAACTGGTATTTGTCGCTCCAGAGCCAGCTTCTTCACCGGAGGAAAAACAACTGGGCGACCCCTGCCAGCCGGCTTATCGGGCTGAGTATACACAGCAAGCACTTGGCAGGAACTCCGTAGTAAAGATTCCAATATGGTCACAGCAAATTGCGGAGTGCCCATAAAAACGGTGCGCACTTTCATAGCAAACCTATTTTTAATTAATTTTTTAGTTATGTCAAACATTGCCTAGCGAAGGTTTGATAAAACCTGATATTCTATAATCAGTAACAACCAGTAAGGTCTTAAATCTTAACCGCGCCTTAATACTTATTTCAGCTATCTTTGTGGCTGAGCTCTGTTGGGAATGGGGATAGATTGGAATCAGCAAAAGAGATTTGGCAGAGTGCCCTCGGCAAGCTGCAAATTCAGGTTAGCAAGGCAAATTATACTACCTGGCTTAGCGATAGCCAGGGTCTAAGTTGCCACGATAATATATTTGTCGTCGGTGTCCCTAACGTTTTTGTCGCTGAATGGCTATCCAAACGCCTTTATCCTCTGGTAAGGAAGACCTTAGTTGATATTACGGGTAACGATATCGACGTCCGGTTCGAAATCCACAATCGCGAACAACTATCAGCTAGCCCTTTGGCTACTCAAACCGATGGCGGGACAAGCAGCAAAGCTACGCATTATAGATTTAATCCAAAGTATACCTTTGATAACTTTGTTGTCAGCGACTCTAACCGTTTGGCTTATGCTGCCGCTGTAGAAGTAGCTGAAAATCCAGGAAGTAGTTATAACCCCCTCTTCATTCACAGCAGCACCGGCCAAGGTAAGACTCACTTACTACATGCTATCGGGCATTTAACGACAAACAATGGGCTGCAAGCGGCCTATATTACCGCGGAACAATTCGCCAATGAATTTGTATTAGCTGTGAGAGAAAAACAAGTTGACAAGTTCCGCAGCAAATTCAGAAATATCCATATCTTTCTATTTGACGATGTCCATTTCCTGATAGACAAGAAACAAACCTTACAATGTTTCTTCCACACCTTCAACGAGCTATACAGCAATAACCGGCAAATTGTCATCACCGCTGACTGTGCTCCCCAAGACATGCATCCATTTAGCAACAAGCTAAAATCACGCCTTGAAGGGGGTCTTGTTGCTGACTTACAACCACCCGACTTTGAAACACGCCTGAACATCTTACGGGTTAAAGCAGCAACAATGATGACCTCAGAACTCGAAGGGGTGCTGCATATTATAGCGGAGAAAGTATGCGAGAATGTCCGCCAGCTTGAAGGTGCTTTGGTATATCTAACTGCCCAGGCTAAATTAAGTGGAACCAAGATCACTCCCGAAACAATCAACAAATTATTAACAAACACGACCCGTAAACAAGACATAAAGTTGCTCATACGGACAGTAGCGGACTATTTCAACCTAGCGGCAGAAGAGCTAATTAACAAGAAAAGAGATAGAAAAACCACTCTGGCACGACACGTGGCCATCTATCTTATGCGTAACGGATACAACTGCTCTCTAGCCGAAATCGGCAAAGAGTTAGGTGGCAGAAACCATGCCACAATTCTTCATGGCTACGAAAAAATAGCTAGCGAATTGAGCATTAATCCTACCCTTTCTAACCAAATTGAGGAAATTAAAGAGAAACTTAATCCCCCGAAAGGTTATAGAAAGACATACCAAACTGTGTAGAATTACTAATAATTTGTGGATAAATTGTTGCTTATCCTGCCCACACTGCCCTCTGAACTCTGAGTTTCCTCACTATTTATTAAACTCACAACAACATTGTTTATTATAATTAGTAATTATCTATTAATATAACTAAGCTTATGTTAGGTTATTAACTTATGATATATAAGAGGGAAATTATGGTTGGAGGTGGACGTGGTGGGGATGGGTGTGTCAGCTTTCGGAGGGAGAAGTATGTTCCTTTTGGTGGGCCGGATGGAGGAGACGGGGGAGTCGGTGGAAATGTGGTTATTGTGGCTAGTCCCAACTTAGTTGACTTGAGCTGGATGGGGGGGAAGAAGGAATTTGTAGCTGAAAACGGCCGTCGCGGTGGTGGTTGGCGGAAGCGGGGCAAGAAAGGGGCGGATTTAGCTATTTCAGTGCCCGTCGGCACAATGGTTTTCACTAAAGCTGATTCGGGGGAGGAGATACTTCTGGCGGACTTGAGTACCCCCGGGCACAAGGTTTTGGTGGCTAAGGGGGGCCGGGGAGGGCTGGGTAATGCTCGTTTTGCTACAGCGGTAAATCAAGCTCCTGAGATAGCTAGCAAGGGTGCATTAGGAGAAGAGCGGCATATTGTCCTCGAGGTAAAACTCATTACCGATATCTGTATTGTGGGTCATCCAAACTCGGGGAAATCCACTTTATTATCTGCGATATCGAGAGCCAAACCCGAAATTGCCGATTACCCCTTTACCACCCGCCAGCCAATTTTAGGAGTTATGCCAGACGATAGGAGAGACTTTATCGTTGCCGAGATTCCTGGCCTTGTTGAAGGTGCTCATCTTGGCAAAGGATTGGGAAATGAGTTTTTGCGCCATGTGGAAAGAACCAGGCTGCTGATTTATTTATTGGATGGCAGTTCGCCGACCGTTCTCGATGACCTCAGCACATTGGAGAAAGAGATAGCCTTATACAAAGGCTTATCGCACAAGCCAAAAATCGTGGCGGTAAATAAGATAGATTTGCCTGAGGTTCAAGCTCGTTTGCCGGAAGTGAAGCAGTGCTTTGCCAGGCTTGGGGTGCCTGTCTTTTACATCTCTGCAGTTAGCGGCCAGGCTGTGTTAGAATTGGTGAGGAAAGCCATGGAAATGGTGGACCAGGCAAGCCGGGATGAGGAAATAATTTCGCAGGCACAAATAACGATATTCCGTCCCAAACCGAGAAAATAAAGAAGTGAATATAGGCGTTCTTGGTGGTACATTCGACCCTATCCATATAGGTCACCTTGTTGTCGCTGAGGAAGCAAGAATAAGGTTGGGATTTAGGGAGGTTCTTTTCGTGCCTGCCGGGCAGCCCTGGCTTAAGCTAGACCGTAATATTACCGCGGCAGTCCACAGGGTAGAGATGGTGCGCTGTGCCATAGCTGACAACCCTCATTTTAAGCTTTGTACTCTCGAGGTAGAGCGCCCGGGCCCCTCTTACACTGTGGATACCTTGACAATGCTACAGAAGCAACTAGGCAGCGAAGCAAGTTTTTTCTTCATCCTTGGGCGTGATACCTTAGCCGAGTTGCCCTTGTGGAAGGAACCGCAGAAATTAGTTCAATTATGCCGGCTGGTGGTTCCCCCGAGATTAGGCTCAAAAGATTTGAAGCACTTAGAAACAGCAATACCCGGCTTGCTGGACAAGGTTATTCAGCTTGACATGCCTGTAATCGGGATTAGCTCTTCAGAAATCCGCCAGCGTATAGCTCAGGGGCTGACCATTCGTTACCTGGTGCCCGCTGAGGTAGAAAAATATATAACGGAACAAAAGATATATCCGACATCTGCCAGATAGCGCCGCGCTTCAGCCGCCGCCCCTTGTGGTCAGGTGCATTGAATTGTTAAGTGCCTTGTTCCCGCAGTCTCTCGGCTAGGTCTTTATCACCGTGTTTCCGGTTACTCATCTTCATCAAATCCTCAATGGTGGTGCGGGTTTCCATCTGCCTTGTCATTCCGACGCCCAGCTCGATCTGGCGGGCTTCGATTTTCCCTATTGCCTGCGACACGCGTCTGACCATCAAGTCAAATTCGATTGCAGTGGATAGCACCTCTTTAGTCGTAATCTCGCTGATGATATAGCGATGAACCACTCTGTTTCGCTTGTCATACAGACCTCGAAGAAGATCGAATGTCTCAGGGTCTATTACCTCTGCGTCAAGAGCACGCTGGTAGATTGCCCGCTCGCTAACAATCTTGTCTTCGTCCGATTGGTATAGAAGTTCTTCCGGCAATTCATCTGATCTTGTGTGAATTTGATGCTGAAGAATAAGCCCAATCCTGAGCATACCATCGATTATAGCTGCAGCCAAGCACACAGACTCAACGAAACAACCTTTCTCCCCCGCTCTGCTATAGAGCTCCACTGCGGCGGTAAAGCCATTCATGAAGTCGATGATTTTCTGGTGGCTCATATGTTAATCTCGCTTGGGCCTAACGACCGAACTCAGCTACCGCACGTTGCTTGCGAAGCTTGGCTTGATTCATGCTTAACCCTCATTTACAACACCAGACCTAATTTGCCGCCGCCCTGTGCGGCCGGGGTGCAGCTCTTTGTTAGACGAACCAAGAATACTGACTTTTTTCAGTGCCTTGGGAACCCGTATATGCTGTTTCAAAATAGGCCTTTTCTTGTAAATAAGCGAAAACTCTTTTCTTAAATTGTGATTCTTCTCCAGGTCGTCGACAAACTGCTTGTGAGCTTTTTTGAGATGACGGAATAAGGTATATGGATTTATTACTATTCGATCAAATCCTTCTGGTTTTGATAAGTGAAGTTCTTGTGCCCAAGTTGCCTCGCTGCATAAGATAATATACTCGTTTTCCATGCTAAATGAGTGAACAAGGCCACAGCGGACGAACTTATAGAATTTTTCGGCATCATAGTCTGGGGGAAAGTATTTCGATACAAACGTCAAAAACTTATCCTTATTGTTTTTGGTGCTCGGGTTAGATGCGGCATAGCTTGCTAAAGTGTCGATCGCACAGCATATTAGTATTGTGGCTCCGATGCCCTGATGTTCTTTCAGAGAGGAGGCAATGGTTGAATATACATACGTGGGAAAATTCTTCTTCAACCTTGATACATGTGGATTACTCATAATTAATGTTCATAAACACTTGAGCATCTGCCTAACAAGTAATTGTCGAGATTCCTTGGTGAATTCTCCCCATATCACGCACCACTTGGGTCTGGGAAACCCAACGGCTAAATATCGAGGTTCCTGACACTTTGCGCGTGGGCCTGGATGAATCTTTTGCGGGGCGGAACTTCGTCACCCATTAGCATATGAAAAGCCTGGTCTGTGGCTATAGCATCCTCTACCTGTACTTTGAGCAGGGTTCTGCAGGCGGGATTCATAGTTGTCTCCCATAGTTGTGTGGGAGTCATTTCCCCCAGCCCTTTGTATCTCTGAATCTCCATTTTGTTTTCTTTCAGCTCCTTAATTCTTTCTTCCTTTTCCTGTTCAGAGTAAAGCCAGAACTCCTGTTTACCGGACTTGATGCGGTAAAGGGGTGGTTGGGCAATGTAGAGATAACCCTGGTTAATTAACTCTGTCATATGGCGGAAAAAGAAGGTAAGGAGCAAAGTGCGAATGTGCGAGCCATCAACATCGGCATCGGTCATGATAATTATTCTGTGGTAGCGAAGTTTAGAGCTATCAAATTGTTCGTCAGCACTTGCTTTTAACGCTGTGACAATGGCCCGGAGCTCTTCATGTTCTAAAATCTTATCTTTGGCAGCCTTTTCTACATTTAGTATTTTGCCTCTCAGAGGGAGAATGGCTTGAAAGCGGCGGTCTCGCCCTTGTTTAGCTGAGCCGCCGGCTGAGTCACCTTCAACCAAGTAAATCTCGCATTTTGCTGGCTCTTTCTCTGAACAATCTGCTAGTTTCCCTGGCAGAGTTGATGTTTCGAATCCCGTCTTCTTTAAAACGAGGTCACGAGCTTTACGCGCCGCCTCTCTGGCTCTGGCGGCGGTGAGGCACTTCTCTATGATTGCCTTGGCCTCGTTGGGGTGTTGCTCTAGGTAGAGGGACAAGCCATTTGCTACAGCAGATTCAACCTGACTTTTTACTTCGGGATTTCCCAACCTTGCCTTAGTTTGCCCCTCAAATTGGGGTTGGGGCAGTTTTACACTGATGATGGCCGCTGCCCCTTCACGCACATCTTCCCCGGTTAAGTTAGGGTCAGTATCTTTTAAAAATTTCGTATTCCGAGCATAATCATTGAAAACCCGGGTTAATGCTGAGCGGAAGCCGGTAAGGTGGCTGCCTCCGTCTCTGGTATTGACACAGTTGGCGAAGGAGAGAGTGGATTCGATGAAGCTATCGTTATATTGTAAAGCTGCTTCAATTATCGTGCTATCTGTCATAGTGGAGATATAAATAGGGTAGGGGTGAATAACAGCTCTATTTCTATTCAGGCGGCGAATGAAACTAGCTATCCCCCCATCGAAGTAGAACGCTTTCTCTTGATTGTTTCTCTCGTCTTTAAGAGCTATTTCTACCCCTTTATTCAGGTAAGCTAGTTCCCTTAATCGCTGGCAGGCCACGTCGAAATCGTAGTCAATGTTCTCGAAGATTTCCTTATCAGCAAGGAAGGAAATTGAAGTGCCTGTGTCCTGTGCGTCGCCGGCAATTTCTACATCGCCTTGGGGAACCCCCTGGCGGTATTCTTGGCGGTAAAGTTTCCCTTGGCGTTTAACCTCAGCTTTAAGCCAGGAGGACAAGGCATTTACTACCGAAGCACCAACGCCGTGGAGGCCACTGGATACACCATAGACATGATTGCTAAACTTGGCTCCGGCGTGCAGGCGAGTCAGCACTGCTTCCAAGGCGGTGACATCTTGTCCCGGGATAGTTTCTGTAGGAATACCTCGTCCATTATCAGTTACAGTGACGCTATTATCCTCATGGATTGTTATTTCAATTTGGTCACAATAGCCGGCCATGGCTTCGTCTATGCTGTTATAGACTATCTCGTAGAGGATTTGGTGTAATCCGTGTCGATCGGTGCCGCCAATATACATTCCTGGGCGTAAACGTACGGCCTTGATTTCATCTAAAATTTGGATATCTTTGGCGGTATATTCCGAGTTTAGTTGGTTATTTATGTCATTTTGAGGCATAGGTAGTTTATTCCCGAGTACATTTGCTGAAGTGTAAAATTAGAATAAGAGAGGGAAAATTTAGGCTTCCCTTATAGGTCAATAGCATAGTATATTATATCATATTTTGAGCTGTTTAAGAATTCTGGCTATTTCAGCTAAGGGGATGGTTTTCTGTTCTCCGCTTCTCATGTCCCGCAACATTACATTTCGCTTGCTGATTTCTTGTTCGCCGAGGATAAGGGCGTAGGTAATGCCTAAGGAATTAGCTTGTCTCATCTGCCTTCTCAGGCTCTTATCACCTGTAGCCAGGATAACAGCAATGCCAGCTTTGCGTAGCTCTGAGGCAATCTTCATCGCCTCAATCTTAGCTTCTTCTTCCAAGTAGGCGATGAAAGCATCAGGCTTGGGCAATGCCGGGATATCTAATTTCTGTTCTTTTAGATTCAATATTATTCTTTCCAGACCGGCCGCAAAGCCCACCGCAGGAGTTGGTTTTCCTCCTAATTGCTCGATGAGGTTATCATAGCGACCACCTCCGCCAAGTGTGCTTTGTCCACCTTTCTCTTGAGGTTCAACCTCAAACACTGTCCTGGTGTAATAATCCAGGCCACGGACCAATCTAGGATTCAATTGAAAGGGGATGCTCATTGCCCCTAAATATTTTTGAACACTTTGGAAGTGGATTTGGCATTCATGACATAGATAATCGGGAATTTTCGGTGCGGTTTTAGCTATCTCCTGGCAAGATGGTTTCTTGCAATCAAGCAGGCGTAGCGGGTTCTTGACCAGCCTGGCTTTGCAATCAGGGCAGAGATGGTCTGCATAACCTGAATAATGCTGTCTCAGTACTTCTAAATAGCCGGGGCGGCAAAGCTTACAGCCAATGCTATTGAGTTGAATAGAAATCCGAGAGAGCCCTAGCGAATAAAAGAATTGTCGGGCCATTTCAATTGCTTCAGCATCGAGGGTGGGGTCGGCCTCCCCTAATGCCTCAAAGCCAAATTGGTGATGCTGACGGTATCTCCCAGATTGAGGGCGCTCATACCTGAAGGCCGGTCCAATGTAATAAAGCTTCACGGGTTGAGGTAAGTTAAATAATCCATGCTCTAGGTAAGCTCGGCAAACTGGCGCTGTTCCCTCTGCCCTTAAAGCTAATTCTTGCCCACTTTTATCTTCGAAGATATACATTTCCTTGTCGATGATGTCTGTCCCCCCGGCCACAGTTTTAGTGAAAATCTGGGCATCTTCGAATATCGGCGTGCTCAATGGTTGGTAACCATAGAGCTGGCATAGGGAAGCAGCCTTTTCCTCTACGTATTTCCAGTAGGCATGTTCTTGTGGAAGGATGTCGAATGTCCCCCGAGGTGCTTTATGCAAAGAAATCCTCCTTTTCTATCTTTTAGTTTACCATATTATTTATTGTGATTTGCAGAGAGGGCGACACAAAAATCATGTGAGACATCTTCTCCCTTTGTCATTGCGGGGCACGGCGGTACAGGAGAAATCTTGCGTCGGGATTTATGCAGTTAATATAATTTGCGTTACCTTTGCTAGTGCAGTATTATGAATTAGATGGAAGTTAATGCGCTTATAGAACAGGCCAGCACTTATCTGCCCGAAGATAAGGTAGCTCTGGTTAAAGCAGCTTACGAATTTGCTGCGAGAGCTCACCAGGGTCAAGTGCGTAAAACTGGAGGGCCTTATTTAGAACATCCTGTAAATACAGCTATGATTTTGGCTGAGCTGCACCTTGATGCCGAAACCTTAGCTGCTGCCTTGTTGCACGATGTCCCCGAGGATTGCGGCGTATCATTAGATGAGATCGAGGCCAACTTTGGTTTACAAGTAGTTAAACTTGTTGATGGGGTTACGAAGCTAAACAAGCTTGCAAGTCGAGCTCGAACGGGAGAAACAAAATCGAAGGTTCAGGCGGAAAACTTACGCAAGATGCTTATGGCTACGGCTGAAGACCTAAGGGTGGTTCTTATCAAATTGGCAGACAGGTTACATAACATGCGTACACTAGGTGCTTTACCCGTAGAGAAACGGCATGCTATCGCTCAAGAGACCCTGGAGATATATGCTCCCTTGGCGCACCGTTTAGGTTACAGGGAGGCGAAGTGGCAATTAGAGGATTTAGCTTTTCGCTATCTGAAGCCACGTGTGTACCATCGGATTGCTCGTTTAGTAGCTGGGAAGCGAGCCGAGCGGGAAGGCTTCATAACTGAGGTTAGTCAGAAGTTAAGCCAGGAATTAGATAAGGTCGATATAAAAGCCAAAGTTTATGGCCGACCAAAACATATTTACAGCATATATCAAAAGATGAGCAAGTATGATGCGCAGGGTAAGAATTTTGGGGATATCCATGACCTTTTTGCCTTACGTTTGTTAGTGGACTCGGTTTCAGATTGTTATAAAGCATTAGGTGTAATTCATAATTTTTGGCGTCCTATACCTGAAGAGTTCAACGATTTTATTGCTAATCCCAAAGATAATGGCTATCAAGCTTTGCATACTACGGTAATGTGTCAGGGTACAACACCGCTAGAAATACAAATTCGGACCTATGATATGCATCGGGTCAACGAATATGGGGTGGCTGCTCACTGGCTCTATAAAGAAGGGAAAGTAGGTGAGCAATTTAAAGATGAAATAGCTTGGCTGCGGCAACTTGGTGATTGGAGGGAGGAGCTTGATAGTGAAGAATTTTTGGAGTCTATTAAAACCGACGTTCTAGTGGATCGAGTGTTTGTCTACACTCCTAAGGGGGAGATAAAAGAGTTGCCCAAGGCGGCTACTCCTCTGGATTTCGCCTTTCGAATTCATACGGACTTGGGCTATAGATGTATTGGAACGAAAGTGAATGGAAGGCTTAGGCCCTTGAATTATGCTCTTAAGAATGGCGATGTGGTGGAGATTATGGCCAGCAAAGTAGATAAAGGCCCGAGTCTGGACTGGCTTAATCCCGAGCTTGGCTATCTTAAGACGTCTCACGCGCGAAACAAGGTTCGGCAATGGTTTAACAAGCAAGAACGAAGTCAATGTATTGAAACTGGCAAGCAAATTTGGGATAAGGAACTTAAGAGGTTAGGCATCGGTTTGCCCAGTGTTGACGAAGTAGCGCGTCTACTTGACTATGACGGCGCAGATGACCTTTTTGCCGCCTTGGGCAGTGGCAGCATCAATTCTTCTCAAATAATTCTTAAACTAAGTGGAGAGTTGGAGCCAACTGAAGAAGGGATTGAAGTTCTGCCCCCGCGGAAGATCAATCCCGTGAGTATTAACGTGTTGGGTGTGGGGGATTTACTTACTCGTTTGGCTAATTGCTGTCATCCCTTGCCTGGGGATAAGATTATTGGGTATATTACTCAAGGCCGGGGTATCACTGTCCACCGGAAGGATTGCCCTAATATTATCCATGAAGAAGAGAAAGAAAGGTTGATCAAGGTAGAGTGGGGCGATGTGGCGCAGGTTTACCCCGTGATGCTTCAGGTTGATGCTTGGGATAGAGTTGGCCTTGTTCGGGATATTAGTGCTATTATAGCCGAGGAGGGGATAAACCTTAGTGAGGTAAGCATGAGCAATCATCGTGATGATAATGTCACACTGCATTTTGCCTTAGAGGTGAAAAGTGCTGCTCAGCTAAGCAAAATAATGTCCAGAATTTATTCAGTGTGGAACGTAATAAGTGTAACAAGAAAGGGGGAAATAAGTGTCAACTAGTAAGCAAGGTAACAAAGTAGCCAGGACAGCAGAGAGAAGGCGGTTACGGAATCGCTTGGTGCGCCGTAGTGTCAAGACACGTATGGTTAAAGCGAAAAGCTCAGTTGATGCCGGGGAAGAATCGGCACATCAGAAAACAATGCTGGCTATGAGTAGTGTAGATAAAGCAGTGAGCAAAGGGGTTATTCATAAAAATAAAGGCGCCAGACTTAAGTCTCGCTTAATGAAGAAGCTAAATAAGAAGTAGTCAACTGGTAACCGATGGCTATTAAGTCGCTTTCGCCAAAGCAAGAACAAATTATCAAGTTTGTCACCGAATTTTTGAATGATAAGGGTTACCCTCCTACTATTAGAGATATTGCTGCTGGATGTGGAATAAGCTCTACCTCGGTGGTAGCTTATAACCTGAACAAATTAGAACAAGCAGGATATATTCGCCGCCACAGTGACATATCTCGGGGAATTAAGTTCTTGACCCCACAGCAAAAAGGAAGGAAACTTGTTTATATTCCCATAGTGGGGGTGATAGCTGCTGGTGAGCCTATTCCTGTGCCTGATACAGGCAATATTGCTCCCAATGAGGGATTAGAAGTTAGTGAAGAGTTAGTTCACGGCAAGCAAGATATTTATGCCCTTCGAGTAAGAGGAGATTCTATGCTGGATGCCTTGATAGGAGACGGGGACATAGTTTTAATGGACTATGTGGGCAGTGCTGAGAATGGCGATATGGTGGGGGTCTGGCTTAAAGAAGAGCAAGAGGTCACGCTTAAGAGGTTTTTCGCTGAGCCAAATCGCATCCGCCTGGAGCCAGCAAATAGGCAGATGAAACCCATTTATACTACTCCAGATAATGTCGAGATTCAGGGGAGGGTGGTGGCTGTGATACGGCGTATATCATAGGTGTTAAAAATGCTGTCCCAATTCCAAGCGATAGGGCAAGCTCTCTTCACTCAAGGATTGGTTTCTCCCCAGGGAGGTAATCTCAGCGTCAAACTTGGAGAGAATCTAGTTATTACCCATCGAGGCAGCGCTTTGGGCTCCATTCAGGAAGGGGATTTGGTGGAGACGGGGATAAGTAAGAACAATCGGGCTACGCCCTTGGCTTCAACGGAGCTGGAGGTTCATCGCTGTATCTATAAGAATACCCCGGCATTGGCAGTGGTCCACGCTCATCCGCCCTATGCTGTTGCTTTGTCCTTTACGGAAAAGGAGATTGTGCCCCCCGATGTAGAAGGGCGGGCTCTGTTGTCTAAGGTGCCCATCTTATGTACAGGGGTGGGGTGGAAGGCGGGAGAACTTGCCGATGAGATAGCCAGGCTGATGGGAGAATACAGGGTGGTTCTAGTGCGAGGGCATGGAACTTTTGCTGCCAGCCAGTTGTTGGAGGAAGCCTATTACTATACTGTTGTCTTGGAGCAGAGTTGCCGCCTCCTCTACCTGCTCAAGGCTTTAAGGGTAGATCCTTCGGTAACTCCCATTTAAGAAATTCGGTTATGCCATTGCGGCTTTAGGGGAAACCAGGTAATACCAATCAAGATATTTAGGATTTCTTCCCAGTATCACTTCGGCGAAGAGCTTTTGTAATTTGGCGGTCATTTTGCCAATCTCGCCCGTGCCTATAGGGCGATGGTCGATTTCCAATATTGGCGCTATGTTGGCTGCCGTCCCGGTAAAGAAACATTCTTCAGCCACATAAAGTTCGCTTCTGTCGACTTGCCTTTCAATTGTATCTATGCCTAACTCATTTTTAGCTAATTTCATGACCGTGTCCCTGGTGATGCCCATGAGGATGTTATCGGATGACGGAGGAGTTAGCAGTTTCCCCCCTAAAACAAGAAAGATATTCTCACCACTGCCTTCGCACACATGTCCGTCCCGGGTTAGCAATATTGCTTCATCAAAGCCACTTTCCTGGGCCTCGGTTTTAGCCAGAGCGCTATTTACATAAATGCCACAAATCTTGCCTCGAGGTGGGATCATGGTATCATCCACGCGACGCCACGATGAGGTGCAGCAACGAACACCATTTTCTATATCAAGGTAGGGAGGGAGTGTGGTCACGACAATTAAGAAATCATCCTCCAGGTTGTGGAGACGGACTCCTACAGCTTCGGAGCTTTTATAGGCTAAAGGACGGATGTATACGTCTTCCTGGTAGCCACTTCTTTCCAAAAGCTCCTTGGTCAATTGGCAAAGCTCGTCAACGGAGTAGGGGAGATTGATTTTCAGGATGCGACAACCGTCAAACATGCGTTTATAGTGGTCTTGGATTCTAAAAATGCAAAATCTTTCTTGCTCGCTATCCCAGTTACCACGGATGCCCTCGAAACAAGCGGTGCCGTAGTGGAGGGCATTGGTCAGGATGCCGATTTTGGCTTCAGGTAGCGGCATAAATTGTTTGTGGAAAAAGGCATAATCCGGCATCTTTCTCCTTTCTATTTATATGTAAAGGTAGTCAATTATACTTCGTATTATAAGTCAAGGCAAGCTTTTGTACTCGTTCAGTACCTTAGTGACACTCCCTTTTTGTCATTGCGAGGAGCGATAGCGACGAAGCAATCTCTAAGCGAGGTCCCTCAGTCCAACTATAGCAGGCTCCAGCTTCGCAATGAGATTGCCACGCCTTCGGCTCGCAATGACACGGAAGGTTATTACCCAATGTTACAAACACATAAAGTGTCACCCATCTATCTGAACTAGATCAGCTTTCCCTGCCATTCTAAGCCTTTCGCCTTCTGTTATTGTGAGTCCTTTAGTTCTTGTTATTCTGAGCCACCTCTCTTTTGTCATTGCGAGCACCTGAAAGGTGCGTGGCAATCTCTGGGGATTGCGGAGCTTGTTCCGAGCGTAAGCAAGGAATCTCGATGTGAGATTGCCACGCCTTCGGCTCGCAATGACAGGGAGTTGTCATTCTGAGCCACAGGTGAGGAATCTCGGAGCCCCGGCGCTATCACTCAGGGTGACACTTAGCTGTTCTCAGAAAAAATGCCGTTGCCTGTTTTTATCGCCGTCGGGCCGTATTTACTTCGAATTTTGTCTATGGCTTTATCAAGATGCTCCGGCTTTTCCGTCCCGGAATCAAACATAGGGAGTTGTTTCCCCTCGCCCACCAGACTTGATATTCGGATACCTATGAGGCGTATTGGTTTTCCTTGTTGTGCCAGAGCTTTACTCAGCAACTGCTGAGCTGCGGCAAAAATAACTTGGGTAACGTCGCTGGCTTCTTTTAAGATGACCTGTCGGGTGATTGTCTTAAAGTCACTATACCTCAGTCTTATAGCTACACATTTTGCCCTTTTGTTTTGACTCCGCAACTCCTGGCAAACCTCCTGGCATAAATTGTGAAGGTTAGCCTCAAGAAAATTGCGGTCCAGGGTATCGCTGGCAAAAGTGAGCTGCTGACTAATGGATTTAGCTTCGCCTGGCGCCTCTACCTCCCGGTCATCTATTCCCCTGGCATAGCTATGAATCACTGCTCCAGTTGCTCCGAAATGTCTTTTTATCGTGTCCAAAGGAAGGCTGGCTAATTCTCCTATTGTCGTTATTCCCATCTCTTTTAATGACTGCTCTGTTTTTTCACCCACTCCGGGTAATTTGGCTATGGGGAGTGGATTGAGGAAGGCCTGTTCCTCTCCCGGGGCTATCTCCAGCAGCCCATCGGGCTTACATAGGTCGGAGGCAATTTTGGCCACTACCTTGCAGGTAGCGATGCCCACTGAAACTGTGAGCTCGAGCTCTTTATATGTTCTCTCCTTTATAGCCAGCGCTAGTTTCTGGGGAGAACCATAAGGTTCTTCACATCCAGTAACATCAAGGTAGGCTTCGTCGAGTCCTAAAGGTTCAATATAGGGAGAAAAATCACCTAGAATTTTCATAAACTTGGCTGAAGCATCTTTATAGCGAGAGAAGTGAGCCCGTATGAAAATTGCCTGGGGACAAAGGCGGCGTGCCTTGGATGACGGCATACCGGCGTGGATGCTGAAAGGTCGCGCTTCATAGGAAGCAGAGGCAACTACGCCGCGGCTCTCAGGGTCTCCGCCCACGATTACCGGCTTTCCCTTTAGCTGCGGATTAAGCGCCTGCTCCACAGAAACGAAGAAGGCATCCAAATCAATATGGAAGATACAGCGAGCCATGAAATAGCATATAAACTAGCACACAGAGTTGATAAAGCCAACTTTTCATTGAAAAGTGCCCCACCAATTCTGGCCTTTGTGCAATTTACCGAATTGCACAAAAACTCATTTTGTGTAACTCACTTAATTCGCCTGTTAGTGAAAATTTGTGATGGCCTATAGCTCAGCAAATAGAATGACGGCCTTCAGAACCAAGTTTTGGTAGTCTGAATTGCTCCAGGTGCTCCGACTCACTCCTGCTTGTTGAAAGCCCAGATAGCGGCAGTCAGGAATACTACCCCTGCCATCGCCACCACAATAGCCGAATCCACGATGCCCATGGTGTGGCCAAAGACGGTAACGCCGGCCACCTCGGTGCCCAAGAAGACTTGGCGTATAGCATCTATTCCATAGGTCACCGGGTTCAATTTGGAGAGTACCTCCAGCCAGGTGGCTACGCCGGAGACGGGGAAGAAGATGCCAGAGAGAAACATCATGGGGAAAATCACCAACTGCATCACTATCTGAAATCCCTGCTGCGAGCGCATGCGGGAACCGATTAGCAGCCCCAACCCGGAAAGAGCGAGGGAGAGTATTAAGAGGAGCGGTA
>Ga0315532_1001092_pt1 | contig 20995 bp, 16 predicted proteins | sample SalMarWE160370MG_FD_203082 | JGI IMG/M metagenome (GOLD analysis project Ga0315532, IMG submission 203082) | Salt marsh sediment microbial communities from the Plum Island Ecosystem LTER, Massachusetts, United States - Salt Marsh Sediment WE1603-70 ...
AAGCCGAACATAAACTTCTTCTTGGAGCCGGTGTAGTCCGCGATGGCTCCCAGAACGGGGGCTAGAAGGGCGATGACCAGCATCGTCAGTGAGGTCACGTAGCCCCACATACTGGAAGCCTGCGTTCCAGTGAAGCCAGCCCCCTGTGCCACGCTGCTGAAGTAGGGCGGCAGCATGGCGGCCATCACCGTCGTGGCGTAGGCACTGTTGGCCCAGTCGTACATACACCAGGCGTTTACAACTTGAGCATGAGTATGACTCGCGTTTGATTTTGCGCGCATGGCCATCCCTCCTGTGATGAATGGTTTCTGGCATTGTACTACAATTGTGAGAGGGGGCAAAACGCACTGGCGAAACCTGTTTCCAACAGGTTTTGAGTATCAGCGGGGCGTTTCAACGCTCCATGTGGCAGCGGTGGGGCCACTCTGTCCCTGGCGTGATACGCTTGCAAATGTCAATTTGCCCTGCCTGACTTGCCATGCTACAATTGCTTTTGGCAGAAAAAAGCCTCGCGGCTGGTCTGGAGCCGGAGGCATGTCACCCTGGCGCGATGCGGGCGCCAAAGCGTCAATAGCGTACCATAGGAGCCCGTCCTGCGCGAGGACGGGCGTTGCGCTTCTGGCCAGTTGGCTTCGACTGATGGTGTCTTCTCTATGACTGAGCAAACATCTACTGGCAACCTCGCACCTGAAGAGGCTCACACGATTCTTGGCCTGCGCCTCCTGATAGCCCGCGCCGCCAACAAGGACAGCCTGGCCTGGTGGGACGACGAGTCACTCACCCCGCACGCGGGCTTTCTGTTGGAACGCATCTTTCCTGTGGCGCCTCCCCTGGCCGCCCGGAACCTGGCATTGGCCGCCGCCCTGGCACGCCACCAGGCTGCGGGCCCGGCGAACAGCGGGGCTCTGCACCTCTACCGGCTCGACGCGGACAACCAGGACAAACTCGCTTTGCGCTTCGTGCCTCTCCTCGCCATCCCCGTGCCGGAGGAACCCATCACGACGCTGGAGACACTGCGTCAACACTTGCTTGATCTGACTGGGGAGCCCGCACCCTATAGTGTCGTAAGAGAGACAAACGCCCACGGATTGGAGATTGACATCCCAGCGTGCCCGGCCGGCGTCTCGTCGCTGGCGCACCGGGCACGGACGTTGGCCTGGGCCTATCTGGAGGGCGCCACCGGCGAGCCGGTGTTCCCATTCTGCGTGGAGCAAGGAACTTGAGTGAATCACCTGACCCCACCTACACCAGCCGCATCATCAAGGCCAGCGCCCTGATCGCCGACACCAAGGTCCTGCTGGCCGGGTGGGACTTGGACCAATCGGTAGCGGAAAACCTCGACCGCGCCCGGCGGGAGAATATCTTTGGCAAGGCCTCGCGCAAGCGGGTGAAGGACATCCTGCTCATCTTCCGCCAGCGTTACTTCGATGACACCGACGTCGGTACGGCTCTGGTGACACTGACCCAGAACGATGCGCCAGCCCAGTGGATCGATCCGCTGCTCTACTTCTTCTCGGCCCAGAACGACCGCACTCTGCGGGACATCGTCGTCGAGGTGCTGTACCCGCGACACCTGGCGGGCTATACCGACCTGCCCGTTCAGGTCGTGGTGCGCGCCGTCCGCCATTGGGTCGCCGAGGGCAAGACGACGACGCCTTGGGGTGACAACACAATCATGCGGGTTGCACGCAACTCGGTGGCCGCTCTACGCGACTTTGGCGTGCTCCAGGGGGCCGTCAACAAGCGGCTGACGCCGATCTACTTACCGACGCCATCGTTTGCCCTGATCGCTCTCTGGCTCCAGCAGCGTGAGCGCTCTGGCCACCTCGTCCTCCAGAGTGACGACTGGAGGCTCTTCTTCCTGCCCGTAGAAGGTGTAGAGCGCTTCTTCGTCGAAGCGCACCAGGAGCACCTGTTGACCTACCACGCGGCCGGCTCGGTGATCCGCATTGAATTCCCGGCTGCCAGCCTGACGGAGTATGCCTATGCCCTCCTCGAAAACGAAAATGAAAGAGCGGGTTAGAACCCTGGAGGCGGATCTGAAGGCCTCCCCGATGCGGCACTATATCTACCACGATCTGCCCTTCGCCATCTTCTGTTATCCGCCAGAGCAGGAATGGGTCGTGCGCCGCGAGGTTGACCTGCTCAAGACCCGGCTGGAAAACGACACCAACCGCAAAGTCGCGTTTGTGTCCCTGGCCGAACTCCTGTGGCAGGCGATTGACGAGAGCGAGGGGATCGAGGCTGTGGTGGAACTGGAGCGGCGGGCCGGGTTCGAAGCGGCGCAGTTGCAGATTCAGGACTACCTTTCCGACCCAGACTGGCGCCCGCTGCCCGACCTTTTGGCCGAGCGGCTGGCGGAACTGGACCCCGATCGCTACATCGCTTTCATCGTTCGCGCCGGTGCTTTGGCTCCCAACATCTACCGCGTCTCCAAACTCCTGGACGAGATGAAGGGCCGCACGCGGGTGCCATGCGTGCTGTTTATGCCGGCCACCACCGAGGGGCGCAGCAGCCTGCGTTTTATGGGCATTGCGGAGAATGAGGGGCGGGGGAGTTATCATACCAAGGTGTACGTCGATTGAGGGGGCGATGACATCTCAACCGCTGTCGGATACGCAACGTAGGGCGATCCACGACCTGGCCCTGGATGCCCGGAGCTTGCTGACCCGCGAGGCGCGGGAGCTGCTGGAGGGGACCTACGGCCTCTACGCCGACGGACGGCTCGACCCGCCGGACAAGCTGCCCCAGGTGCAATCGGACCCCGAGACCGGCGAGACCTACCGCCGTCTGGCCCAGTTCCTGGCGGACGAGGAGGATGCCGGCCTGCCCGGCCCCGAGGCGGTGGAGAAGCTGGTCAAGGAGGTGGCCTTCACCCACCTCAACCGGCTGGTGGCCTTCAAGATGATGGAGGCCCGTGGGTTGATCCGGGGCACGGTAGACAAGGGCCCTGACTCCAACGGCTTCAAGTTCTACCTGGCCGACCCCAAGCACGCCGACGACCTGGCCCGCTACGAGCGAGGCGACGCCGACACCGCCTACCGTCACTTCCTGCTCTGGCAGTCGGGGCAGGTGGCCCAGGAGGTGCGGGTGCTCTTCGACCCCGACACGCTCCCCAGCCGGCTCTTCCCTCGGCCACGGGCGCTGAACGACCTCTTGGAGATGCTCAATCGGCATCAGTTGGCCGATGCATGGCATGCCGATGAGACCATCGGCTGGATCTACCAGTTCTTCAACGAGCGGGAAAAGGCCGAGGTCTTTGAGCGGCTCTACAGGCATAAGCAAAAGCTACGGGCTCAGGATATCCCGGCGGCCACCCAGCTTTTCACCCCCAACTGGATCGTCCGTTTCTTGGTACAGAACACCTTGGGCCGACTGTGGGTACAGATGCACCCTGACACGTGGCTGGTCGGCACTGACCCATCGACAGGCTCAGGGCAAGGCCTGCTGGACTACCTGGTGCCGCTAGAAGGCGAGGCACTTTCTAAGCCCTTCCGGCCTGTCCGGGATATTACGCTGCTGGATCCGGCCTGTGGTGGAATGCACTTCGGCCTGGTGGCCTTCGACCTTTTCGCGGCGATGTATCAGGAGGAGCTGGATCGCGCTGGGGAGCCGGGCTGGCCGGAGATACTCTCGGTAGGCGATCCGGCGGAGATCCCGGCGGAGATCATCAAGCACAACCTCTTCGGCATTGACATCGACCTGCGGGCGGTCCAGCTCAGCGCGCTGGCCCTCTACCTCAAAGCCAAGTCCCTCAACCCTGAAACACGAATTGCCGACAGTAATCTGGCCTGTGCCGATGTGCGGCCCCTGAATGGCGCACGTTTGGGCACATTCTTGCGCGAGGCGCACTTCACCCGACCTATCTATGAGCGGCTGATCCGCGCGTTGTGGGAGCGGCTCAAGGACGCCCACCAAGTAGGCTCAATGTTACGGTTGGAGCGGGAGCTGGGCGAACTGATAGCTCAGGAGCGCGCCCAATATGAGAAAGCTCCCCTCTTCGCCGGACTGCTAGGCGAATTCGAGCGGGAGGCGGCCGAGGAGGAGTTCTGGCAGATCATATCGGCGCAGATTATCCAAGGACTGGACGAGTTCACCCGCCAGCAAGCTCAGGCTGGGATGGACCAGACCTTCTTCACCGGTGAGGCTGTCAAAGGGTTGCGGTTGCTAGACGTGATGTTGCGCGACTACGATATAGTCGTCACCAATCCCCCTTATTCGGGCAAGCGCAACCTCAACGATACCGTGGCCGATTACCTGAAACACGAGTACCCGGACGCCAAGGGTGATCTCTACGCGGCATTTATCCAGCGCTGCAGCGAATGGGTGAAGGAAAGCGGCCGTCTTGGGATGATCACCCAGCAATCGTTCATGTTCCTGTCATCCTACGAGAATCTGCGTGCAAATCTACGCAGTATGCTCGCCATTGAAACGATGGCGCATACCGGCCCTCGCGCTTTTGACGAGATCAGCGGTGAGAAGGTCAACACCACCGTCTTCGTCCTGCGCGCCGAGCAGGATACCCCTCGTCGCGAGAACAGCATAGGCACCTACTTCCGCCTGGTGCACGAACCGGATTCCGACGCCAAGCGCCGGGCCTTCGAGCAAGCGCTGGCCGCCCTGCGAGAACAGATGGAGACGACGGTGTGACCCCAGAGGAACTGCGCGCCCTCATAGCCGGGGGCGAGTCGCTGACCGTTGAGTTCAAGAGCGATCAGGGGCCGCTATCCGACGCCGACCTGATCGAGACCGTCGCCCTCAAACAACTGGTGCAGGCCGGCTGGCTGCAGCTCATCCGGCCGAGGCCGCGGCGCTCATTACGTACCGGCCGAGCGAGGCGAAACTCGGAAAAACGCGCGCCAGAACTCCGAATTCGGAGTCTAGCAGGAGATTGCGAGATGGCACATTGTGAAATAGCGCTTCCTCCGACAGGCGCGAGGCCCTTGAAGAAGCGCTGGTGGAATTGAAGTCAATAGAAAGTACAGGTTAGTTCTATGTGGATTGCTCCTTCTCGTCATGCAGAAATCGGAAATTGGACTGATGCACACTGGAAAGCGCTGACGTTCTCGTCGGAGGATGATTGGGACACGGCTATTGAGATATTTGAGGACCGTATCAAATATCGTTATCTCGATGCCATTCAGGTATTGCAGGATAACGATACCGAGCACTTTCTCGCCCATAAGCAGCGCCGCTTTGGATTTGCCATGATGGCGCTGGCCTGCTTGCTCATCGAGACGCTGGCGCAGTTTTATGACGGCTTGAGAGATAGTGATGAAGCGCGTAGACCGCCGCTCAATTTGAACAATATCGATTTTTACGTCAGGTTTCTCACAGAAAGGTCGTTTGTTTTGAAATCGGCCTTTGACGATCGCAAGGCGCGTGCATTTTATCGAACCATCCGTTGCGGCATTTTGCATCAGGCTGAAACAAAGAAAGGCTCAACTATCCGCTTCTTTGATGATCGGAATTACTCCGACAAACCGTTTGACCTTTTGAGTGATGGCGTTAGCCTGAGGATTTATTGGGCAGAATTCCATAAACTGGTCAAAGGGGAATCTGACGCCTACTGCACTCATCTGAAAGCCAATGACCTGCCTGACTTGCGTGATAATTTCAAGAGAAAGATGGACTTTATCTGCCGGGTAGAGGGAGGCAGCGTTGAGTAAGTATACTTACGGCATCCTGGCCTACGGCTCGCTGCTGGCCGATCCCGGTGCGGAGATTGCCGCAGCTACCGTGAACCGCATCCCAGTCACGACGCCCTTTCCAGTAGAGTACGCCCGTTCCAGCGGCACGCGCGCTGACGCGCCGACGCTGGTGCCGGTGTCCGAGGGGCACGGCGCGCCGGTGCGAGCCCAGATCCTGCTCATGCGGCCCAATATGAAGGCTGACGTCGTTACCGATATCCTCTACCGGCGGGAGATCAACCGCGTGGGCGAAACGGACGTAGTGTACGACGAGGAAGCACAGCAGCAGAAGCGTGACCCGGTGCTGGTCAAGACAGTGCAAGATTACGCCGAGGTGTCCTACGTCCTCTATACCTATCTAAAGCCAAACCTCGACGTTGTGCTGGACGCCAACCGGGCCGACGCAGAAAAAGCCGCGTACCTGGCCGACCTGGCGGTGCGGAGCGTGACCGCAGAGACATATGTGGCTGGGCGCGACGGCATCCGCTACCTCGCCGACGCCCTGGCCTATGGCATTCACACCCCGCTGACGGAGTCCTACCGTGCGGCGGTGTTGCACCATGCCGACGACGCACCCGACCTTGAGGCGGCGCGCAGAAAGATTGCCCGAGAATGGGAGAAGGATTTGATTCCGGAGGGCCAAGTATGAGCGACTTGCCCGCGAACGTCTACCGCGTGGCCCAACGCCGCTTCGACGCCATCCCCGGTGCGCCGTGGGTGTACTGGGTCACCGACAGCCTGCGCCGCCTGTTTGAGACGCTGCCTGCCCTGGGTGACGTGGCCCAGCCTCGACAGGGCCTGGCGACGGCCAATAACTTCCGCTTTCTGCGTTATTGGTGGGAAGTGGGGCGGGAGCGCATCGGCTTTGGCTGTCGGGATCAGGACAAAGCCCGCGCCAGTGGCAGGAAGTGGTTCCCCTATATGAAGGGCGGCGGATATCGGAAGTGGTATGGCAATCAGGACCACGCGGTTAATTGGCAAAATGACGGCAAAGAGATAAAAGCCGGCATAGTGCACCGTTACCCCTACCTCAACGGCAAGTGGGAGTGGGTGGCCAAGAACACAGACTACTACTTCCGCGAGGGGGTGACGTGGACTGACCTGGGAGCCTCCGGCTTTTCTGCTCGAATCAGTCCTGGAGGGTTCGTCTTTGACGTCAGTGGGTCCTGTGCGTTTCCTGATACAGTCGAAGAGATACCCACCCTAATCGCAGTGATGAACGCAACCAGTACGGGCTATCTGCTCAGCCTGCTGAATCCGACCCTTCATTTCCAGGTAGGCGACCTGAGCCGACTTCCTGTTCCGAGCCTGAGTGCTCTAGATCTCAGGCCGCGTGTACAGACGTGTGTGCAACTCGCCAAGCTAGGATTGATTCACGATGATACCACCTTCGACTTCATCGCCCCACCGCGCTGGGACACCGGTCTGGACGATCTCGCCGCCGCTCAGGCTCGCCTGGTCGCGCTGGAGGCCCGGATTGACGACGAGGTCTACCGCCTCTACGGCATCCGCGACGAGGACCTCGCCGCCATCGAGGCTGAGCTGGTTGGGGAACCTCTCATCGGCGAGGAGGACGAAACGGAACACGCAACACCCAATACGTCCAACGACGAAGAAGAGGACACTGAGGGCGTCGAACCGCCTATGACTGAAGAAGAGCTCGCCATCCGCTGGATCTCCTACGCCGTGGGCGTCGTCCTGGGCCGGTTCCAGCCGGGCGTCCCCGGCGCGTTGGGCCGCGCCATCTACTGCCGGGAGGATTTCGCCGTCGGCTCCCTGCCCGCCCCCGACGAGGCCGAGTTCGACCAACTGGTCGGCCCGCCGGAGCGCTTTGCCTACGTGGACGACGAGGGCGGCCGCCACCTCTTCCCTGCCGAGGTCAAGGCGGCCCTGCGCGACCTGGCCCTGCCGGACGGCATCGCCGTGCTGGACGAGGGCCATCCCCGTGACCTGCCGGCGTTGGTGGAGCAGGCTCTCTCGCTTATGCTCGGCACCGACGGAGTGCAGGAGGTCATCAATAAGGGCGCCGGTGGGGATCTCCGCAAGTTCTTCGAGCGCCACTTCTTCACCAAGTGGCACGTCCGCTGGTACCGCAAGCGGCCCGTCTACTGGCCGCTACAGTCGGCCAAGCGAAGCTACGGCTTCGTGCTCTTCCACGAAAAGATCGACAAGTCCACCCTCTACGTCCTGCAACGCGACTACCTGGACCACAAGCTCAACGGCCTGCGGTTGCAGATCGGGGACCTGCGGAGCCAGGCAGAACCGCTCAGCGGTGCGGCCCGCAAGCGGGTGGAACGCCAGATTGATGGGACCACCCAGCTGCTGGAGGAAGTGACAGCCTTCGCCCAGGCGATGGGGCAGATCGTCCGCGAGGGGTACGAGCCGGAGCCCAACTGGATAGACGACGGCGTGATCCTGCGCATGGCCCCGCTGTGGGAACTGATCCCCATCTGGAAGCGCGAGCCGAAAAAGTACTGGGAGCGTCTGGAGCGTGGCGACTACGATTGGAGCCACATCGCGATGAACTACTGGCCGGAACGGGTGCGGGACGCTTGCAGGACGAACAAGTCCTTCGCCATCGCCCACGGACACGAGGAGTGGTATCAGTCATAACTGCGTTTGTGAGAGATAGGATGACCACGCCAATCGCTGAGGATACGAGGCGAGAGATCGAAGCAGTGCTACGACAAGACTTCCTGCTATGTCCAGACTATCAATCCTTTCTTGTCAAATGGATGGCATTTAACCGCGCTTACAACGATTTGGACTTGGGAGTGAATGGAGATCGCAAGAAAGTGCTTGCCGTCGGCAAAAAGCTGCAAGACCACTGGAATGAGGTTTATGACTTGGCTGTACAACTTGTTTCCCTGGAATGCATTGGGGGTGAACGAGTCGAGAGTTCCGAATTGCTGAAACCCGACAAGTGGGTGAAGTCTGCCACGTTGTACTTGCGAGAGCAGTTGGCCCTGAGGCCTCCGGGAGATCCGAGAGCGTGTGCATTCGCTACTTGCCGGCTGGAAAAACGAAGACTCTGCGATGAAGTGGAGTCTGTTCAATGGGACAGACGCGAAATGGCTGCGTTGTTGAGGCTTGTATATCAAGTGCGATGCAACTTGGTGCACGGTGATAAGCGGCTGGCTGGTCAGGACATCCAAACCAACAGAGACGGCCAATTTGTTCAGATTTCAACACAAATCGTAGATCGTGTGCTGGAGTTATTACTCCTGGAAGAGTAGTTCCTTGATCTTGTCGTCAACGCGCCCAGGTTGCGAATGAGTACATACCGAGCGAGAGGTTATGGCTGACCGATTGATAGACTCTGTTTACTTGCCCTTTTCGGTTGAGCAACTGGAAGCTCATTTCGTGCCAACTGCGGGACGCTCGGCTGATGAACAGACTACGCGCCACCTGAGACACTACCTGGACGGCGCGGAACGGTATCACAGCTTTCAGGCAGACCATCCCGACCGGCGAGGGCTGTCTCTTTCAAAGTCGAGAACGCCGTGCCAGATCGAAAAGGACGAGCGATTTTGGGTGGTCACTTGCCTGATGAGTTACTACCACAGCGCCGACCGGACGGAACACCTGAACGCGTTGATGCGCCTGTGTTACGGTGACACCCCGCCGTTGGCTGGCATAGCGTCGTGGGACGAGTGCCTGGACGGTAAGCTGCATTTGTTCTTTGAGGTCAGCCTGCCGTCACCGCCAGGCTACAAGCGTTGGCTGGCAGAGCACCTCGACCAACGGCAGATCATCCCTTACGTCCTGGATGCGGGCCGCCGGCGTGGCACGGATGAGGTCAGGGGAGGTCTTGAAGGTGCAACCCACGTTGACGCGATGCTGCTGAACGCGGGCAATGGCTTCGGTGTGCTGTTCGAGGCGAAGGCACTCTCCGATGTATCCTACCTGGTGTCGTTCGACACGATGCGCAACCAAATCGCCCGCAGCATAGACGTCATGCTGGAACGGAATGATGATCTACCTGAGCCGTTGAGCCTGCGCCAGCCAGAGCGCACGCTGTTCGCACTGTTGACGCCGGAGATATTCCACCAGCATCCCCATTCCCGGCTCTACGGTTGGCTGATGAAGGAGTATCGTGACGATCCAACAGCACTGGCGCGAGATGTTCCACACCGGCAGTCCGTGGATTGGTCCGAGGTGGCTCATCGGATTGGATGGCTAACCTGGGAAGACTGCGAACAAGTCTTGCCTGGGTCGTGTCCCTGGTTGACGCGGAACCTCAGTAATAGGAAGGCGAGATAGGATGGGTGGAAAGCCGAACGAGACCGAGTTCCTCAAGCATCTGCATACTGAGAAGCTCAAGGCTGAGGAAGCACGAGCAACGTACACGCTCAGGAAGCTTGCCTATGCCACCACACTGCTGGGACTTGGGTCCCTCGACGTTGACATCGCGCAAGTCACTGCCATTGGGTCGATCAATCTCGGATACCTCCTGTATCTGGCACCCTGGGTCGCTCTTGCTTTTGACCTGTACATACTCGCCGAAGATTACAGTGTCAAGCGATTCGGAGCATTTCTCTGGAAGAACAGCCCCGATGTGTTGGAACGAGGCTGGGAGGAGTGGGTATCCGAGAATCGAGATCCCTTCGCTCCAATTGCCATGCCTGCGCTCACGACGCTGCTCTTGGTTGCTGCCGCGCTCATTATCTGGATTGGAGGATCTGCCGAAGGTCCGATCTTCTTGGGGTGGCTGATCCTTACGCCGCTGGTCACCTGGTTCTTGTACCTATTCTACCGATGGCTTCGCAAGCGTGCGCGCAGGAATGCAAGGCCCGTCACAGAGTCTATCCCGAATGCATATGAGTAGTCCACGGCCTTCCGAGCCTTTGCAGTGTCTAAGAGGGGCTGTAGAACAGGCAGACTACGTTGTCGGCGCGGCGGTCTATCACGAGGCCCAAAGCCTGTTCACTGCCTGTCTCTCCAGTCCGCAGCACTTGAGGAATCTGCAGCAGTTGGCCCCTGAATATGGCAAACCAGAGTTCCTTCTTTGCGTTGACAGCGATGGCTCGCCAGTTTACGCAATGGAGGAGACCGTTGAAGCTCTTGAAGAGACAGCCAGCCGACATCCGGCTCTAGGGCTCTGGTTCCAAGAAGCCACAGTTGGGGAAGACGGACGACCTGTACTACTCATCGCTCGTTGGCTATGCCACCTGGTCGGATTTCGGCACCGCTCCGTTCACCTGTTCATTGATCACCCTACTCGGGACGATTACACGCTCGTTCAGGTTCGTGGCGTTCACAAGTTCGAGTCCCCAGGGTGCTTTGACGTACCGGTCGCAGGCCATGTAGTAGGTCTGGAATCAACAACGGACACCCTATATAAAGAACTTGAGGAGGAGCTTGATCTGGATCGAGACGACATTTGCGATCCCGAGATGGTTGGTAGCTACAATTACCACGAACCCTGGAGCAATCCTCGGCTCCGCAATGTCGAGTTTCGAGTTATCTTCCGAAGTCGCCTGAAGGCCGGTGGATTGTCCAAGATAAGACTTGCTGATCGCGAGGTGGCCGCCGTTTCTGTATTTGTGCTTTCTGAGCTTGAAGCTCTGATCGAAACTTATCCAAAGAGAGTAGCATCTGGGTTGGCAGAATCGTTTTCGATATATCTGAGAAGCCGAAGCGGATAGCCGTATTGTGCGCGGGCACGATGAGTGGTATCAAGGAGGCTAAGATGTTGAACCTTTATTGGAAGTCTGGTGGGCAGACTCGCAGCCTCATCGAGAAGCCCTTCAAGTCTGAGGCAGAGTTTGAGAAGTACATCTTTGAGAACCAGGACATCCTGGGGGATGTCTACATCATCCACCGCCAGATCCGGACCGGTAGCAGGGAAGGTATCCCCGACATGTTGGGCGTGGATCAGGATGCCCGCGTCTGCATCATCGAGCTGAAGAACCAGGAAGCAGACGAGGATATTCTGCCGCAAGCGCTGGGCTACGCGATATGGGCGGAGACGAACCCCGACTCTATCAGAGCCATCTGGCTCGAGAGCAAACAGAAGCCGGAGGACATTGAGATCGACTGGGACAATATGGATATCCGAGTAGTCCTCATCGCTCCGGCGTTCAAAAGCACGGTGCCTCGCATGGCCGGCAAGATTGGCTATCCCATTGATCTGGTGCAGGTACGGCGCTTCTATTTCGAGGCAGAAGAATTCCTGCTCGTCGAGATTCCCGAGGAAGAGCATGTGCCAAGAATCAGCATCACCAAGGTGATGGGCACTTGGGATTGGGATTATTACGAATCGCAACACGGCAAGGAGGCCACTGCGCAGTTTCGACGTGCAGTTGATTCGGTAAGGGACTTTGTAAACAGGCGAGGTTGGGATCTGTCTTGCGACCTGAAAAAGAAGTATACCGGGTTCAAGTTGGGCAACCGGCTGGTCGCGATCGTCAGGTGGAGTGGAACATATGCCTGGCACCTGGGACTGAAGTTGCCCCAGGGTGTAGCTGAGGATTTCCAGGGCCACCAATGGGAATTCCAGAGGTATAGTACTCACTTCAAGAGGGCTATGTTTCGACCCCTTCAGCCGGATTCGCCGGATATCACAGAACTTGAACCTCTGTTTGTTAAGGCCTACCGACATATCTCCGGCAGCAGCTAGGTTGAACGATGGACAGAGATCGATCCGCAAACTCGCCTGCTACATCATCGAGTTCTATGAGCGTTGAAGAAGCTCGTTCTGTGATGTGGCTGCGCAACAACTACCGCCCTCTGGGGGAGCTGCTGGACGAGGGATTCCTCGACAGACGCCGCTTGGAGTGGGCGGCTGCCAGGGCCTACGACCCGAAGCTGAAGCAAGCGTCGGCCGTGCTCCTCGATTGGATGGAGCGAACCGCGTCCTCACCGGTGTCCGCATCTCGAGAGCCGCCAGCCGCTTCCCTATCTCAAGCAGAGCTGTTGCCGGCAGTTGACGCGGGGATGACGGTCGAGCAGGCCCGGACCACTGTGTGGCCGTTCCGGCCGTTCAGAGGCCAGCCGCTGGGAGAGCTGATCGATACCCGGCAGTTGACCCTCAGGGATCTGGTGTACGCGGTCGAGAACGCCTGGGATGAGCAGGTACGATGGGCCGCCGTCGTCCTGACGGCAGTCCGCCTGAATCAGGTCGTGGATGAGCCTGCACCACCCGCGGGCCCGCTGAAGGTTCTCTCTCGTGCTCGTGGAAGGAGCTACGCCGAGCGGCGGCAGTCCTTCCTGACGCTGATCCAGGGCATCATTCTTGGCGCAGCGCTGTCCTTCCTGATCTTCCTCTTTGTTCAATCGCTCCAATCTCATCCCAGCAGACATCTCGCACAGACATTGGCTTCTCCTACCGGCGCGGTCGCCTTCGTCATAGTGGTGGGCCTGGCGATTGGTGGAGGCTGGCTGATCAATCGCCTGGTCGGACTGACCGTTGAGCGTCTGGATAGGGAGATCGAGAGTTACCGTAAGGGCCAGGATGGCGAGGATCGAGTCGTCAACGCGATGCGCCAGAATCTGGACGGGAACTGGGCCCTGTTCCGAAACGTGACCCTGCCAGGGCGCAGCAAGGCAGACATAGACGCAGTGCTCGTCGGTCCACCCGGCGTCTGGGCTTTGGAGATCAAGAATCTAAGCGGCGCGTATAGAAACATCGGCGAGCGCTGGGAGTTCCGCACCGGCGGCGAATGGAAGAGGCTCAAACGCAGCCCCAGCCGTCAGGCCACGGATAACGCTGCCCGCCTGGGACACTTTTTCGAGGCCGATGGGATCAAGCAGTGGGTGAACCCAGCCGTGGTTTGGGCAAACCGCGAGGGTGCGTTGACGGTACAGAACCCGGCGGTCGCCGTGTGGGAGATCGACCGCTTGCCGGAGGAATTGGGGAACCTGTGGCAGCACAAGCATATCGAGGAAGCAAAACGAGTGCGTATCATCGAAAAGCTAGCAGCACTGAGTCAGCAGCGCACAGACGAGGAGACTGAATGATGCAAACCATCCGCGACCTATTATCCCGCGACCTCTCGCAACCCATCGAGGAGGTCATCAAGCTCGACCAGCACGACGAGCAGACCGTCTACACCGAGATCACCGAGTACGTCGCCACCGACCGGATCAAGCGCCAGTATCAGGAAATCCTGCAGGCCATCGCCGACGCACCCGGCGACCCGACCGAGGGCGTGGGCGTCTGGATATCCGGCTTCTTCGGCTCCGGCAAGTCGTCCTTCGCCAAGAACCTGGGCTACGTAATCTCCAACCGTCAGGTGCTGGACCACCCGGCAGCGCGACTCTTCGTCCAGCAATTGCAGGAGCAATCGCCGGGCGATCCGTTGGTCCGGCGCATCGCCGACACGGTGGACTTTATCAACAAGCGCTTCGACGCCCACGTCATCATGTTCGACGTGCAGGTGGACCGGGCCGTCCGTCGCGCCACCGAGCCGATCGCCGAGATCATGTACACGGTGCTCCTGCGCGAACTGGACTACGCCCAGGACTATGACGTGGCCGAACTGGAGATTGAACTGGAGGCGGAAGGCCGCCTGGGCGATTTTGTGCAGGCCTGCACCGCGATGTTCAGTGACCAGGTGGGTGAGGGTGCGCCGGCGGAGGCCGTCCCTCGCACCCTGCTTGCCCTGAGCGGCGTCGAAGGGCCGGACGTGCAACCAGAAGCGTACGGGGTATGGCGACGGGTGCGAAAAGGAGCGCAGCGCATCCAGCGGGCCAGCGCGGTGCTCCACGATATAGACCCAGACACCTACCCCACGCCCGATTCGTGGGCCGCCTCGCTCCAAACGAAGGAGACCGACGTCACCATCCGTACCCTGGTGGACCGCACCTTTGAGCTGGCAGCCCGACGTCGCCCCAAGCACACCGTGATCTTTGTCATTGACGAGGTGGGCCAGTACGTGGCCCGCAGCGCGGAGAAAATCGAGAACCTGCGCGCCGTGGTGGAGCACTTTGGCCAGGAGAGCAAGAACCGGGTCCTGGCCGGCAAGGCCGTCGCGCCGGTGTGGGTCATCGTCACCTCCCAGGAAAAACTGGATGAGGTGGTGGCGGCCATTGACGACAAGCGGGTGGAGCTGGCCAAGCTTCAGGATCGCTTCCCGATCCGCATAGATATGGCCCCGGCCGACATCCGCGAGGTGGCCACCCGGCGCGTGTTGGCCAAGAAACTCGATGCCGAGCCGATCCTGCGCCAGCATTTCGACCAGGCAAAGGCCATGCTCCAGACCCACACCCGGCTGGAGCGCACGGCCCGCCAGAGCGACGTCACCGCCGACGAGTTCGTGCAGTTCTACCCTTACCTCCCGCATTTCGTTGATCTCTCCATTGACATCGTGTCGGGGTTGCGGTTGCAGCCCGGCGCGCCCAGGCACATCGGCGGCTCCAACCGTACCATCATCAAGCAAGCCTACGAGATGCTGGTCAGCGATCGCACCGCATTAGCCGACGCGCCGGTCGGCGCCCTGGTCAGCCTGGATCGCATCTTCGATCTGATCGAGGGAAACCTGTCCAGCGAAAAACAGAAGGACATCACGGACATCGCCCAACGCTGGCCCGAGACCAGGTCCCCCTGGCCGGTGCGCACTGCCAAAGCCATCGCCCTGCTGGAGTACGTGCGCGACCTGCCCCGCACCGAGACCAACCTGGCCGCGCTGCTCTATCGTCGGCTCGGCGACGACTCCCCCCTGCCCCACGTCAAGCAGGCCATCGAAGCGCTGCAAAAGGCGCAGTTTATCCGGCAGACCGAGAACGGGTGGAAGCTACAGACCGCCCAGGAGAAATCCTGGACCGCCGAGCGGAACGCTCACAACCCCAATCCTCGGGAGCGGAATGACATCCTGGAAGACCGTCTGCGGGTGATCTTTGCCGAACCGGGCCTGACGCGCTATCGCTATGGCAAGCTGCGCAACTTCCGCGTCGGCGTGGCGTGGGACGGCCGGGCCGTCACCTCCGGCGAGGCCCAGGTGCCCCTCGTGCTGCGCGTGGCCGAAGGCCCGGACACCTTCCAGGAGGTGTGCGAACAGACTCGCGACGACAGCCGGGCCGAGTCGCACCGCAACGACGTGTTCTGGGTCACGAGCCTGACCGCCGGGATTGATGAGGTCGTGGCCGAACTGTACCGCTCCCGGCAGATGGTGGGCAAGTACGACCAGTTCCGCGCCCAGGGCAAGATCACCAAAGAGGAGGCGTCGAGCCTGGCGGCAGAAAAGACCGAGGCCATGCGGCTGGAGGAGCGGCTCAAGGAACGGCTGGAGACGGCCCTGGCCGACGGACGGGGCTTCTTCCGCGGTGTCTCCAAAGATGGCGCCGCCCTGGGCAAGACACTGAGCGAGATTCTGAAGGCGCTCTTCGACTATGCCGTGCCCGATCTCTACCCCAAGCTGGAGATGGGCGCTCGACCGCTCAAGGGAACTGAAGCAGAGGAGATCCTCAAGGCAGCCAATCTCAACGGGCTGCCCAAGGTCTTTTACACCCCTCCCGATGGCCTGAATCTGGTGGTCAAGGAGGGAACCAAGTACGTGGTCAACCCGAACGCTCCCATCGTCAAGGAGATGGCCGATTATCTGGCCAGCGAACACTCCTACGGCAACAAGGTCACCGGCCGCACGCTGGAGAACCACTTCGGTTCCATCGGCTACGGCTGGGAGCGGGAGATGCTATGGCTGGTACTGGCGACGCTGCTGCGAGGCGGGGCCATCGAGGTCACCTACCAGGGCCGGCGCTACCGCAACCACCTGGATCCACAGGTGCGCGCGCCCTTCAGCACCACCAACGCCTTCCGGGCGGCCTCTTTTGCGCCGCGCAAAGCACCCGACCTGCGGACGCTGGTGGCCGCCGCCAGGCGCTACGAAGCCCTCACCGGCGAAGAGGTGGACGTGGAGGAGAGCACCATCGCGCAGGCTTTTCAACGCTTGGCCCGTGCCGAACTGGAGGCCCTCCTGCCGGTGGAGGCCACCGTCCGCGCCCATCACATCCCGGTGACCCCGGTGCTGGGCGAGTACCGCACCACGTTGGAGACGGTCCTCAACAGCGCGTCGGACGATTGCGTCAACGTGCTGGCCGGCGAGGGGGCCAGCTTCCAGCAGTTGCGGGACCAGGTGGCCATCATCCGCCAGGCGACCGGTGAGAAGGGGCTGGCCCGACTGCGGCGGATGCGCACCGCCGCGCAACAGATCTGGCCGCTGCTCCAGGCCGAAGGGCACGATAGTGAGTTGGGCGACCGCGCCCGGTTCCTGCGGGAGCGGCTGGACGATGGCACCTACTACCAGGTGTCGGTGGAATTGGACGAGGCGCTGGTCTCCCTCGAAACGACCTACCGGGACCTGTACCTGGGGCGCCACAGCGAGCGCGCGACGGCTTTCGCCGTGGCGTTGGCCAGCGTCAAGGCCCTGCCCGACTGGGCGCTGGTCCCAGAGGAGATGCAGGAGACGCTGTTGAAACCGCTCCTGAGCCGGGTCCACGACCTGGACCTGCCGGAGGACGGACGGGTATGCACCATCTGCCGGGCCAGCCTGGCCGAGATGTCCTCCGACCTGGCTGCGGTGGACAGTCTGCGCTCGGACGTGTTGCTGCGGGTGCAGGAGTTGACTGCGCCGGAGGAAAAGATCGAGCGGGTGCGGGTCTCGGACGTGGCCGGGGTCGGGCAGACGCTCAGCACACCCGAGGAGGTGGATGACCTGCTGGAGCAGTTGCGCGATCACCTGCTCAAACTCATCGCCTCCGGTATCAAAGTGGTGTTGGAGTAGGATGATGACCACGATTACCACCATCAGTCCCAGGCAGACCTTTGAGGACAACATGCGGCCGGCGGTTTTGCTCTTGCGCGTCTATCGTCTCCTCGACTCCAACGACAACATCTTGACCGAAGGCGAACTGCTCGACGCTCTGCGCGAGATTGTGCGAGCCTCGACGGATGAAGACCTGATGCTCATCTATAACGAGATCTTTCTGGGCCTGGTACGCGAGCGGGCCCAGTTGCCCCGTTCGACGTTGCGTCAGGCCACACTCTGTCACCTGCTGCGTCAGGCCGTCGTCGCCTCGTGTACGGCGCTGGAAACCTACCTCCCCGCGTTGCTGCAGGCCAATCTGCCGGTGATGATCCGTGCCCGCGGGCGGGATTTCGTGCCACGTGGGGACCAGACCTTTCAGGACTACTTTGCCGACTTGCAGTTCAGCCTCGACGAGACGTTGCGGCTTTTGGGCGACGAGAACGCCCCGGAGTACATCTCTAACAAGATACTCGGCCTAGCCAATTTCAAGTATCTCAGTTCCCGCAGGGGGATACACGTGGTGGGCGCCTTGCTGGGACTCTCAAAGCCCTGGGACAGGATCGCCGGGCACTTGAACCGCGACAAGAAGGAGTTGATGAAAACGCTGGAGGACACGGTCCGCCGCCGCAACGACATCGTCCATCGCGCTGACCGTCCCCAGACCGATCCTGGCGGCGAGGCACAGGCCATCACGTATGCCTGGATCCAACAGGCCGTGGACACCATCAACCACATCTGTCTGGCGCTGGACGAACTGGTGGCGGGGCGGGTGGCGGAACTAGAGGCTATGATTTCGGCGTAAATGTATGGAGCAGACACAGTGGCGGATATGGCGGACAAGTTCCTCAATCCCATTACGATGAGCTTCGAGTTGCTGGCGCGTCACAAGACGCTGCTGCGAGATACGCTCAATGCACAGGGCCTGCAACCCGATGACGTCGTTGAAATCCTGGAGAACATCGAGGTTGACCGCGGGCTCTTTCTCTCCATCAACCGGAGGTACGCCGTGGGGAAGGTGTCCTTCCATCAGTTCTGCACCGATCACGGTCTGGCCTCCGAATTGCCCGATGCCCTGGGCTGGCCGCCTGATGCACGCCTCTACGTCCATCAGGAAGAAGCCATCCGCCACATCCTGGCGGGTGAGACGACCGTCTTGGCGACAGGGACGGGATCGGGCAAGACCGAGGCGTTCCTCATCCCAATCCTTGACCATTGCCTGAAGCAGCCTGGACCGGGCGTCAAGGCTTTAATCATCTATCCGATGAACGCGCTGGCCAACGACCAGATACGCCGCTTTCGCCAGGTGCTGGAAGAACTCCATTGTCTCGTGCCCGGCACACCGGTCACCCTGGACCTCTTCACCGGCTCAACTTTCGAGCGTGAACGGGACGCTATGCGGCGGGACCCGCCTGACATCCTGGTCACCAACTATGTTATGTTAGACTGGATGTTGGCCCGGTCGAAGGATCAGCCGATCTTTGCTGTTTCCAGGGACACGCTCAGGTACATCGTCCTGGACGAGATCCACACCTATCGAGGCAACAAGGCCACCCATCTCAAGTACCTGCTGGCACGCCTGAAGGCACGGCTGACAGGCCCCGTCGTCCAGATCGGCACCAGCGCCACCCTCCAGGCCGACCCCACCAGGGGCTACCTGCACAGTGACGACGACCGGCTCGGTAGATTCATCAAGCCGCTCCTGGATGTGGAGGAGTACAGCTTCGTCACGGCCAAATTTGAAGCGGAATCAGACGCACCGCCTGACGATGCACCACTACCTGTTCCCAGTGACGCGGACGAGCTGGGTTGGGCGTTGGAAGCCGACACGACGACCGGTTTGGAGAACCTGGGCAGGCTGACCGGCCAGACCTACGCAAGCTGGGACCTCGTGTCCCGGGAGAGATCCGGCGAGCCGTCGCAGTCGAAGGTCTTCCGGGACGTGCAGCAGAATCGCTTCGTGGTCGAGTTGAAGCGTAGGCTCAGAGAGCACAGCGCCCAGAGCTTCGTGGAGAGCGCCCGGCTGTTGACGTCTCTCTTACCGCCCTCGTACCCATTGCACAACGTAGAGCAAGTTGCCAAGGCTTACCTGAGCGCGATCGCGTTCGCCAACCATCTACAAGTCCAGTGTGGTCAACCCCTCCTCGATTTCCGCGTGCACCTCTTCCTCCGCAACATCGGCGGCTACCTCAAGCGCTGCATCAAGTGCCACCAGTACCACAGCGGCAATCAGGAGTTCTGCCAGGATTGCGGCTTTCCGCTTTTCTGTGTCTACCGCCACGACGTTCACCAGTGCGTTGGTAAGGTCTCGGGTAACCGGCTCAAGTGGGAGCTTCATCCCGAATCAACCGACAGGAAGAACACCTACTATGTGCTGATTTCATCAGCCAGGGAAGCACAGGACGACGACGCTGGCGACAGGTGCGGCGACACACTGGGCTTCTGGGACACCCTCCACTCGGACCGGGATGAGATCGTCTTGAACTACGACGCTTACGGGCGTCTCCGCCTGAAGCTGTTGCCGCGGCTACGCTACGACGAGGTGTCCGAACAGATCCTCCCCCTGGTGGACGGCACGCAGGATCACCAATACCTGCACAACCTGGTGCAGGCGGTCCTTGATTTCCAGCCTCGCCGACAGAAGAAGCTCCTGGGGTTCATAGACAACCGCGAGAAAGCCTCGCGCTACGCGAGTATCTTCCAGGACGAGTTCGCCAGCCAGTTCTTCGAGGCATATCTCAAGCTCTGCCGTCGCCGTTACCTGCCAGGTGATAAAGCCGATCTGGTGACAGTCCTGACGATCCTCCACCGACACGTACCGGACCGGGAGGAGCTCTCGCCAGTTGAGCAAGCACTTTTCGACGAACTTGGCCTCTGGTACTGGCGCTACGTCTGCAAGCCTCCGCGGCTGTTCGGGAGCACGAGGGACTTGCTCCAGTTGAAGGAGACCGATAGATTCACCGATTGCGAGCGCGATCTCCTGAACGTATTCATCACCGAGCGCGCCATCGCTGAGTCGTACCAGGATGACAGACCTGACAGTCGCTTCATCAAGTTTATGAAGCACCTGGCGACGGACCACAAGGGCATTCATTGTGATGCATCGCAGGGCTCCGATGACCCTGCATATCTCAGCATCTCCCTGGGCGAACACGCACGCGAATACGGGGATTTCGTGAAGCGGCACGGCGCCGACCGAATTGCCGAGACGATAGAGAGCCTGGTGCGAAGAGGGGTGCTGCGCGCCGGGGAGACATCTGACGGCAAGACCCACTACTGCATTGACCCCCGCCAGGTTCTATTGAACGTGCCGGCGTCCGACGATGACGAGTACGGCGACTACGCTGACCTGCGCGAGCGGTTCCTGCTCACAGCAGCCGTGCATAGTTCCGAGGTCAAGCCTGATGAACGCGCACAGATCGAAGCGGCATTTCACGAGGGCACACTTAACGTAGTGATGGCGACGCCCACACTCGAGATGGGCATAGACATCGGCCAGCTCGAAAACGTGCTGATGGTCGGCGTGCCACCGCTGCCCTCCAACTACGCCCAGCGCGCCGG